>OMKS01002127.1_pt1 | contig 16882 bp, 10 predicted proteins | sample 1674721 | NCBI WGS metagenome assembly OMKS01 (sample SAMN06264996, study PRJEB25208) | sediment metagenome | isolation source: hot spring sediment | place: USA: California | collected 2014-09-02
CCGAGATCTACACTATCCTCTTCGTCGGCAGCGTCAGATGTGTATAAGAGACAGGATCATAAAAAGGGCTGTTCGGGGCGGCGCAAAGTGTTCCGGCCAGTACGTGTCAAGGATGTTGACAAGGACCGGCGGCGACATGTCATTACTTGAATTGCCGTCGTGTTGTTTGCGTGACGCAGGTGTGCGTTTATTTGCCATCCGCCTGAGTTGCTCCATTTCGTTTGCCGGCATTCATCAACAGCACAATCAATAAAAATATGCCGAGCGTTTGCGCCATGATAATGACGGTTCCCGTCATGTTGAGGTAGGGCAGCAATACGCCGTTGAGACCTACAAGCCCCGCCACCATAAAAATGAAATAAACCGCCATGGCCGGACGCATGCCCACCTCGACAAGCCGATGGGAAAAATGCCGCTTGTCGCCAAGCATGATCGAATCGCCGTTGCGCCAGCGGATATAGATAACGCTCAGCGTGTCAAACAGCGGCACGCTTAGCGCCATTACCGGGGCGACCACTGAAATGCGCGGGCTGGCGCCCTCGAGATGGAACGTGCCGACCACTGCCACCATCGCCAGAAAATAGCCGTTGAACATGGCGCCGCAATCGCCCATGAAAATGGAGGCGGGCGGCAGATTGTGACAGAGAAAGCCGCCGACCGCGCCCGCGAAAACCACGAGAAAAATACGCACCATGAAATAGGCGTCGTAAGGCTGCACACACAAAAAGAATGTGGCCGCAGCGATGATGGACACGCCGCCGCTGAGCCCGTCCATGTTGTCCAGCAGATTCATGCTGTTGATGATGAGCACCATCCAGAACACGGTGATGACTGTTGATGTTATGGGATCATTGAAAATAAAGAGGCGGATACGCAGCCCAAATGCGGCCAGAACACAGGCAGCCGTCACTTGGCCGACAAGCTTCATCCACGGCGACAACACGCACAGGTCGTCAATAATCCCGAGAAGAAATATCATCACGCCGGCGATGAGGATGCCCGCGAGTTTAACGCCGCCGTCTTCGCCAAGCAACGCAAGCAGCTTTGTCTCGAACCACTCGGGGCCATAGGGCTGTAATATCGCGAGCGCGGCGATGTGCGCCGTCAGCACGATATAGAACGCTCCGAATATGGCGACGCCGCCCAACAGCGGCGTGGGTTTGCCGTGCGCTTTGCGTCCGACGGGGTGGTCCAGAACGTCAAGCCGGAGGGCGACCCGGCGCATTACACGCGTAAGCAGCCACGACAAGATAAACGTCACCGCGAGCAAATAGGTGAAAATCAGATATTGGTTGAGAGTCATTGTTTATTTAAGAGTTCAGAACCCTGATGCGTTCTGCCGCAATGTGTGAAAAGCCTCTTCATATAATTCAAATTCCTGACGCGCTATGCTCTCGGCGTTAAACTGCGCGCGAACACGCTCACGCGCATAAGCGCCCATGCTGCGCCGCAACGGTTCGTCTTCAAGCAGCCTGTTCACCGCCGCCGCAAGCGCGTCCGCGTCCTTGGGCGGCACATTGACGCCCGTACGCCCGTCTTCGTTCACATGTTCCACGCCGGTGCCGAGGCGCGTCGCCACAACGGGCGCGCCGCATGCGTGCGCCTCGAGCATGGACAGGCCGAAGGCCTCGCTGCGCTCCACCGACGGAAACACGAATACGGAACATGCGTGCAGATGCGCCACCAGCGATTCGTGACTCAATGCGCCGGGAAAAGCAATGGTTACGCCCAGCGCCGCCGCCAGCTTCATTATGTTTTCGCGTTCCGGGCCGTCGCCGGCGATGACGACAGGCGCGTTAATTTTTGTCGCGGCGCGCGCCAGCCACGGCAATCCCTTGTAATAACGATGCACGCCGCAGAAAAAGACAAAAGCGCCACCGTATTTTTCGCGCAACGCCTCAATTGCCGCCACGGGAGGCGGCGCATATTCTTCGGCGACGATGCCCAGCGGCACAATGCGGCATTTATCTTCAAAGCGGCGCAACAACGGCGAAGACGTCACGTATTGTTGCGATGTCGGCAAAATCATAGCAGCTTTTTGCAGGAAATGTACAAGGAAAGGGCGATAGAAGCGCATGGCAAACGCCTGGCGCACCACGTCGCTCTGGTAACGCACCACTAACGCGCCCCGGGGCCGCGTTGCCAACCAGCCCAGTTCCGCCGTGGGATTCGGGCTGTGCACCACCATGACGTCTGCATGGCACTGCCGCATGTACAAGGGAAAGAGCGGCGAGACGGGCGCGCTCTGGAAACGTCCCCATTCCGCCACATACGTGACGGGCGTCCCGAAATGTTCCTCCCGCCGGGTGCGCAGGCTGCGGGAACAGGCCAGCGCCTCCACCTCGCACCATTGCTTCTGAAACCGGCACAACAGCGCTATATGTCGTTCCATGCCGCCGTGTACGGGCGGGTCAAAGTCTTTATATACATGAACGACTTTCACAAAGACTCCCTGCGCCATGTCTGCGAAAACGTCTTGTCAGAACGTCATGTCGTAATGGTATACGCCTTCGCGCAATGTGCTGTTGACCGTAAGACCTGAATTGTTGAACACCGCCTGCATGGCCTTGTTTTCTTCGAGCACTTCGGCGGTGAAACCGGTTATGCCGTTTCGCTTGGCAATGGTGCATAGCTGCTTGAACAGGAACGAGCCGATATGGCGGTGTTGATATTCGTCAAGCACCACAAAGGCGACTTCGGCGCGGTTGGTGGACATGTCCAGATAGTAGCCGCCAATCGCGACAATCGTTTCGCCGTCCGCTTCCAGCATAGTTGCGACAATGGACACCTCGTTACGGTGGTCAATGTACACAAACTGCTGCACCTGCTTGCGCGGCACCCATTTCATGCGCGCCATGAACCGGGTATAAATGGATTCCTGGGAAAGGGCGTGAAACAGTTCGCGCACCTTCGGTTCATCGGTGGGATGAATGGGGCGCACGGTCAATTGCACACCGTCGCTCAACAGGAACATGGTGCGTGTTTCTTTTGGTCCCACGGTAATCTTGTCGCTGTAATCGGACAGTTCGGCGCGCACATATTTGTATTCGATTGCGTCCTTCAGCAGTTGTTCGCGGAAGTCGGGATGGGCAATGCTGATAAGCGCCAGCGCCCGTTCCTGAATGTTCTTCCCGTGCAAATACGCCACGCCGTATTCGGTGACCACATAATGCACGTCGCCGCGCGTGGTCACCACGCCCGCGCCCGGCGTGAGCGTGCTTACTATGCGCGACTTATGCCCGCGCGCCGTGCTGTGCAGCGCGATGATGGCCTTGCCGCCTTCCGAGCGGGCCGCGCCGCGGGTAAAATCCAGCTGACCGCCGATACCGGAATAAAATTGATAACCAATGCTGTCAGAACAGACCTGGCCCGTTAAATCCACCTCGAGCGCCACATTGATTGCCACCATTTTGTTTTGGCGCGATATGACGAAGGGGTCGTTTACGTATTCGGTCGGATTGAAGGAAAACAACGGATTGTTGTCAATATAGTCGTACAACTTCTGCGTGCCCATTACAAAGCTGGCGACGATTTTGCCTTTGTCCATGGATTTCAAGGCGCCGGTGATGACGCCCGCGTCAATCAGCGGGAGGATGGCGTCTGTCAGCATTTCGGTGTGAATGCCGATGTCTTTCTTCTTCAGCAGGAACGGCGCCACCGCCTGGGGAACACGGCCTATGCCCAGCTGCACCGTGGAGCCGTCTTCAACAAGTCCTCCGAGGTATTCGCCGATATCCTCGGTGCCCGGCCGCGCGTCGGGCGGCGTGTTCTCGATGATGGGCACGTCCACGGGAACAAGATAATCTATGTCGTATACATGCAGGGAGGAATTGCCCAGCGCCCGGGGCATCTGAGGATTCACCTGCGCGATGACCAGCCGCGCATTTTCCGCCGCGCTCTTCACGATGTCCACAGACACGCCCAGACTGCATAAGCCGTTTTCATCGGGCGGCGTGGTGTGTATCAGCGCAACGTCAAGCGGCATCTTGCCGGATTTGAACAACCGGGGGATGTCAGACAAACAGATGGGCGTATAATCGCCCAGACCCTGTTGAATAATGTCGCGGACATTCTGGGATATGAAAAAACTGTTTACAGGGAAGCAATTGGCGAGTTCTTTGGTGGCGTAGGGCGCGTCGCCGCGCGTCAGCAATTGAATGATTTCAATGTCGGTCAGCTCGCGCGCTCTTGCCACGAGCGCTTTGATAAGTTCGACCGGCGTGGCGCAGCCGGTGCCCAGAAACACGCTTTGTCCCGGCTGGATATGGGACACCGCTTCCTTGGCGGTCACCACCATTTCAGCGTAATCTTGTTGCCAGTCGGGATTATGGCTGATATTTTTTTCCATCATAATTTATTTTACTCCTGAGAGGATCATGCGCGCATCGGCCACAACCGGAGGCGAACCCACTTCACCCACAATAAACGGGTTGATGTCCATTTCTTCAATCTGCGGGAAATCCGTCACCAGCTGGCTGATTCGCTGCAGCGCAGCCGCAATGACATTCAGATCAACCGCCGCCTCGCCTCGAGCGCCCTGCAACAGCGCGTAGGAGCGGGTGCTTTCCAGCATCTGCAGGGCTTCATCGTGCGTAATGGGCGCAAGATAAAAACTGACGTCTTTCATTACTTCCACAAAGATACCGCCCAAGCCGAACATCAACATGGGGCCGAACTGCGGGTCGCGGTGCATGCCCAGAATGATCTCCCTGCCCGGTTTGCTCATCTTTTCCACCAGTACGCCGCGAAGATGCGCGTTGGGCGCTTTGCGGCCTATGCGCAGCATCATCAGGTCATAGGCGTCGCACACTTCAGACGGCTTGGAAAGGTTCAGTTTCACGCCGCCGAAATCGGATTTGTGCAGGATGTCCGGCGACACGATCTTCATGGCCACCGGATAGCCGATGCGCTCTGCCACGGCAATGGCGTCGTCGCTGTTGCGCGCCAACTGTCCCGGCGGCACGTTGAAATCATAGGCGCGTAGAATTTCTTTCGCCTCCACCTCGCCCACCTCCGGCCTGCCCGCGCGCATTTGACGCGCCAGCACACGCTCGACGCGATGGCGGTTGACCGGGAATCGCGCCACTACGCGGGGCGGACGGTTCAGCCACGCCGCGTAGTCAACCATCGCCTTGAGCGCGGCCACGGCGCGCTCGGGAGAAGGATAATCCGGCACGTTTGCAGCGACAAACTTGGCGCGCGCGCCCAGCACCTGCGAACCGCCCATGAAACACGCCAACACAGGCTTCCCGCCCGTGGCGCCGGTGATGATGGCGTCCGCCGTGGCGTCCGGGTCCGACATGGCCTGGGGCGTTAAAATGACGATCACCGCGTCTACCTGCGGATCGGCCAGCGTTTTTTCGAGCGCCATGGCGTAGCGTTTGGAATCCGCGTCGCCCAGCACGTCCACAGGGTTGCCCACGCTTGCCGCCGACGGAAGATTCGACATGATGTCTTCCGCTATTTCAGACGTAAGCGAATCCAGTTTCATGCCAAGGTTTTCAACGGCGTCCGCCGCCATGATGCCGGGGCCGCCCGCGTTCGTGATCACCGCGACACGGTTGCCTTTCGGCAGCGGCTGCATCGCCAGCGCCGTGGCGAAATCAAAAAGTGATTCAAAATCCTCGGTGCGCACCACGCCGGCGCGTTTGAATGCCGCGCCATAGGCGATGTCCGCGCCCGCAAGACTGCCCGTGTGCGAGGAGGCCGCCTTGCCGCCGGCGGCGGTGGTGCCCGCCTTCAGAATGACCACCGGCTTGTCGCGCGACACCTCCTCAGCGATGCGGATAAACTCCGGACCACTGGTAATGCTTTCCAGGTACGCCGCGATGACTTTGGTCTGGTCATCCTTCGCCAGCGCCTGCAACAAATCCGTTTCGCAAAGGTCGGCCTTGTTGCCGATGCTGATCAGTTTTGCGAGACCCACGCCGCGTCCCTCGGACCAATCGAGGATGGCGGTGCATAACGCGCCCGACTGTGATAACACCGAGATGGCGCCGGGTTTCGGCATTTGCGCCGCGAAAGAGGCGTTCATGTTGTTTGCCGTGTTAATCAATCCCAGACAATTCGGTCCCAGCAGCCGCATGCGGCGTTTGCGGCAATAGGCGGCTATCTCATTTTCCCGCGCCGCGCCCGCCGCGCCCACCTCCTTGAAGCCGGCTGTGATGATCGTAACCGCTTGCGCGCCCGCGGCGGACGCGCTTTCAAGCGCCCCCATCACCGCGCCCGGGGGCACGACAATAATGCACAAATCCACCTTGATCTTGGCCTCGCGCGCATCCCTGTAACAGGGCAAACCCAAAATCTCATCCACCTGCGGGTTCACGGGAATGATCTTGCCCTCGAAGCCGCCGCTTACAAGATTTGATAATATGGCATAGCCCACTTTTCCGGGGCTGCGCGAAGCGCCGATAACGGCCACTGACCGGGGATACAATAATCCGTCAAGCATGATAAAAAATGTCTCCAACGCGGGCTGCGCCCATCAACTGTTAAAAAAGATCAGAACGTCCAATGCAGAACACCGCCTTAATCGTTACATGAAAAACGGCGGGCGTGACGTCCATCTCGGCTGCGGTTGCCGCAAAAAACCGCAAACGTATCCCGAATACAGGATCGGCTCATCCCATATGCGAACGCAAACAGATTTACATTGCCCCGACGCCTGCACTTTTTCGATTGGCAACAAAAAAGAAAGGCATTTTTCCGCAGTATAAGAAAGGAAGTCAAACAATTCTGAACCCTGCGTACAGATATATCATTTTCTGGGGGGCGTTTTCCAGCTGGCATTATTTGTTCTGCCGCAATCGCGGGCATTTTGTCTGTGAAACAACAGAAAGAGGCGTCGCCGCAACTCGCGTCGCGCCGGTTCTAACGCAACAACATAAGACGCAATTGGTGCGACTGCCTGATTCTTGACATTCGCCTCTGATAACCTGTACAATTTGCGCATATTGGACGGGGAACGTGGCTTACGCTATCCTTGTCTTTCCGGAGCGGTCGGGGGTTGTGCGCCATGTTCCGGGGCGGTATTCTGCGTTTGCCGGCGCGCTTCGGCAACGTTCCCTATTCATCGTATCGTGCTATTGCTTTGACTGAAGTTTAAGGAGAATGTCGTGAAAAGAACATATCAACCATCGAATACAAAGCGCATACGAACCCACGGGTTCCGCGCGCGCATGGCGACGGTGAGCGGACGCAAGATTATTGCGGCGCGCCGGCGCCGTGGCCGCAAGCGCCTCAGTGTATCCGATTCCATGTTCGCGAGGTAATGACAGGCGCCGCGTCTCAACGGTATTTTTTCCCCCGCACTGCGCGCATCACAAATAAGCCGTTATTTCAGCGCGTATTTTCGCAGGGTGAAAAGCTGTGGGGGCGCGTCTTTGTGTGTTATGTCCTGGTGGATGCGGCCTGCGAACGCCGACTCGGACTGGTGGTGTCGCGGAAAGTGGGCGGCGCTGTTGCGCGCAACCGTGTGAAGCGGCATATTCGCGAGTTTTTCAGGCGGAATCAGCATTGCATGACCCCCGGCTTGCAATTGGTGGTGGTGGCCCGCGCGCCAAGCGCCACATTGAGCGGGACGGATTGCGCTGATGAATTGGAGCGGTTGCTCGGAAAGCATCTCCGTCGTGATGCGTAGCGTATTGATAGCGTTTATCCGTTTTTACCAACGCTGGGTGTCGCCGGTGCTGGGGCGTCATTGCCGCTTTGAACCGTCGTGTTCGCAGTACGCCATTGAGGCTATCAGCCTGCATGGCGCGTTCAAGGGTCTTGGACTTGCGGCCTGGCGGTTGATGCGTTGCCAGCCTTTGTGTAAAGGCGGTTACGATCCCGTGCCGCCGTTGCGCGGGAAACCGGCAAAGACCGTTGGGACGAGACACAATTGAGCCGTTGCCTCCCAATATCCAGCCCCTGCAGCGGGGTGGGAGAATGAGTTATTGTTAGATGATAATCGTGATAAGGAACTCCAGCGCAACCAGTTGCTCGCTATTCTGCTGATGACCGTGCTGGTAATCGGGTGGACCTATTTCTTCCTGCCGACGCAACAGCCGAAGCCCGTGTCCGAAACGGCGCCGACGGCGGCGGAAGAAGGCGAAACGACTCATACGCCTGCGCCTGAAGCGCCCGCAACGGCGGACTTTCCCGGCAAAGGCCCGGGACATGCGGTGGATGCGCCCCTGCCGCCATTGGCGGAAGCGCCTGAAAACCCGGCGGATGACGAGATAACGCTGGCAAACGGCGTATTGGAGCTTACGTTTACCCGGGTGGGCGCGCGACTGAAACGGGCGCATGTTTTGCTCGGTAAGGATGGCGCGGATTCCATTCAGCTGGCGCCCGAAACACCCCTGCTTGCCGATGCGGAGGCCGTGTATCCCCTCGGCCTCTTGTTCAGCGATTCAACGCTCGGTGACGCCTTGAATTACCGTCGCTGGGAGTTGTTGGAGCGCCCGGACGCGCGCACGGTCTCGTTTCAGATTGAAATTCCGGAATATGCGCGGCTGGTCAAGTCTTTTACCCTCGAGGAGGATGCGCACGTGGTGGCGGCGCGCATCGCCTACACAAATCTTGGCGGCGCGCCGCAATTACTGGGGCTCGACCGCAAAGAACCCGCCTTTTCACTTTATTGGGGGCCGAACGTCGCATCAGGCGACTTGAAGAAGGGCGCCGGGCAAAGCATTGTCTGGCGCAAGGACGGCGCCAACACCTATCGGACAACCTCCAAACTCTCGCTGCCCGCGGACGGCGCATGGTACAACGAGCGCATTCTCGACGCGGAGTGGGCGGCGATTTGCAGCGCCTATTTTGCCGTGGCGCTGAAACCCGAGTTCGAGATGGCCGGCGTATGGTTCCACGGCACGCCCGCATTATTCCGGGTGGGGGTGGGCGCGCCGCGCGTGGAGCTCGCCCCTAGGGAAACCGTCGAGTATCCGTATCTGGTTTACATGGGACCGCGCGGACGCAACGCCCTGCGCGCCGCCTGGCCGTCTCTCGAATCGGTGCTGGCCTTCTTCACCACCTTCACGATCATGGACTCATTCGCGAAACTGCTGCTGACCATTCTCGTATGGTTCCATGACAACGTGATAGCCAACTACGGCCTCGCCATTATTTTCCTCACGCTCATTGTGCGTCTGGTCATGTTCCCGCTGACGTGGAAAAGCATGTTGAGCATGAAGAAGATGTCGAAACTGGCGCCGGAAATGGAGAAGTTGAAAGCGGAGTACGGCGACGATCAACAGGAACTGCAAAAACAGATGATGCAGTTGTACCGCGATCGCGGCGTAAGCCCGTTGGGCGGATGCCTGCCCATGCTGTTGCAGATGCCGGTTTTCATCGCGCTGTATCGCATGTTGTGGAGCGCTTTTGAACTGCGGCGCGCGCCCTTTGTTTTCTGGATAACAGACCTGTCCGAACCGGACCGCCTGTTCATGCTTCCCTTCCAGATACCGCTGCCCTTTTCCGAATTGCCCCTTGAAAGCCTGAATCTGCTGCCCATACTCATGGCGGCCTCCATGGTGGTCAGCCAGAAGCTGATGCCCATGTCGGGGCCCGCCCAGAACCCGCAGCAGAAGATGTTGATGACGCTGATGCCTGTTTTTTTCGCCGTCATCACCTATAATATGGCGTCGGGGCTCAATCTGTACATTCTGGTCAGCACCCTCTTGGGCATTGCCCAAAATTACATCATCCAGAGGATTGATGTTGATGTGGAACCCGTAAAAAAGAAGAAACCCGCAAAGCCCCGTCATTTTTATGATTTGGCGCGCGCCAAGCAACGTGAAATGAACAAGGAAATCCGAAAACAGAAACAGCGAAGCCGCAGGCGCAAAGACCCGAAAAACCGGGGGTGACAAGCGGGTATGGGGCGCCGCCCCGCATGGTGACGCTGAACGCGCAACATGCCAACAGGAGAATATGAACGATGAGAGTTATAGAAAGTTCGGGGAAAACCCGTGAAGAAGCAATCCAAAACGGCCTCAAGGAACTTGGGGTGGATATGCACGACCTTGAAAAAATTGATGTGATAGACGAAGGAAGCAAAGGCTTTTTGGGGCTCGGCGCGCGGCCCGTGCGCGTACGATTGACGGCGGAACGGGCAAATGAACCGCGACAGAAACGCGGCGACGGAAAAAAGGAGCGGCCCGAACGGCGTGACACAAGTCGCAGGGAACAACGCGGCGGAAAGCAGGAACAAAGAAAAGAAGGACAACAGGAACGTTCCCGCAAAGGCGGCAGGCCCGGCGACAACAAACCAAATCGGGACGGGGACGTCGCCCGGTCAGAACGGCAGGAAGGCCAGCGACGCAAAAAGAAACGGAAGCGTTCCGGCGGCGGCGAGTACAGGCCTGAAGATAACCGCGCGCCAGCACAGAACCGCGCCCAACAGGGCAATGCCCACAAAGCGTCGCCAATTATTGAGAAACAACATCGGTCTGTCACCGACGAGGCGACGGAGGCGCTTCGGCGCGCCCAAAACTTTGAAAATGCCGATGCCGAAGGCGCCGATAATAACGTCATGGACAACGATCTGCCGCCTGACGCCCGGACAGACGAAGAAATCGAAACCATTACCGATGAACAGGGCAGGGAGGCGGCGGCCATGCTCAGCGAAGTGCTCGCGTTGATGGACCTCAAGGGCAACGTAACATTTGCCCGCGCCGCGGACGGCAGCGCCCGTCTCGCCATAGACAGCGAGGAGGACGGCGGCATCCTGATCGGTAAGCGGGGCGTGACGCTTCACGCCATTCAATACCTGGTCAACCGCATGATAGCCCAGAATGAAGCGGGCGACAATACCGAGCGCGTCGTAGTGGATGTGGGCGGTTATGTGGACAGACGGCAGAACATGTTGGCGGATATGGCGCGAAGCATGGCAAAACGCGCCAAAGAGACCGGACGCAATGTGCGTTTGAAGCCGCTCAGCCCGCAGGAACGACGCATCATACACCTGACATTGGAACCCGACCCGCAGGTGCGCACCTACAGCCTCGGCGATTCGCTGTTTAGAAGCATTGTTATTAACCCTGTCGGCGGAAAAGACGGCGGCCCAAAGCGCCGGAACAGTGAACGCCGCGAGCGGAATCGCGATGACGGCGGCGGGCCGAAGAACGAGTGATGCCGGACGAACTCAGCGAAGACACGATTGCGGCAATCTCCACGCCGCCCGGTGAAGGTGGCGTGGGGATTGTTCGTTTGAGCGGAAAAAACGCCATTGAAATCGTTGCGGGAATGTTTGCCTCCTCCCGCGGCAAAGACATTTGCAAGGGACGGCAGCGCGTGTTTCACGGCCATATACGCGACAGCAGGGGACGGTCCCTTGACGAGGTGCTCGTGCATGTGATGCGCGCCCCGCACAGCTACACCACCGAAGACGTGGTCGAGATTAACGGCCACGGCGGCATGGCGCCGCTGCGCGCCATCCTTGATGAAGCGCTGGCGCGCGGCGCGAGATTGGCGCGTCCGGGAGAGTTCACGCGGCGCGCTTTTGTGAACGGACGTCTTGACCTGAGCCGCGCCGAGGCGGTAATGGACCTTGTTCACGCGCAGACGCGGGCGGCATTAAACGCCGCAAACGCCGCCGCGTCCGGCGCGTTGTCGCGCGCGCTGCGCGAGATGACCGACACACTTGCCGACGCCCTTGCCCGTATCGAGGCGGCGGTGGATTTTCCCGAGGAAGATTTGCCGGAACTGGTGGACGCCGCGCTCCTCGACGGGTTGCGCCGGACGCACGCCCGCATGGCGGAACTTGTGCAAACCGCCGACGCGGGCATCCTGTATCGTGAAGGCATATCCCTTGCCATTGTGGGCAAACCGAATGTGGGCAAATCCAGCTTGTTCAACGCCTTGCTGCGCGACGCGCGCGCCATTGTCTCCGATCTGCCGGGAACCACCCGGGACCGTCTCGAGGAAACCATCACCCTGGAGGGCGTCCCCGCGCGACTTGTGGACACGGCGGGCGTGAGAAACGCGGAAAACGAGGTGGAGGCCATTGGCGTCGAGCGCGCCCGCAATGCCGCGCAACAGGCGGGGCTCATCCTTTTTGTGGTGGACGTTTCCCGGCCATGTTCTCCCGAGGATGTCGCCCTGGCGGAAGAGCTGGCAAAGATAAGAACGCCCGTTGTGTTGGTGCGCAACAAAATGGATTTAGTGGAGGGGGCGGATGCCGGCTTTCCCAACGGAACGCTCCCCCTGCAATGTGTTGCCGCCTGCAGCATATCCGCAACAACCGGCGCGGGAATGCGCGAGCTTGAACGCCGGCTTGCCGCGTTGCTCCTTGGCGACGACGCGCCCCCGGCTGACGCGCCCATGCTGTTCCGCGTTCACCAGAAAGACAGCATGCGCCGCGCCGCCGCATCGCTTGAGCGTCTCCTTGAAAACGCCGCCGCATCACCGGAACTGCTCGCCGTGGACCTGCGTGAAGCGTTGGCCGCTCTTGGCGAGATAACCGGCGAAACCACGCCCGAGAACATCCTTGACCGCATCTTTGCCTCGTTCTGCATTGGCAAATAACACCCCGCAAGCCCGCAGGCGAATGCCCGTGTCATCTCCGCAAAACGCGAACACGCACATATAACTCCGAGCGTCCAAGGGATTGTCCGCCGCTTATCTTATCAGGTCAGCGCCGACCGATGCGCCCAAACCTTCTCAAAGGCCTTGATGTACTGTTCCACCATCTCCGGCGCCTCGCGGGTGAAGTAGGGAAGCGCAATACTGGTGGCGTTGGCGGCGTCGCTGCCGGGCAATTCGGGAATCACCGGCAGATGATGCCACCATGCGGCCTCGGTGTACAGCGGCTGTTTGTGCTGCAACCGGTAACTCAGCGCGTCGGCGCGCACGCCTTCCGCTTTCAGCGCCTTCACCACGGCTTCGCGGGAGACGCCCGCTTCCTTTTCATCAATGAACAGCATGTTCCATTCATAATAGATGCGGCGCATGTCCTTGCGTCCGCTGGTCTGTTCGTAAAGGCCGGGCAACTGGGTCAAAACATCGTTCAGGCGGCGCACCTGCGCCGCGCCCGCCGTAACCCGCTCTTCGAGGGTGCGCAACTGGCATCGCGCCAACGCGGCGGCCATGGGGTGCATACGGAACTTCAACCCCAGGCCCGTGCCGTGGTACTTCTTGTAGCTGCTGTCATCAGAAACGCCCCGCGTATCGTAGTGGCCGAACACGGTGGCGCGATCATGATGCTCCTTGGTCTGGTACATGCCCATGCCGCCTTCAATGGCGGGCAGCGGTTTGCTCATCTGGTAGCTGGTAATGGACATTTCGCTCCATGCGCCCATGCACTTGCCTTTCAGTTTCGCGCCTTGGGCGTGGGCGGCGTCCTCCAAAACAATCAATCCCTTTTCTTTTGCCCAGTCGTTGATGGCGTCCATGTCACAGGGAAGTCCAATCCAATGCACCGGCATCACCGCCTTTGTGTTTGGCGTCAACCGCTTTTTCGCGTCGTCCAGATCGAAATTCAACGTGCGCGGGTTGATGTCCACAAACACCGGCACAAGCCCGAACAGGCGCATGGGCACTATGGTGGCGAAGAAGGTGTAACTGGGCACCATGATCTCGCTGCCGGGCGGCAGATTCAGCGCGAAGAACAGCGACGCCAACGCGCTTGTGCCGTTGCAGTAGGCCGTGGCGTAGGGTACGCCGACGTAATCGCGCCACTCCCGTTCAAGCGGTTCCAAGTTGTTATAGTTTGGGCGGCGCAACAGTTCCAGCACCGCCTGCTCCTCCGCCTCGCCATAACGCGGCCAGCGCCATGCGTCCGAATCAGGTTTGGGCACTGCCGGGGGGCCGCCGTCTATGGCGAGTTTTTCGGCGGCGTATGCGTTGCGTTTCCCCGCAAGCGCCAGCCCCGCCGCGGCGGCGCCGGAGGCTTTCAAAAAAGCGCGTCTGGTGGTGTTGCTTTCCCTGGATACCGGAACTTCATTTTTCATGGCCTGCATCTCCTTGTAAGGTTGCCCGTGGCGCCAAACTCCGGGCGTTGTCTTCATTTGAAAGCGATTGCCTTTCCGTTATGATACCCCTTGTCGCCGGGTCGGTCAAGTTGTGGCAGAAAAGAAACAAACCCCGGCGCTCCGTCAGACGGAAAAAGCCCTATTCTGAAAGCAACGGCCCATACAACCGGTCATAGTATTCTCTGAAATCGCCGCGCTTGATCTTGCGCCACCACCATTCGTTTTCTTTGTACCAACGCACGGTTGCGGCCATGCCGTCTTCCCAGCCCGTTGCCGGCGTCCAGCCGAGCGCCCGTATTTTGGAGGAGTCAATGGCATAACGGCGATCATGCCCGGCGCGGTCGCGCACAAACCGAATGAGCGACGGGGACGCATTCATCAACTCGAGAAGCCGACGCGCCACTTCATTGTTCTGTTTTTCGTTTCCGTCCGCAATGTTATAAATTTGTCCGGGCTCTCCATTACGCAACACAAGGTCAATACCACTGCAATGGTCATCCACAAACAGCCAGTCGCGCACGTTCCGTCCGTCGCCGTAAATGGGCAACGGTTGTCCGTCAATGGCGTTGGTAATGAATAATGGGAGCGCTTTTTCCGGATATTGATACGGACCGTAGGTGTTTGAGCCGCGTGTAATAAGCACAGGCGAACCGTGTGACGCATGGAACGCCAGACCAAACAGTTCGCCTGCCGCCTTGCTTGCCGCGTAAGGATTGCGCGGCCTGAGAGGCGCATCCTCCGCAAACGCGCCGGATTCAATACTGCCGTAGACCTCATCCGTGGAAACGAGCAGAATGCGTTTTATGCCGCGGGCAAGCGCCTCTTCCAGAATGACATTTACCCCCGCGACATTGGTGCTGATGAAATCCGCGGCGCCCGCAAGGCTTCTGTCCACATGACTTTCGGCGGCGAAATGCGCTATCGCGTCGCAGCCGTTCATGGCGTTCGCGGCGTCTTCGCGGTTTGCAACATCGCCGCGGATAAACGTGAATCGGTCGGACGCCGCTTCTTTCAGGTTGTCCAGATTCCCCGCATAGGTTAGTTTGTCAAGAACAACGATATGCACGTCGGGATAGCGGCGCAATTGATAACGCACAAAAGCTGACCCGATAAATCCCGCGCCTCCTGTTACAAGAATCCGCTTCATAAAAGTTCCCGGTGTCGTTTTCGCCGTGTTATATGCGGTCAGACGCAACATCTGACTGCGTCGTTTCGGGCGTGGATTCCGCGGCGTCCTCGGGCGCGTCCGGTTCATCCACGCGGTCGCGAATATTCTCCACTATTTCCACCGGCGTGGCGCGCACCACCAGATCGTACAACTCCTCCACCTCGTGGTTGAGCATGCGGGCGCAGCCTTTCGAGGAATACAGTCCCACCGTTTCCGACGCGACGGTGCCGTGTATGCCCAGATCATGCGGCAATCCTTCTTCCGCAGGCACCAACGGCATCCAGCGCGTTCCCAGTTCGTTTTCGGGAGAATTCGCCGGTATGGGACCAACACCCGGTTTGTGCCACACAGGGTCCTTCTGCTTGTTGCCAATGGTATAGTTGCCCAGGGTTGTTTCATGACCGGGTTTGCCCAACCCGACTTTATACAGTTTGAACAAGCCCCGGTTGTCGAACAGGTATAAACGGCATGTGCTGCGTTCAATCACGATGAAGAAGTCCTTGGGCGTGTACTTCAGCCGTTGCCCGAGGCTCAGTCGCGCCGCGTCGTCTATATTGTTGGCGATGGTCAACAAACCGAGCGTGGTATTCAGTTTCATGCCTATGCTGATAAGGGTATCGCCGCTTTCCACCGTGTAATAGCGGCTTTCCGGCGTCTGCGCGGGCGAAAAGATCAGCGCAACGTTCAGCCGCCCCATAAGCGTGACGGCCTCCTCCCACACGGGCTCGTTCCAAGGCGCATCTTCCACAGCGCGGCGGTACAGATCGCGCGCTGCGATGAGATCATCGGACCGCTCGGCCAGGCGTCCAAGCCCTAGATAACCCATGGCGCGGATTTCCGGCGGCGCGTTATCGCGCAACGTTTCGTAAATGACGCGCGCTTCGTCCAATCGCGCCATCTCTTCAAGTTGACGCGCCTTTCTTTCCAGAAGACGGGGATATTCGCGGCCGGCGCGGAACGTTTCGCATGCTTCCGAAAGCAACCGCAGCGCGTCCTCCGCCTTGCCGTGGTGGTGGTCTATATCAGCCTGAAGGATAATGGCCCGTGGCGTGACGACGGGGTCACGCCCGCTCAACAAGGGTTGAATCATCCGCTCCGCCTCTTCTATTGCGCCCTCGGCAACGAACGCATGCGCCTGCTCCAGCGCTTCGCGGGCGGCATCGCCCGCGATAACCACGCGGCTCTGGAACATGGCGCGGCCCAGCGAAAGCAAATACGGCGCGGCGATAACGAACGCGAAAACAAGCGCGATTGCGCCCATGATAACGAATAATCTGGGTTCCCATCTGGACTTTTTCGCAAAATAGCGCTTACCCATGCGTTATATCCTTGACTGTGTCAGTCGGGTCAGGTCAAGCAGCATTTCCGTACAGGATTGATAGCGTCTGTTAATGTCGCGGCGCAGCGCCTTCAGGATAATCCTGTCCAATTTGTCCGGTATCTCGGGATTGATGGAGGATGGCCGCGGGAATTTGTAGGACTTCGAGCGGATTTGCTTTGCTATTTCTTTCGGACTTTCTCCCGTGCAGGGATGCTTTCCCGTGAAAAACTCGAACATGGTGATGCCGAAAGAGAATATGTCCGAACGCGCGTCAAGACTCTCCTTGCCCAGTTGTTCCGGCGACATGTACGCCGGGGTGCCGATCACCGCGCCCACCTGGGTGAGCTCGGGATCCGCCTCGGTCCGGTCGATCAGCTTGGCGACGCCGAAGTCGAGCACCTTCACCAGGTCGCCGCCGTCCTCGGTCTTGACCACGAC
>OMKS01002130.1_pt1 | contig 16866 bp, 12 predicted proteins | sample 1674721 | NCBI WGS metagenome assembly OMKS01 (sample SAMN06264996, study PRJEB25208) | sediment metagenome | isolation source: hot spring sediment | place: USA: California | collected 2014-09-02
TGTATCCCGCCCGCGGGACGCATACATGCGCCCCCTACGGTCATTTCATAAACCATTCGCCCGTTCACATCGAATATTTCAACGCAGGCGGGCGCAAGACCCGCCCCTACGCCATTGATGGCGATGGCCACCGTAGAATTGAACGGATTCGGGTAGGCGGAGATACTCATCGATTGCGACCTCGCCGGAGCATGTTCCCCTATCGCCGATACGGGTGCACCCTCAGCGCGAATCTCGCCACCAAGGGAAAAAATCGAAATTGAGTCGGCGATATGCATGTCGAGCCATTCGACAACGACGAACTCCGGTAGGGAGTCCATCTCGTATGCGCCGATACGGAACTCGCCAGAATCAGGAAGGTCTGCGGGCGACCAGCTGATGACGAAATTCGAGCCGCCTCCAAGTCGCAAGTCCCAGTTCATCTCCCCACTCGATGGTGCGCGATAATCAACGCTGAGCATCGTGTATGAGGGAAACAGGGGGTCAACAAGATTGAAATAGCCATATCCTCCGCCCGGAGTCGGGAAATATGGAACGTCGAGATAGGGGTCATACCCATCGGTGGCGGATGAGTCCGCGCCGAAAGTGAGCACCGTGAGGTTTTCCCCACAACGGACGCTAATGTCCACGCCCCATCGGAAAAATGCCGACGAGACGGTAGCGACAAACAGAATCAGAAAAAGCCTTTTCATAATTAGTAAAATACTCTTTCTCGGCTGATAAACAAGCATAATTTGACAATAAAAAACCGCCCCCTCTCGAGGGCGGCTCCCCATTAGTTCACCTACGCAAAACTGAACTATTCAGACTTCTCTGGGACGGGCTTTTGCCCGCCGAGAGCGATGATTATATCCGCATCGGGCATATCCCAGCGATAAATGTATTGTTTGCCGGGCATCATGTCGATGGCAATGTCGGTGGCAAGCATCCGGAAGCCATCGCGATAGTATATCTTCGTGATGGGAAGATTCCGCTCGTGCTTGGTATTCCCGACATCGATGATGTTTAAGCCTCGCGACCGAAGGTCTTGAGCGACCTCGCGTGCCCAACCTTTGATATCTGTAGAATTGAGAACCCTGATGCGCGCCGTTTCAACCGTGTATTCTCTATATTTTTTTGCTGGATGATGATGTTTATGTTTAGGCTTCTCCAACGCCGGTTCTGGACATTGAACGACACCCGGCAAGTGCCTTAAGTCCGGCAAATCGTATCTATCTATACCGATGTCCGGATCAATGCGGTAGATATCGAAGCCCGTGGTAAGAAAATCGTCTCTGTCGGAGTGGAAGAATATGTAGTCGCGATAAATGTTGCCTTCTTTAACATAAGCCCACGCCGGTGCGAGGTCACGAACGTTCTGGTTGAAGGTCTTCTGGAATCTCTCACCGCTCTTGACATTGACAATCCAAATGTTCCAATAATCTGCTCCTGCTTTTGCGCTGTATCCGGCGGCGGCGTATGGCGCGCTCTCGGCGTATGCAATCCACTTTCCATCAGGCGACCAGCAGGGGGAAATCTCGTGTCCCGGGCCAGACGTAATTTGCGTCGTATTCCCTCCATCGATGTCCATCAGCCAAATATCATAAGTTCCCGCCTTGAAGCTCGTGTAAGCAATTCTTTTGCCGTCCGGCGAGATCTTCGGATCGAAGCCCGGCCCAAGGTCTGTGACGCGAGCGCCGTTGATGTCCATCCTGTATATCCTCGGCAGTCTGAGGCCCTCATCCAACCTGTGCCAAGGTTGCGGCGGGTAGAAGAAGTGGTTCGAAATTTGAGAGGGAGCGGGTATCAAATTATCGCCACGAGAGAAAACGATGAAGTCGCCGGCAGAGCTAATATCTCCAGAGTAATCGAAAGTCCCCATCCACGAGATTCTCTGTGTGCCGCCAAGCCCCGTAGCTGATTTCGCCCAGATATTCGGATACCCGCCGCGGAGGCTCGTGAACATTATCCTATTTCCATCAGGATACCACCTCGGGTAAAAATCATCTGACGCCGAGTGAGTAATTCTGCGATAGCCGCCACCGCCGCTGGAACCGGTTACCCATATATCGAACCTATTATCCCGGGCGTAGTAATCGCCGAGTTCCCACGACTCGAACGCTATAAACTCACCACACGGCGAGACATCCGGCGATGTTTCGTGCGATGGACGATTTGTGATTCTAACAAGCGAAGTGGTCTCATCGAAAATGTGAGCTTCCGCGCTTCTCTGGGGTCTGGGTGAGCGAGGAATGTGGGTCGGTTGGCAGGTTCCCCCAAGCATCGATAAAATAACAATCGCTCCGATTATGAGGATTAAAATTTTCTTTGCCATCGTCTGCTCCTTTCATCCAACTTAATTCAAAGTATCAAAACAACCATTTCTTTATCAACTTACTCATGCTACATACGCTTGTCAAGCTATATTTGAAAACAGTTTAACTTCCCATAGTTAATATATTGGTATTTATAGGCTTATGGAGTTTTACTCCCAAAATTGATAAAATAATGCCGGATATCGTTTTTATCTACATAGTGTTAAAGGGTTTAGCTAACTAACTACTTTATGTCTTACTGGGTGAGCGTAGTTGTTTTCGAATTGCTTATCTCTTTAATTACCTTGCGATTATCAATGATGACTTCAGGAAGAGGGCCACTCTCTCCGCGACGGCGAATTGCGTCAATCGCATTATAGTGCTCGGATAGCTCCCGAGTGAACCAATGCGTCCCGTCCTCATTCGAAACGAAGAAAAAGTAATCGGTAGAATCCGGCCAAAGAGTGGCAAAAATTGCATCCAATCCTGGGTTGCATATCGGTCCCGGCGGAAGACCACCAAACCTATAAGTATTGTATGGGCTGGATGATGTGTCGAGGTCGGCGCGTGTGAGAGGTCTGCCGAAGCTCCGGAGTCCGTAAATCACCGTAGGATCAGCCTGAAGGAGCATCCCTCTGCGGAGTCGGTTGTGAAACACACTCGCCACAACGCCTTGCTCCCAGTTGACCGTAGCCTCCGCCTCGACGATGCTCGCCAGCGTGACAATCTCTTCGCGCGTCATCCCGAGCTTCTCGGCTCGCTGGGTCATCAGGGGGTCCCATTTTGATAAAAAATGGCGCACCATTCTATCTATGACGATTTCGGCCGTAACACCCTCGGGGAGACTATATGTCTCGGGGAAGAGGTAGCCCTCTAAGCTCGGCGCGTCGATGCCGTATTTGTTTATTATATTTGTGTCGAAACAGGCATCTACGAAGGCCGATGAATCGACGGAAAGGCTGTCGCGGGCTATTCTGGCGATATCAAATATGGTGGAGCCTTCGGGGAAAGTCGCCATAATGTCGAAATAGCCCCCGGACGTAAGCGCCTTAGCTAACTCAATGGGAGACATCGGCTTGGTGAAACGATACCGGCCAGCACGAATCTTCCGATCGAGACGAAAAATCCGCGCGGAGGCTTCGAACTTCCATGCCTCTTCGATAAGGTTGGCATCGTGGAGAGTATGCGCTATCGTGGAGAGCGATGCGCCACGTGGAATTGTCACGCGCACCGGCTCAGAGAATTCGAGACTTGTCGGCACCGAATAAAGCTCGATGAAAAGCAAAATCACGACAGTTAAAATGCCCAAAAAGCCTATTGCAAAAACTGGCAAAATCTTACGTCTCAATGTCTTCTCCATCATTAACAGACTCGAGATAGGCTTTGAGCACAAGCGACGCGGCTATCGCATCTATCTTGGGCTTATTCCGACTGGGCTTGCCGCCCATTGCACGAATTGCGCCACAAGCCTCGATGCTGGAAAATCGCTCGTCATGGAAGTGAATCTCAATTTCAGGGCATTTAGACGAAATTAAATCGGCTAATTCCTTGATTTTAATGAACATATCGCTTTCATCTCCGGAAAGATGCAAAGGCCTCCCAAAAACGATTACGGATATCTTCTTTTCGGCAATTATTTCGCAAATATCCTTAACTAAATCCGTTAAATCGTTATTGTATAATGTTTTATAAGGCCGCGCAATAATGCCGAAAGAATCCGAAATCGCAAGCCCCACGCGAACGGTGCCGTAGTCTATGCCCAAATGCCGCGCCATGTTAAAATCTCCCCGCTATAACGTCGCGAAGGACGAGGTCTGTTTCTTCTGCAGAGCGTTCCCATGTGAAATTATGCGCCCACTCGACGGCCTTCTCGCCCATTCTCCGGCGAAGATCACTCGATATAAGTAGGGTTGTCAATTTTTCGGCGAGCTGTTCGACATCGCCGAAATCGAACAAAAAACCCGTCTCGCCCTCAACAACGGATTCACGAAGCCCCGGCGCATCCGATACGACAACCGGCGTGCCACATGCCTGCGCCTCCATTCCGACAATCCCCCAGCCCTCCTTAGGGCTTGTGTTGACCGCTACCCAAGCCTTCCGCAGATACTCGACTTTCTCCTCTTCGCTAACGAATCCGGCAAATCTTACTGCGTTTTCGGAAAGCGACAGCTGGTCGGCGAGTTTACGTAGGGCTGGCAGGCCGTCGCCGGAACCGATTATTACGAGGCGCGCTCCCTCAACTCTCTCGCGAATTGCCGGCATCGCGCGAATAAGGACATCCACGCGCTTGTAAGTCTTTATTCTGCCAAGATATACGATTGTCGGCGTTTCCGCTTCCGAAATCGATTCATCGGGGTAAAACACATTCGTGCGAATGCCGTTGTAAATGACGCGAATTCTATCACGCTCGATGCCCGCGCCCAACAAGTCCTCCGCTGTCGATTCCGAGACGGAGACTATCGGAAGGCGCTTATCTCGATAGAGCCGCAGGGCTCGGCCTTCGCCCCAGATAACATACAGCGGGAATGGGAAGAGGAACCATGGGAATTCCTTCCAGATAGTCCTCCCGAAGAAGTGATGAACCTGCACGAGCACAGGAGATTTCGCCCACTTGGCGGCCATGAAGGGCATCTTGTTCATGTCCTCGACGACGAGGTCGAAGCGCTCGCCCTGTTCGATAAGGCGTTCGTATTCGCGCCTCACTCGGCGATCGAATGTATTGCGATTGCCCTCGCTACGGATAATGCGGATTCCATCGAGCATCTCTTCGCGGCGCGCACCGGGATATGACGCACAGAGAAGCGTTACATCGTAGCCATAATCACGTGCAAGGCGCCCGAAAATCTCATGCAGATGAACCTCCGCGCCGCCAAAAAACGGGTTCGTGCGGTCTTGCCAATTGATGAGGAGAATGCTTGCGCTCAAGCTACTCTCCATGTGGCCTATCGTCAGGAAGAGGCTCAGTTTCCTGATCCCGGACGATTTCTTCGGGCGTTGAGGTCTCAGGCATCTCCACAGCCGGCGTTCTTGCCGCCTGTGCGCGTCGAATATTCTCGAAATAGCGGGCAATCTCCTCATCCTCGGGATGCTTGTCATGCCACGCAATTATTTCTTCATTAAACCGCTCGACCATACCGAAGGCATAAAGATATCCGAGGAACGACTTGAAAATAACGTCGTTATCAGGACTTCTCTCGCGAGCCTTTTCCATGATTTGTAGCGTCCGAGTAGTGTCTCCAACCTGGAAACAAATATCGGAGAATAGCCTCACCATTCGGGCGTTTGCGGGAGCCGCCTCAATGGACAATTCGACGAGTTTGTCAAATTTTTCCCATTCATCGGCTTCAGTGTATATCTGTGCGCCGAACATAGCTATGCCCTCATGGAACGGCAAGGTTTCTACCGCTTTGTCTATGACTTCTTCTGCTTCATCAAGACGACCTTTATTGCGCAAATCAAGCGCAAGCGTCATGAAAGACGTAGTATAGTTCGTGAGTAATTTCTCTGAGTTCTCATCCAAGTAAATCGTCTCGTCCTTCAAACTGCGGAACAAGTATTTGTTGAAGAGGAACTCGCGCATAATATCCGGCTCGACCTGGCGTTCGCCCCTCGTGCCGGTGAGGCGATATGCAAGGCCTTCCATACGGAGAAACGGTTCGTAATTCAGCTTATTGTCGTTCGAGACGGTGACGGCGAAATAGATTGGCGGCTCGATGGAGTATGTTGTATCGATCCTCTCGCCAACCGTATCAAATTGGGCGGTAACTTTTGCGTTATCTACGAGGTGTTTTATCATAATATCCTGCACGCGGACAACCCTGCCATCGGATGTGCGATACGCCCTTAACATATCGATTTGCTCGTCCGTCATGCGAATATTGACGAAGTCATGGCCGAACTGGTTGGTTCTGCGGGCGACTTCTGCTGAGACGAGGTTGATATTTCTCTCGGCGAGCTTGCGCTTGAGATCGAACTCGTTTTCGGCCTCAAGCTCGCCAGACACGGTCGTTCCACGCGCATTCACTCCGACGTAGTCATAGTAAGTCCTTGTCTTCAACTGCTTGATATACCAAGGCGTATTCAACAGCGAAAGGTTCGCGATGCATACATCCGTGCGAATACCCTTGACGGCCTGAAGGCACCATAGCGGGAAGGTGTCATTGTCACCGTTCGTGAAGAGAATGCTGTTCGGTGCGCAAGAATTCAATATGTTGTATGCGTAGTCGAAGGGGATAAAATTGCCGCTTCGGTCTCTAATGTGCCAGTTGGCATGAAGCGGGATTACGGGAAGCAGTGCCATTATGGCGCAAAGGATTAGAGTGAAAACTGAGGTGAGCTTCACTTTACGCCTTAATTGGTTAAGCAATGCGAGAATCACGCCTATTCCCAATCCAATCCATGCAGAGAAAAACATGTATCCCGCTGTGAAGAAATAGTCTCGGTCTCGCACCTCAAGACGGACTCCTCTGGTTCCATCGGAGAAATTCAGATAAATTATCAAGCCTAAGGTGCTGACCAACAAGGCAAGGAATAGCAACAGCCAGAATTGCTTGTGTTTTGGAAAAAGAAGGAATAACCCAAGAAGGGCAATGGCAAACGGCAATATGCCGTTAAGCCCCTGCTCGCGAGTTGACCATTGCTCTTGGAAGAAACCCCAGAAGCCCATGCGCGGATGTGTGCCCAATTGGTTGCGCCACTGTCCTCTGCGCGAGAACATCGACTCCCACATGGACTCTTGGCCGTATTGTTTTCTGTCCATGTAGTTTGCAAATTCCTCTATCGTCTCCGGGTTGTTCTCGTCGATGAACGGGTCTTGTTGGGAACGAATCAATGTATATCCGCTCAGCCCGAACGCAATTGCACAGAATAATACGGTAATGAAGCCGATACCGAAACTTCGTGCAACGCTCGCTGTTTTTATGCTTTGACCCTTAATAGCAAAGGTGACTAACCATCCAACAAAGAGAATCCCCAAACCAATAACCATAGTGCCGAGGAAGATCCTAAACAATGTGGCTACCGAGAAAAGTATCGCCCATGTCAGCCAGAAGACGGGGTCTTTTCTCAAGCGGACACTCGCGAAGGCGAGAAAGAGCATTATCGCCGGAAGCATAATCATCACCATGAGGTGAAAGCCAATGCCTATATACAATAGAAAAGGGATGAATACGAGGTATCTATCGCTATTGGGCTTGTCGCGCTTTTCATACCAGAGCATTGCCAGATACACCGCCAAGGCACTTATAAGCATCGCCGGGCCATAAACTGTCGCCTCCACTGCGTTGAACCAGTATGTTGACGCGAAAGCGGTCATAAGAGCGCCCACCATGCCCGCGACGAAAACGATAGCGTGCTCTGATGCAGTATTGGCCTTTATGAACATCTTCTCGGCAAAACGCGCAATGATAAGAAAAATTACGCCGACGGCGAGCGCCATCGAAAAGCCGGTCATGAGATTGATTTTGAGAGAGACACTCATCTCCTCAAGTCCCCATAACGGCGCCAAGAAGTCCAGCGGCAACAAGGCGACGAGCCTCCCAATAAGCAGAAACAAAGGCGCTCCCGGAGGATGCGGCACACCGAGAGTATAGCTACAAGCAATGAATTCTCCGCAATCCCAAAAAGAGACTGTGGGTTGAGCAGTCTGGGCGTAAACAAGGAAGGCTATCAAAGTGACAAGAGCGGCATACGCTCTGCGCATGGCAGTATGTGCGCGCTCGGTCACCCGGAAATCCGTGCCTTCGGCGTTATCAGTCATAGCAATGCCGAGGATGGACGCGAAAGGCGCGATAATCCCCATAAAAAACCATTTTATGGCGCTTTGCCCCTTGCTCATGGCTATAATTCCGGACAATATCCCGGAAGCGACACCGGAAATGAGCCACACCATGACGTGCATCGTCACAATTTTATCGACATAGGGCATGATTTCTCCTACCGCTATTATAGTTGTTGATTTTCAATTTATGCGCCGAAGCGCAACCTCACTGCTAAATTATCCGGTAAACCGGCGTTTTCTATAGCTTTCACCGCAGATTCGATGTCATATTCGACCCTGCGGAACTCGATATTTTGTTCTTCGATATCGAAGACAACATAGCAGGCACGCGGATCTTCGTCGCGCGGCTGGCCGACACTGCCAACATCAACTATGTATCTTCGCTCCCGCGACATAGCAAAATCGCTTGCAGGCATAGCATTTCCACTCATGTCCCATACCGCGGGCTCATGCGTATGACCAACGAAGCAGACCCTTTCAGCGAAAGCTTCAAACAGGGCATCGACATCTAAATTCATGCGAATATAATGCCAACTTTCCGGCGAGAGCGGCGAACTATGAACGAATTTTGCTCCGGCTCTACTCGATACCAGCTTAAGCGATGACAGCCATTCTTTGTTGTCTGCGCCGATTTGTGCCGAAGTCCATTCGATTACTGCTCGCGCGAAAGAGCTGAACTTCGACAATGGATGTCTGCCGACAGCACCATAATCGTGATTTCCAGCAACAACCAGCGAAGCCGTAGCCCTTATTAATTCGATGCACTCGACGGGCGACGCGCCGTATCCCACGATGTCACCGAGACAAACAATCTCGTCGGCGACTGTGCGGGCGTCATCAAGAACAGCCTCCAGCGCGGGTAAATTGCCGTGAATATCGCTCAAAACGGCGATTTTCATTTAATGCCTTCGCTATTATCATTGTCTTCTATAGCTTCGATTTGGCTACGCTTGTCGATATCGAGATGCCGGAGAATGCCGTCTAACAGGCCGTTGACGAACCTCGCGGACTCTGATGTTCCAAACTGCTTGGCCAGCTCGATACACTCGTTGATTGTCGTTTTCGGGGGTATATCGGGGAAGTAGAGCAGTTCCGACACACCGAGCCTGATGATATTTTTATCAACGATTGCAATTCTATCGAGCGCCCAATTCTCTGCTCTTTCTTTGATTAGAGCATCTATTTCATCTAAATTCTTAATAGTTGCTTCTAATATACTGCAAAAAAATAATTTAGCAGTTTTAGGAACCTCGTAAAACTCCAGAATCTCCTCCTCGAGAAGGGCAACATCCTTCCCGCTGGAAATCTCGATAGCATAAAGCCCCATAAGAACAGCTATTCGTGCCTCGCGGCGTGCGCCCATCAATCCTGCCTTTGTTGTGCGTAGAGGTCGGCCATCTCCAGTGCATCCATCGCGGCGGAAAAACCGCGATTGCCGGCCTTGCTCCCCGCACGCTCTATGGCCTGATCCAGCGTGTCCGTCGTGAGAACACCGTATATCATAGGAATGCCGATTTCCATCGACAGATTCGCGATGCCTTTCGAAACCTCCGCCGACACATACTCGAAATGCGGCGTGTCTCCGCGGATAACTGCGCCGAGGCAAATCACAGCAGAATATTCGCCGGTGCGGGCTACATGGCCCGCCATCGCGGGAATCTCGAATGCCCCCGGCACGCGGATAAGGTCTATGTTCGCCTCATCGACGCCGTGGCGGACGAGACAGTCCTTCGCTCCTGAAATCAGGCGCTCGACAACGAAATCGTTGAATCTTCCGGCGACGATTGCGAATTTTGCGCCGGGCTTGGCGATAAACTTCCCCTCAACAGTGCTCATCTTCGCTCCTTTGCGAGATATTGCGATTCGGGGCATCTGTGCCTTCCTCGAAATCGAGGAGGTGCCCCATTCTTTTTTGCTTTGTTTTCAAATAACCAATATTGTGCGAGTTCGGCGAGACGGAAATCGGCACGCGCTCGACTATCGACAGGCCATAGCCTTCGAGGCCGACTATCTTGCGCGGGTTATTCGTCAGAAGGCGAATCGACGATAGACCGATATCGACGAGTATCTGTGCGCCGATGCCATAGTCGCGCAAGTCCGGCGGGAGGCCGAGCCGGCAGTTCGCATCGACAGTGTCGAACCCCAAATCCTGAATATGATATGCTTGAAGTTTTTTCCCAATGCCTATGCCCCTGCCCTCTTGGCGCATGTAAAGAAGCACGCCCTCGCCCTCGCTCTCTATCATCGTCATGGCGTCGGCGAGCTGTTCGCCGCAATCGCAACGACGGCTCCCAAAAACATCGCCGGTGAGGCATTCGTCGTGGACGCGGACGAGGACATTCTGCTTTCCGGCGACATCGCCCTTGACGAGCGCGATGTGCTGTTTCCCGTCGAGCAGTGATTCGTATAGTGTAATATCGAAATCGCCAAATTTCGTGGGGAACTCGGCGCTGGTCACTTTGCGGACGAGGCGCTCGGTCTTGCTCCGATGGAGAATTAGGTCTTTGACGGTGATAATGGGGATTTCGTGCTCGCGGGCGATTTTCGCCAGTTGTGGCACGCGCGCCATAGAGCCGTCGTCGGCCATAATCTCGCAGATAACGCCCACGGGATAAAGACCTGCCATTTTGCACAAATCGACGGAGGCCTCGGTGTGTCCCGCACGGCGGAGAACGCCGCCCGATGAGGCCTTGAGTGGGAAGATATGTCCCGGGCGAGCGAACTTTTCCGAGCCGACTCGCGGGTCGGCCAATGCGCGGAGCGTTGCCGCACGGTCGTGCGCAGAGATGCCCGTCGTCGTGCCCTCGGTGTAATCGACGGTGACGGTGAACGGCGTCCCGTGGAGCGCGGTGTTTTTATCTACCATGAGGTCGAGGCCGAGCACCTCGATTCTCTCTGGCTCGGCGGGCGCACAGACCATTCCGCGCCCGAATTTTGTCATGAAGTTGACCATCTCCGGCGTGGCTTTTTCCGCGCCTGCAACGAAATCTCCCTCGTTCTCGCGGTCTTCATCGTCCACGACGATAATCACACCGCCGTCGGCTATTCGCCGGACGGCCGTCTCGATGTCGTCAAAAATCTTATCGTTATTATTGCTCATGCTATTTTAATCTGGCAAAATTCTCTACATATTTTCCGATTATGTCGAACTCTATATTGACCTCGTCGCCGGGTTTTTTGAGGGCGAGAGTCGTTCGCGTCAATGTTTCGGGGATAATGGCGACTGTGACGGAGCGGGCGGATTTGCGCGCAATTGTCAAACTGACGCCGTCAATTGCGATGGAACCTTTCTCGACAGTCCATCGGGAAAATTCGGCGGGGAATTCGACGGCTATGTCGGCATAGTTCGCCTTCTTTATGATTGATTTCACTCTGCCGATGCAGTCGATGTGGCCTTGGACAATGTGGCCGTCGAGCCTTCCGCCAGCGGAGACTGGGCGTTCGATGTTCACTTTTTGGCCGGTGCGCATTCGCGGGAAAGTGGTTCGCAACGTGGTCTCTTCGGAGATGTCGGCCGTAAATGCTCTGCCGTCGCAATTAGCGACCGTGAGACATACGCCATCGACGGCGACACTGCCGCCGATTTTCAGTTCGAGTTTTCCAGCAGGCTCAATCTTGACGGTTCCTCCCGCACCAGCGCGCGAGAGCGATTTAACCGTCCCCGTCATCTCGACTATTCCAGTGAACAAATCGCTCGACCTCCGAAAAATAAAAATCTCGACAAAATATATTATCTAATCTTAAAAGTCAACGAAATTATGCAATCCGTGATTATTTATTGGGCGCATCCAAAGCGCTTTCAATGCCTCGGAGTTTAATAGTTAAGCTCTGCCGAATATCTCGCCCGCGAGGGACAAAAATTTTTTTTATTATTGCGGAAAAAACCTTGCGTTTTGATGGCGCGGCCGGTAAATTATATAAATAAATATATGTGGAGGTATCTGTTGCGTAAATTTTGTCTGATCCTGTTGCTTATCGTTCCCGCACTGCTGGCCATCGGGTTCCGCATCTCGCCGGGGACTATACTTCTGCACGACGCTCCCGTTGGACGCCCATTCGATTTTGCCACAGAGCGCGGACAGGTCATCCGTATTGGGCCGATGGATTATGACATGACCTACCACATCCGCGCGGAGCCGGCCAGTGCGGGCAATAGTTCTGCAACTGGCTATTTCGACTTCCCGAATGCGTCGTGGTTCTCGGTGGCGGCGGAGACCGTTTTCGCGCCTGCGGGCGAAGTGACGGAAGTCCCCATGTGGCTCAACATCCCGGATGATGATGGCTGGCTCAATCATAATTGGCTTCTCGGCGTGCCGGTGTCTCCGATAGCCGTAGGCGAGGGCGCCGCACAGATACAGGTAGGCGGGTATTTGCTGTTTAGATTCGAAACCGAGGCGAAAGCGGGCGTTGTGCCGTATTGCGCCGAGAACGAGATAGTCGCTGTGCCGAGCAGGACTCTCTTCGACAAGATGTTGCCGGATGTCCCGCGAACGGAAGTCGTGGAGCTTTATCACGGGCGCCAAAGAGCATTGCTTTATTCTGTCGAGCGCCTCGATCCTGATTCGGATGTCGCGAGGCTTACCATTCTCGGGACGCCCGGGTATCCGCGCCTCACGAATCCCGAGTGGGTAGAGTATCCCGAGGAGATAGTAATACCGGGCAAAGGCGAGGGCGGCGGCCCCTTCCCGATAACGGTGAACGTCCCAAGAGACGAGCCGGTGAGGCGTTTCGAGGAGATTCTCCTAATAAAGAGCGACCACGCCAAAACAGCTTTTTTGAGAATATTAGTTAATCTTGAACAAAGATAATCAAACACTTCTTCATTTAGAGGAGGCAACATGAGAGTGTTCACTATTGCATTTGTGCTCATGGCTTTTATTATGAGCGGAATGGCCGTTTGGATCGATAGCGACCCGGATTCGGGACACATCGGTGTAGGCGCAGGGCCGGACGGCCAGTTCAGTATCGGCGTCCCGCCGAACGGCGATTATCCTTATGTGCGTGAGCTTCTTCACAGTAGCTACAGGCACCCTAGCCCGGAGGGCGCGTTCTTCAGCTTATGGGTGGACAGCTCCGTGGTCTATTCCAATAGCGCAATCATTCCTTTTATGTTTCCGGATTCGGCGTCCTATATCGACGGTCACAATGTCGTCCCCACGATACTCGACCCGATTAACAGCTGGCTTCATACCGAGTGGTTTATTGTCGCCGACCCTTTTGGCAACGATTCAATCCGCGTAACTCAAATATTGCAACCGATTGAGACAGGTGGAAGCGGAACCGTCGTGATGAAATGGATTATTCACAACCAAAGCTCAAACACCCACGATATAGGCTTCATGTTGTATCTCGACACGAAGGTAGGCGTATCCGATACGGCGATTATTGTGGCTCCGGGTGTTCCGCCGTCAGATAGCTCGCGCATCTTCCCCGACCCTCTCCACAGCTGGGAAGTTCCGCCGTATTGGGAGGCTTTCGAGGGCGATCCTACGGACACTCTCGACGACGGCTTGGTTGCGAGGTCGGTTCTGACTCTTCCGCCGAATACGCCTCCGGACAGAATTGCTTTCGGGGACATCCACGATTTATTGGGAACATACTGGGAGCCAGAAGTTTCGATGCCGAGATACCACGACTCGGGCGTTATGGCATGGTGGTATCCCGTGACAATGCCGCCGGATACTACCATTATCATTCAGACGAGCTACGGTCTCGCCGATAGCACAGCGTCAATCGCTGGAATTTACGGCATGAGGCTCTCTTTCCCGCATAACCTCGTGGTCAGAGGTTGCGAATTGCGGCCTAACCCGTTCTCCGTAACCGTCGGTGTGACAAATAACTCCGACAGCACTGTTCACGATTTGCGTGTGCGAATCGACTTGACCGAATCGGACTACTGCACTCTGGCGTTTGGCGAGGTATATGATAAGCCGGTTACGCCCGCAAGCGTCGCAGAGGGCGCAATGGGCTTTACTTTCTTCGACCTCGAAATTCCCGACCCGCCACTGGTGACGCATGTAGATCATTTTAGGTTTGAGGCATACACGACGGACTCTTTCAGTATTTCGCCGCTTTTCAACCTTGGGATGCAGGGGACGGATTATATCGGCCCGGAGGCTCGAACAATTGAGCCGCTTTGGGGGACGATTACATCTGACCCAAATCAGATTATCAAGATGTTCATTCGCGATGAAGACTCATCCGTCGATACTATGCGAATATTCTTCGGTTTCATCACTGCGGCAGGAACGCTCTATGCCGATATTCGATACCCAGAACTATCTTTCAGGGACGATACTCTCTACTTCGAACCGCCGGAACCGCTCCAAAACGGCAGGTATTATTGGTTCTATTTAGCACAGGCGGAGGACAGGTTCGGTTGCCCGTCGGAGCCGGATTCCGGAAGATTCCTCTGCGACCTCGAAGGGCCGGTTCTCGGGCCGAACCACTTCCCGCCTGATGGTTCCATTCAAACCGACTCGCTCATTCGCGTATGGATTAACGCAAAAGATCTACTCGGCTCGATACGAGTCGAGAGCATTGATTGGCGCTTCACATTAGATGGCTATACCTCACCCTTGAATTTCATGGGCGGAACGCCGGGACACGGCGCCGGACTGGTCGTCTCGCCAGATGTAATGCAACCGGACACAGTTTATTGGAGTCCATCCGACTGGACTGACGGAGATGGCCGCATACCCGACGGTTATGTGACAAATACTTTAGCTGGCCTTACCGACAATCCGGATTACGGCATACCCAATCCAAGCCCGGGGGTTCCGTTCGGATGGGCGTGGATTATGAACGCCCACGGCCCGCGTGTGCATCCGATTAGGCCGTTCGACGGCGACTACGTGTCAATTCCGGATATCGACGTCGAGTTCTATCTATACGACGGCAACTCGATGATACCCGACAGCACGAGAATCATGTTTGATGGAAGTCTCTTCCCGTTCACACACGGCCCGAGGGACTCCCTACACTCAATTACGCCTCCTTCGGCTTTCGCCGACGGCCATGTAGTCGAAGTTGAGGTTGTCAATGCGTATGACAGTCTGTTCACGCCGCTCGACATGGAAAGCCATGTTGCGTGGTCTTTCACCATCGATGTTTCCCCGCCGGTCATTACGAACGGCTCGATTAGCGACGGCGATACGCTCGGCGTGGATTATCTCGAGGTCACCATTGATATCGTGGACTCGATTTCCGGCATAAATCCGGAATCGTTGACAGTGTATGTCAACGACGTGCCGCAGACGGCTTCATGGGCGTCCGGTTCGGTCTCGTTCACCCTCGATGTCGCCACGGACTCTGCGGTCATTCGCGTGGAAGTTTGCGACAACATAGATGTCGGCCCGCCAAACTGGATGCGCGAACGCATAGTTGTTCAGATTGTCATGGAGGGGCCGCGCGCGCACCTTATCGGCAACCCCGAGGGCTTCATCTGCACTGCCACCGGCCCGATTGAATGGTGGTTACATGACCCGGACGGCATCGACGAGGCGACAATTCGCGTTGTTGTCGGCGGAACTACATACACCATCTCCGATGCCGAGCTTTCATACGATCCGGTGGACAATATCCTAAGCTACACGCCCTCGACGCCCTGGACGGACGGCATGCTCGTGACGGCTGAACTTACCGAGGCGGAGGACATCTTTGGGTTCGAGCTAACCACGCCCATAGGCGGAGCGTGGATTGTCGGGATTAACTCGCCAAACCTGACGCCTTCCGTGCGAGGGACGATGTTCGACCCATTGTCGGGCAGATATGACGACTCGCTCATCGTTATCGACTGGACATGGACTAACGCGGCGCTTGACAGCGTAACGCTCTCGGCGAGCGGCTCAGTGTTCGAAGATGGCGACATCGGCTTCGAGGTCACCGATAGTATTATTACGTTCGATTCAGAGGCCGCGGGCTTCGTTCTCGACAGCGCCGTCACCTATTATTTTATCATTGAAGCCAAAAAGGTTTGCGCGTTCAGCGAGGGCGAGTGGGTGGCGGACACTCTCGAAGTGTTCAGCTCGAACATCGACGAGGCGAAACTGCCCATGGCCGTGAGGCTTCATCCCAACCGCCCCGACCCATTCAACGCCACGACGACGATTCCGTTCGAGCTGGCGGAGGTGGGCAAAGTTCGCATCGAGATTTCCGATGTTCTCGGAAGGCGCGTCCGCGTGTTGTTCGCGGGGTATCTCACTCCCGGCTATCACGAACAAGTTTGGGATGGCCGCGACGACAACGGCAGGGAACTCCCCAGCGGAGTCTATAACTGTCGTCTCATCACGCGCGAGGCGGTTCTTCATCAGCGGGTGACACTTATTAAGTAAGGTCTTCCGCGCCTTGTCATAACTTAACCAGAGGGGCGGGGACTTCCCCACCCCTATCATTTGTGATTGCAATGAAATTCTATATCTGTCTGCTATCTCTCTCTTTCCTAATCATCTCCCCTATTTTTGGTGAGGTGAATAATTTCGAGCTGGCGCTGTCGTTCACGGAGGCAGGCTCGCCAATAGCACGCGAGGTGCTCATTCTCGGTATGCACGAGGATGCCACGGCGGGCTTCGACGAGGCGTTCGACGCCTTCATGCCGCCGCCGGTTGGCGTGGGCTATCACTTCGTCCACGACACGATCGCGCCGTTTAATCAGCTTGTTTCAGATTTCCGGAGCAGAACCGACATGGGGGCTATATGGTTCGTCGATAAAAGATATAGCTCTACCGGCGTGAACGTCACTTGGGATGATAGCTCGACGATTTTCACCGAGGACAGCGCGACACTATATTATAA
>OMKS01002132.1_pt1 | contig 16850 bp, 14 predicted proteins | sample 1674721 | NCBI WGS metagenome assembly OMKS01 (sample SAMN06264996, study PRJEB25208) | sediment metagenome | isolation source: hot spring sediment | place: USA: California | collected 2014-09-02
TTCAAGCAGAAGACGGCATACGAGATCTAGTACGGTCTCGTGGGCTCGGAGATGTGTATAAGAGACAGATATTATTTAATAAAGGCTGCGATTCACTATCGAGAGGTTTTAGTGAAGAGTTTTTTATTTCGTATGCGTTGAAGTTTTGGAAATCCCAAGTGAATGCATACTTAATTTTAAATTGTTGCGCTTTCTTTTTGAATGACTCGAGATTCTCATGTGCACCAAACGGAGGTTTTAATTCAATATATGAATAAGCTTTTCTCGAATTAAAATCTTCCCAAATTACAATATCACCGAAAAGGTTCTTTCCTACCAATTCGGCTTTAACTTCATTCGTGGCAAGTTCAAACGGAAACTTATTCCTTTTGATTTCTTCATTAAACCAGGTCGCAATTAGACCGCCTAACTCTCTTTCGGTAATTTTAGATTTTGATTTTGTCATTAAGTTAAGTTCCTAATTCTCTTTTAATTTATTCGGCGAAAACTACATAAAAATATAACATATAATCGTTGTGTATCTTCAGCGATACACCCGGTTGTTTGTGTGTCTTTAAAGACACACAAAATAATTTGTTATGGTGTTAAGACCACACAAATTATTTACAGACCAAAACCTGTTCACAAATAAACTTTTTGTAGATGCTTAAATTCGCTTGCATGTCATAAATGACCCACAAATTGCTTTACGCGCCACATATGGCGTACAAAATGCTTTTTGCGCCTAAAGTGGCGCACAAATCTTAATACGGCAAAGAAGTTATTTCTAAATCAACTTTAAATTAAATATAATGATTTTGAATGAAATTATATAGAATTGTATCCCAAATAACGTGTCGATATATTCCAACAATTTCGACACGTTCTCAAGACATGTCGAAATCATCGACATGTTCTTCACATTGTATTTCACAAATTGTTCCAAAACTTTTAATTATACTCAATGGATAATATTGATTAACTTTCAGGTCAGTAAATTCAATAAAATGGTTTGCCCGATGGAAGAAAGGATTTTAAAAGAAAAATTAGTTAATGAACTCTCAATTGAAGTCATTGCAAAAAGTATTATTAAGGAAGCTAAAGAAATCGGTTTTCAGAAAGGTGATTATCTTAAACTTGCAAATTTGCTGCTCGATAGTGCAATTAAAATTGATACCGGTTCGCAAAACGGTAATAACATCAATAGTGTTTATTATGATCCTAATCTGAAATTTAATTTCCCTCTTAAAGGAGAAAATATTTTGGTTCGCGAATTCAACAAGGGCAAAGATGCCGATAATCTAAAACGTTGGCTCGAAGACGAAATAGGAAGATATTTTATTCTTACCCGCGCTACTTCAAGAACTTATAAAATAGACCGGCTAATTGAAGATGAAAACCATATACTTGGTATTATCACTCTTATGGATAATACACCTATTGGAATTATGGCGTTCCTTGATTACGATAAAGAACAAAAAAAGGGTGAGCTTAGAAAATTAATCGGTGAACCTGCATACCGCGGTAAAGGTTTTGGGAAAGAATCTACAAAGCTTTGGATTCAATATGGTATTTCTAATCTGGGTTTAAAAAAAATATATCTCAATACCCTTCAAACTAATGTAAGAAACATCAGGCTTAATCAAGAATTAGGTTTTAAGGTAGAAGGAATTTTCAGGAATGAATGTACTATCGACGGGAAACAATATGATTTACTGCGTATGGGTCTTGTTGTATAGCTATATTTTTATCAACTCAACACCGGTGAAGTCGCAAAAATATTTAAGTGCCGGAAGTATTTCTCCATAACAAATCACCTGATGATTCCCTAATGATTGTTCAACAATTGATGAAGAATATTTTTCGAGGAGTTTAACTTCCTCCAACCTCGTACCGACAGCAAATAAGTTTATCATAAAAGCAACTCCGAAATTTCAATATTCAAGAATATGAAAATAAATTCTTTCTTATCTAGTTCCAATTTCATAGATTTGACGCCACTAATTCCAAAAATACTTGTAAGATGATAAAATAATTGTAATATTTATAAGGAATTGAATTCAATAAAGGGGAAATAAATGGCAGCAAAAAAAGATTATTTAAAAGATGTGATTAAACACATTGACATGAAAGAGCACAATATTGTTAAACTTGTTGATTCTATGGGCGATATGGCTTTCAGTGCACGTGATTTACATCGTGCCGCTAAAATCTATGAAATGATGCTTCAAGATAAAGATAACACTGTAATTCTAACTTTAGCCGGAAGTTTATTCAGCGCGGGATTAAAAAAAGTTGTCTTCGATATGATCGAAAACAATATGGTGGATGCCATTGTTTCCACCGGAGCAATTATGGTTGATCAGGATTTCTTTGAAGCACTTGGATTCAAACATTATATCGGAACACCTTTCTCAGATGATAATGAATTACGTGATCTTCACATCGATAGAATTTACGATACATACATTGATGAGGATGAACTTCGTGTGTGTGATGATACAACCGAGGCAATATTCGATAGCTTGGAACCTCGACCTTATTCTTCGCGCGAATTACTTTGGGAATTTGGTAAATATTTAGAAAATAATGGCGGACCAAAAGTTGACGATAGCGTAGTTTATTCAGCTTATAAGAATAATGTGCCGATATTTGTTCCCGCATTTTCAGATTGCTCTGCCGGTTTTGGAATTGTAATGCATCAACACAAAAACCCGGATAAACATTTATCATTCGATTCAGGTAAAGATTTTCTTGAAATAACAAAGATAAAATTAGCCAGTAAAGAAACCGGTATCTTTATGATTGGCGGCGGCGTTCCCAAAAACTTTACACAAGATATTGTAGTAGCTGCAGACATTTTAAGCGAAGATTCACCAATGCACAAATACGCTGTTCAAATTACAGTTGCAGATGTGAGAGATGGTGCTTTATCGAGTTCAACTTTAAAGGAAGCTTCGTCATGGGGTAAAGTATCTCAATCTTATGAACAAATGGTTTATAGTGAGGCAACTCTTGCAATGCCGTTAATCGCCGGATATGCTTATCATAAAGGCGCATATAAAGGAAGAACCAAAAAAGAATTGAATAATTTATTTAAGAAAGTAACTGCAACAGTTTAATAAAAAAGGGGCGCGCAGCCCCTTTTATTTTGCTTACCGCTGTTATCTTAGGAGTATCAATTTTCGAGTTTCTGAGAACTGTCCTGATGTAAGTCTATAAAAATAAATTCCGCTCGCTAGACCCTTCGCATTAAATTCAATCGAATATCTTCCAGCACTCTGAAATTCATTTACTAGCGTTTTTATTTCCCTTCCTAATATATCATATACAATTAAGCTCACTTTTGAATTCGCAGGTATAGAGTAGTTTATTTTTGTACTTGGGTTAAACGGATTAGGATAGTTTTGTGATAATTCATAATTATTTGGGATTCTTTCACTCTCTTCTTCTTTTACATCAGTTACAGTTACAAATCCGGTTAGTTTTACATTATCTATCGCTGCTGCATCGCCATCGTTGCCTACATACTGCCATGCTAATTTCATGTTTGAGTTATTTGCATATTGAGTTATGTCAACATTTTGGTATCTCCAACCCCAAGGTTGACTGTCATTTACAGCTTCCCATATCTGAGTCCAGTTTGTTCCTCCGTTTGTAGAAATATTAAGTTTCAAAGTCGCAGCACTTAACCATTGTGTACTGTGACCTGCATAGAATTCAATACTAGCTGAGCCACTTGCTAATGCAAATGATGGAGTAATTAACCATTCATCTTGGTTGGCTGCTATCCATGGACAGATTGCAGAATTTACATTAGTTGGGTCAATTGAACTAAAGTTCTGGTCTGTTATGTTGCCAGCCATCCATGTATTTGTTTGATGAGTTTGATTTACTGCCCAACCATTTGGCGGAAATTGTGTGCCGTCAAATTTTTCATCAATAACAACTCTTTCTTCGGGTTCGCCACCACCGGCTCCACCACCGTTTGTGGTCTTTAGCATTTGCCCTGAGTCACCGACCCCCCAACCTTCAACTGCATCAATAAAAAAAACAGAATGTAAAGAAAGATATCGGTGATGCTGATACAGGTTCCAGTTTATTCCGCCATTGGATGTTTGAAGTATTCGGCAGAACACTCCTGCAATCCAACCCGTATTAGAATTAATAAAATGAATAGAGATCAGGCTAGAAGTTAGACCGCTTGTCTGTGATATCCAATTTGCTCCACTGTCGCTTGTTTTAATGATGGTTCCCGACTGACCTACTGCCCCGCCGTTGACATTATCAGCAAAATACACAGAATACAAGGTATTATTTTGAGGTGAAGGATCTAGTAAGTTCCATTGAGCATTTGAGACTGATGTAATAAATAATACCTAAAATTCTAATATGGAATTTGAGTCAAAAAATTTATCAGTATTAATTATATGCACAACAATTTTATTGAAATGACTGAACTAGTGTAGTATCATCGTTTATATTTTCTTGTCGATATTTTCTCTTAGCAGAGTCACAATAACAAATTAAGCACAGCACACCGTCTTATCTTTTTCTAAAATCATAATTTCTTTATCTTCTTCTATTAGGATAACAATACTCTTTCGAGATTCTCCCAATCATCACGGAAATAATATTTTTCACATATGAGACGAATCTAAAAAGCCCAATTTGAATATTTTTGATTTCGGTTTTATTGCAAAATCAAGGAATTTCGATAGTAATTTTACCTTTTTAGAGCAGGCTCATGTATTTTATTTCAAAACGTTCTTTCAGGATTGTAGGTGGTAATCCAATTATAGGTTTGTGACTGTAAATTAAGAGTTAGAAGAAAGACCAGAAAAAATTTTTTACAGACAGATTGAGGGAATAAATTGCCGTTTAACATCGCACCCTCCAAAAACAATTAATAGTATTAATTATGATCCTGACTTATTTCTGTATTATTTAAATACTTTCTCATACCTATATTAGATTTTGCAATCCCGAAAACTGAAAAAACAAGAAGGGGCAAAAGCCCCTTCTTTCTGCCCTCGTTTACCACATTCCATTGCAACAAAGGGTGGATATGTAAAAGTTGATTATTCTAAATTACCTTTTGTATTTCTACCGGGATAATTTTTACCACAATACTTACAAAATTTAGCATATGGATTTGCAATAGCCTCCCCGCATTCAGGACATGCTTCAATTAATTGACTCCCGCAAAAAGAACAAAATTTATCTTGCTCATTTAAGTTGCAGAAGAAAGAGCAAACAGGACACAGTTTATATTTATACTCTATTTTTACTTTTTCTTTTTGCATAAAGAAGTCATTCCGATTACAATTGTACTAACTGTAAGCTTATGGTTACAGACTGCCCTGCTACAACTGATATAGGACTGAGTTGGTAGTTAGGCCAGGTACCGCTTCCATATACATTATAAAGATCTCCAAAACTAATTCTACCATCGCCGTTTTGATCTTTCCAAGCATCTAAATAGTATGAACCGGGAGGAATATTACCTATAGAATAATTTCCGTTTGCATCTGCAGCTACTGTACGTAAAGTTCTGTCATTCAGCCAGTCATCGTAATTTGCGTAGATGGCAACACGTGTATTTGCTGGGGTTGCACTAGAACCAGGAGGGACAGATATTACACCAGCTATTGTTCCGGTTGTTGCTGGTGGTGGTGGAGGTGGTGGTGTAACCGGATCGCTTTTATCATCTGAGTCACATGCTGCAAAGATTAATACCAGCGAGAGAATAAAGAATAATGTTTTTAGATATTTCATTTGTGTACTCCTCATTTGTTGGATGATCTAGGATATAGTTGACAAATTTTATTCCATGTGATCTTTTCGAATAAATGTTAATAATCATTCTGTTTTCGTATGTTTTTTATTAATAGTACATTTAATATTATTTAAATGTGATTCTATAAAGGACATCAGTGTAGTCTTAAAGGGCAACATTATTGCAAAATTCTAATGCCTTTTGAATTTTGTTTTCCTATATTCACTTTATGCAAAAGATATATTTGTCTTTTATAATAATCCTTTACTTTTCTTCATTCGCTCAAAGGATTAACTATCATTGGGAAGAGATCCAATCTCCGACACAAAATTCTATTGTATTATTAGGTAATATTACTAACAACGAGATAATAATATGTAATAGTGAAGGCGAACTGTTTAGATATAAAGATGATAATTGGACTGACCTTAAAATAAGCACCGATCTTTCTCTAAACCCATACATTTTCTGGCGAGATAAAGAGCAAATACTTTGTGCGGCGGTAGATCAAAAATGGAATACCCATTTTTATATTCTTGAAAATTCTATATGGAATAAATTCGAGTATGTTCACAACAATCCCATTACTAATATTTTTAAAGCAAAAAATAAAATTTATGCAATTGGTGCTTGGGGTTCATTTTTAACTTTGAGTAAAGGTAAATGGAGGAAGATCGATGCCCCATTCACCAAACATGTAAACTCGTATGCAGTTGATAATGGGGGAAATATTTGGTTAGGTATTTCCGCTGACAAAATCTACAAATACAACCATATAGAATTCACTTCATTTGAAATTGACGATGAGATAACTGCCGATTTTTATCAATTCAATTTCGAGGATAACTCGATTCTAGAAGTACTAATAAATTCTCGTTATGTTTTTCAAATGGAAAATAATGTCTTTGTTAAAGGAAGAAAATTCCAAAGCAAAGATTGGCAAAAAAATTCTTACGAAAAATTTGGATTCATTGGAATTGATTTTACTTCTAAAGATAGAAATAAATTAACGGTTAAAATTCCTTCCGATTTTGAAATGATGAACTACCGTTTTCTACCCGACTCAACATTGATTGTTTCAAGCCGTTCAGGTAAAATTTATATCGGCTCGCCGATCGAGATTTCACCATTTATAAACTTAGCAAGAACATATAAAGTTGAGGGTTCACCTTACTCAAATACATTAGGAGCAGCATTTATTGATATTTCTGGGGAAGGAAATCCTGATCTATTTGTGTTCAATTCAAACCCCGATGAGCATTCAAGTTTTTATCTAAATAAACCGAATTCGCCATTTACCGAATCGTCAATATTTATTGACCTCTTTCCCAACATAAGTTCCTCTGTTTTTACTTTTACCGATATAAACAGCAATGATAGAATTGATTTGATTGTATCCTCAATTGACTCAATCGGTGCATCAGTAAAAATATTTACCAACACAGAAAGTAAAATACTAAACCCGCCGGTTACGATTTATCTTCCGAAGGATTATAACCAAAAACCTATAAGAAATATTTCTGCAATTGATTTTGACGGAGACGGAGATTTAGATATTAACCTTACTCTTCACTATGGCAAAAATTTGACAAGTGGCGGAGAAATCATTTTAGATAATTCTCTTTTGGGAGAAAATATTTCTATTGACACCTCAATTATAAAAGAAACCTCAGGTTGGAATACACAGACTATATTTGCTGATTTTACTAACGACGATAATAATGAGATTTATATTGTTAATATGTGGGACAAGAACAAGTTACTTGTTAAAAATGGTAATTATTGGCGGGATGAAGCTCAAAAGAGGTTTGAAAATTTAATCAGAACCGAATCTGATGGTGCTTCAGCTTTTGATTACGATAATGATGGCGATCTGGATTTATTAATTCTATCAGATACTCTTTTTCTTACTTTATATCAGAATAACGGAAACGGATTCTTTAAGGATGTTACTGAACAAACAAAACTGAACATCATTAGTTCAAAATATATTGGAAGGGTTAGTATACGTAATATTTGTGTTGCCGATTTTAACAACGATGGCTTTGATGATATTTTTATAACTCTAAAAGATCCGGAAATTAATGAAAATTATTTGATGATGAATAAAAACGGAAAATATTTTGTTGATGAAGCTGAATTATACGGCTTAAAATTTCCAACTGTTAAAGGTGCTGTTGCCGCAGATATTGATAACGATGGTGATATTGATCTATTCGGTTATTCTTCAAACAGCAACATTCTCTGGATAAATACAAGAGATGATAACAGTTATATAAAAATAAAATTGAAAGGAGTAATTAGTAACAACCTCGGAATCTCTGCAAAAATTTGGTTATACGAGATGACCGGTAACGAAGAAAAATTATGGAGCTACAAACAAATCGGCACTGAAAGATTTGGAATAAATCAGCTTAATGATTTAACCGCACATTTCGGAGTTGATGAAAATAAGATATACAAAGCAAAGGTAAAATTCTATCAAGGTAAAGAAATTACAAAATCGAATATTAGACCGGGAACAACAATTACAATTACAGAATTAGGTCCGTTTGCTTCAATGATATATAATTTCCCTAGCATGTTTTACAGATTTGTTACCCAAAGAGAAGTTCAATATTATGTTCTGCTTTTTATCTTCGCAATTTTCGTAGTGTACTTAGGAATTCGTTTTGGCATAAAAAGATTTAATTGGGAAATAAAAAATGCTTACTGGATTGGCTCAGCTCACTTATTACTTTTCTGGATTATATTTATAGCATCTTATAATTCTCCTTCATTTATTATAAAATTTATTTTGCCGGCAGTTGTTTTAATAGTTGGAATTGCACTAATAAATTTCGGCTTTTATTGGAGCAGTTTAATCGGGCAGAAAAAAGTGTCTATTATTGCCGGTGATGAATTATTTGAACTGCTTAGAAATTTTTCACATGGCGAATGGGCGTTAAAAAATCTAAACAGCCTGATACTTTTTTTCAAGAATATTACTGAAACAAGAAATTCAGAGTATGAAGAACAATTGTCAAAGCGAATTGAAACCTACAATGGATTAACGAAGGAGAACATAAAAAAGATTCTTGAGCTTGCATCAATTGCGGGATTATCAAACCATAATTTAAAACAAATGTCTCGTTTACTAATTCAAATAGATAGCGAGTTAGAACTCTATACGCGTTATGAAGTTCAATTAAACGAAACTGAGCTCGCATTAAAATTTCAGCAGCTGAAATTTTATTTAAGTGAATTAAGAAACAATTATTTTACTGAATACTCATGCGATCCTCACAAGGTTATTTCACAGATAAGCAGTCATCATTCCGAATTGTTTATTGAAAAAAATATAGATTTCCAACTTTTGAAAGAATATAACGGAAATCGAAAAGCATTAATAAAATCATTTGAGCTTGCTGATATACTTGATAACTTATTTGTAAATGCTGTTAATTCTTTTGATAGTAATAACACTAGACGAATAACTTTGTTTTTAAAATGGCATGCTCCGAAAGTAATTATCGAGATTATAAATACCGGGAATGTTATTCCGCTAAAAATACGTGAGAAAATCTTTGAAGACGGCTTTTCAACTAGAGGTAGTTCCGGGAGAGGGTTGTACGCTTCAAAAAATATTTTAAAAAAATATGGTGGGAATATTTCTCTCGTTGACAGCACCCGTCAAGCCGGAACTATATTTGTTATTGAACTTCAAGAAGGATATTAAATATGAGAACACTTCTTTTAATTATAGACGACGATGCGGATTTTATTGCTGATTTTTCCATTCTACTTCGAAAAGATTACGATTTAATTTCAGCGACTAATTCTTCAGACGGGATCAAACTTTTTAGACAAAAAAGTCCCGATATAATTCTATTGGATCTTATGCTTAACGACGGAACCAACGGTTTAGAGGTGATGCAGAAAATTAAATTTGAGGACGATAGTGTTCCAATAATAATTATTACTGATTACTCATCCGTTGACAATGCAGTTGAAGCAATAAAACTCGGTGCGTACGATTATATCTCAAAATCACCCGACTTAGAAAAACTGAAACTTATTATTCAGAAGTCGCTAAAGGAACGACAATTAAAATATCATACAAAAACACTGCAGCAGCAATCGGATCATAAATTCAAATTTCTAATTGGGGACAGCATAGTATCTCAAAAATTAAAAGAGCAAGTAACTTTATTTGCTAAAAACGATAACACAATTTTAATTACAGGCGAAAGTGGAGTAGGTAAGGAAGTAGTAGCTCGACACATACATAGGTTAAGTAAGAGAAAAGACAATCCATTCTTAGCAATTAATTGTGCCGCAATTCCACATCAATTAATTGAAAGCGAATTGTTCGGGCATGAGAAAGGTTCTTTTACCGGTGCCGATAAAAGGAAACTCGGTAAATTCGAAATCGCTAATAACGGTACAATATTTCTCGATGAAGTTTCGGAAATTGATATTGAAGTACAAGTAAAGCTTCTTCGTGTACTGCAGGAAAAGGAATTTGAAAGAGTCGGCAGCACAAAAACAATTAATGTGGATATTCGGATTATTGCAGCTACGAATAAAGATCTTAAAGAATTGGTTGATAAGAATTTGTTTAGAGATGACCTTTATTATAGACTTGATGTACTCCCGATTCATGTACCCCCTTTGAGAGAACACAAAGAAGATATACCAGCCTTAGTTGCCCATTTTCTTCAATTAAGCTGCGAAGAATTAAAAATACCTTTTCCGGGAATTTCTACCGAAGCATTACATTTACTTCAACAATATGATTGGCCGGGAAATATTAGAGAATTACAAAACAATATTATTCGCGCAACAATAATTGCAAACGGTGATGAAATAAAGCCGCATCATATTAATGCCCGCTTACATCAAATCAAAGAATGTTACGATACAAATATTAATAAGATTCCTTCAACTTTAGAAGAATTGAATGAAATGAAAAAAGATGCTGTTAAATCTGCATCAAGAGCAATAGAAAAAATTTTCTTGGAGAATTTATTAACTGAACATAATTGGAATATTTCAAAAGCTGCGGAATCAATAGGAATTAACAGAACTAATCTCCATAAAATGATTAGCAAATGTGGACTTAAGAAAAATGATTATTAAATTAGATAAATGTTTTACTTGAATTTAACGGAGGAAAGATGTTTTCTGCTAATACTTATGTTGAAAGAAGAAATATTTTAAAAGAAAAAGTAGGTTCAGGTTTGCTATTAATCCCGGGTAATGAAGAGGCGCCGATGAACTACCCCGCTAATAGTTATACTTATAGACAAGACAGTACATTTCTCTATTACTTCGGTTTGGATAGAGACGGACTATTTGCTGTAATCGATATTGATAACAATAAGGATATTATCTTCGGTTATGATTATACAATTGATGATATAGTTTGGATGGGACCACAACCGAAAATTGCGGAAAGCGCACAAAAAGTCGGTGTATCTGAAACTTATCCGCTTGAGAAATTGGATGAATTTATTAAAGAAGCTAAATCAAGCGGAAGAGAAATTTATTACTTACCCCAATATAGATTTCAGAATATGATTCGTTTAGAAAAATTATTGAGTACTAAAAGTTATGAGATAAATAATCATCGTTCGGAAGAATTCACAAAAGCTGTCATAGAACAACGTTCGGTAAAAAGCAAAGAGGAATTAGACGAAATTAATTTCGCTCTTGATATAAGCTATGAAATGAATACGACAGCAATGCGATTAGCTCAACCGGGTAAAACCGAAAGAGAGATTTATGGAACACTTAATGGTATTGCTAACTCGATGGGAAGAGGTGTTTCATTTCCTGTAATTTGTTCCGTTCATGGCGAAACTTTGCACAACCATCACTACAATAACATTATGAATGATGGGGATTTGTTATTGATTGATTCCGGTGCCGAATCACTTTTACATTATGCAAGTGATATTACCAGAACTTTTCCAGTCAACGGAAAATTTACAAATAAGCAGAAAGAAATTTATAACATTGTTCTCTCTTCACAATTAAAAGCAATTGAAACAGTTAAGCCCGGAATACGATTTAGAGAAGTACATCTCCAAGCAGCTGAAGTAATAGCAGATGGTCTGCGAAATCTTGGTTTGATGAAAGGAGACCCCAAAGAAGCAGTAGCAAAAGGCGCACATGCACTATTTTTCCCGCATGGATTAGGTCATGCTATGGGTCTTGATGTCCATGATTTGGAAGCTCTCGGGGAAAACTTAGTCGGTTATGATAAAGACACAAAACGAAGCGACCAATTTGGTTTGGCTTACTTGAGGTTTGCAAAAGATTTACAGCCGGGCTATGTATTAACAATTGAACCCGGTATTTATTTTATCCCGGAATTAATTGATAAGTGGAAATCGGAGAATAAATTCACTGAATTCATAAATTATGATAAAGTCGAATCATACAAAGATTTCGGCGGGATACGAGTCGAAGATGATATAGTAGTTACTGAGTCAGGTTGTGAAGTACTTGGGAATAAACCGATTCCTAAAACTATTGAAGAGGTAGAGAAAACCTGCACTGAATAATTACTTGTAAGCCAGCTTCTAAAGCCGGCACACTTTTTCATATCAAAGCTTGAACATAATAGAACGTAAGTGATGCAGCTAAAATCAACTTAACTGCAATCATTAATATGCTTGCAACAAAAGTAGCGAAACCTGTCCTCAGTGCTTCCGAATTAGATTTACCTGCAATTAACTCTCCTATTACAGCACCAACCAAAGCCCCGATTATTATTCCGAAGGGAGGAAAAACAAATCCTCCTACAATTAATCCAATTATTGAACCCCATATTCCTTTTCTTGAAGCTCCATAATTTTTGGCGCCGTAAACCGGGAGGATATAATCAAAAATTATTACAGCAATATTTAGGAGTAAAAAAGTAATTAAAAATTGAACGGAGAATTCCGCTATACCGGTAAAATGAATCAACAAAATTGCAATATAGTTAAGCGGCGGACCGGGAAGAAACGGAAGCAGACAACCAATAATCCCGGCTAAACTTAACAAAGAACCGATTATAACTACAACTAATTCCCAAAACTCCATGTTATCACCAATGATTTATTACAAAGATAATTTTATTAAATTAATTACGGTAAAGAATTCTTTAATGTAAACAATGCGAACACACTCATACCAAATATCATCCATTTTATATGATTACGAAAAGTATAAAGAATCCTGCGTCTTTGGTAGAATTGTAAAATATGAACATATAAGAAATTTTCTTAACAAATCTGCAGAACAATCTTTAACAGAAGTCAATAGTATCGGCTCATCTTATGAAGGAAGAAAAATTCATTTAATAAAAATAGGAACAGGCAAAACCAAAATACTATTATGGTCGCAAATGCACGGTGATGAATCAACCTCTACACGTGCGATTCTTGATCTAATTAATTTCTTAACAATGTCTGATGAGAATAACCAAACAAGAAAAGATATTTTGGATTCGGTTACACTATATATAATTCCGATGCTGAACCCGGACGGTGCTGAAATATTTTCAAGAAGAAATGCTCAACTGATTGATATTAACCGTGATGCTCTTTCACAGCAATCCCCCGAAGCGAAAATTTTATATAAAATAAAAAATGAAATTAAACCTCACTTTGCATTTAATCTGCACGATCAGAGTTCAGGTTACTCTGCAGGAATGAATTATAAATCATCAGCAATTTCATTATTAGCTCCACCATTTAATCATCAGTTAGAAATAAATGAAGCAAGAAGTAGAGCAATGAAACTAATTGTGTCGATTTACAACGGGTTATCAGAACTTATTCCCGGGCACATTGCCCGCTATGATGATGAATTTGAACCCCGTGCATTCGGTGATAATTTTATAATTGATGGTGTATCGACAGTACTTATCGAAGCCGGTGGATGGGTTGATGATCCTGAACGAGAATATGTAAGAAAGATTTACTTTACAGCACTGCTGAAAAGCTTCCTTGCAATTAGTGATAATAATTATGAGAACGAAATACTTGAAAACTATTATAAAATTCCTGAAAACAAAGAGATATTATTTGATTTAGTTTTAAGAAATATCACTATCGAAAAGCTTGACAAACAATTCACCGTAGATATCGCTATCAAGCATGAAACTTACTTCGACATAGAGCAAAATAAAATTTATACAAAAGGATTAATAGCGGATATTGGCGATCTTTCAACTTTTTTTGGTTATGATGAATTTGATATGTTCGGATATAATTTAGAACTCCCCAAATTCACTAATAAAAATTATCTTGAAGTAACGGAATATCATAATAAAGGGATTTTATTCGTAAAGAAAAAAATCAAATATTCAAATTGGACCGAGCAACCAATAAATTTTTATTCAACTCAAAAACCATCCTCGAAATTAGATGTCGACTTACCTGCAAACTTCTTATTAAGTACATGCAATAAAATCCGATACATTGTAATAAATGGTTATTTAATTGATAATTACAAATCAACAAGATTTATAGGGAATGGGATTGCCTATCCGTAAATCAGAAGTTCAATTTTATATTTCCTTATATTCGTTTAACCAAATATTCGCTTCATGTATATTAACAAAAATCAAAATACAATCGATTTAGAACTTCAGCAAAAGTATGAAGACTTTAATTCCGAAACAATTGCAATGCTACCCGAAGATTTTAGAACCGTAATTATTCTAAGTGACTCAATTTTTCTCTTAATGAAGATTTTTTTTAAGAATTTAATTTGATTTCCATCCTGGAAGTACATATTTTTGAAGACTTTATTAAAATAAACCAAAAAGGTAGGTGATATTAGTGGTTGGTATTAACGTTTCAGAAAACGAGAATATCGATAGAGCTCTCAAGCGCTTTAAGAAAAAATACGAACGTTCCGGAATATTAAAAGAATATAAGAAACGAACATTTTTCGTAAAGCCGTCCATCGAAAAAAGAATGGAAAGAATAAAAGCTAAGAGACGTGCTCACAAAGACCGTATGAGAGATTTTTAAAATTAAACCCGTCATTTGACGGGTTTTTTTATGCTGTTATTCAAGTAATGCGTGGATAAATGTTTTGTAATTACATTAAATACTTCATCAACAGTATTACAGAAAGAAAACAATTTTAAGTCCCCTTTACTAATCGTACCCATTTCAACCAACGCTTCAAAATTGATAACCTTTCGCCAAAATTTTTCATCATAAACAACAACTTGTAATTTCTTCTGGAGCTTCTCGGTTTGGATAAGAGTTAATACTTCCATTAATTCATCCAAAGTTCCAAAACCGCCGGGGAATATTATTAAAGCTTTTGCAGGGTAAACAAGCCAGAACTTTCTCATAAAGAAGTAATGAAACTCAAAAGCTAATTCGGGTTCAACGTATTTATTAATGAATTGCTCAAACGGAAGACTTATATTCATTCCAATAGTTGGACCACCGGCAAGAGTAGCACCTTTGTTTGCAGCTTCCATAATTCCGGGTCCGCCGCCGCTTGTAATTATAAACCGATGCTCATCAGTTGGTAAATTTAACGACCACTCGGTTAACTTTCGTGATAACTCCGTTGCATCCTCATAATATTGCGACATTGCCAGATTCCTTTCAGCATCCGCAATTTTTCTTTTATATATACTTGCATTTTTATTCTTTGCAGTTTGTTTAATTAATCGCAATTCTTTTTGTGCATCTTTCTTGGACTTTAACCTAGCTGAACCGAAAAATACAACCGTATCTGCAATACTGTTGCGTCTAAGTCTTGCCTGCGGTTCATAATATTCAGCTAAAATTCTTACTGTTCTTGCTTCGGCAGAACTAAGAAATTCAATGTTCTTGTACGCTTTTTCAACCGGATTTTTCTTAACCATTTTATTACCTGTCTTATGAAAAGAATTACAAAAATAAGGTAATTAATGTATTTTTCCACTTAATTTATTTTAATATACTTTTAAGAATATGGTAAAAAAACTTTTATATACATTATTGCTTATACATTCTGTAAATCTCCACTCGCAAGATATTGTTAAAAACAAGATTGATTCCTACTTATCAAACGATAATCAAGCCGAGATTTCAGTATTTATTTATGATCCAATTTCAATGGATACTATCTTTGCAAAAGATATATTCAATAACTTAATACCGGCTTCCAACGTTAAGTTGTATACGGTAGCCGCAGCGTTAAATATTCTTGGAGATAAAAATTATCTTTACACTAAAGTTTATAGTGATGATGATATCATTTCAGACAGTATTATCAATGGTAACTTATTTATAAAAGGATTTGGTGATGCACTATTTACCGAGAAGAATCTTCAGCAATTAGTTGATGACATTTATGAATCGGGTATTCGACAAATTGATGGAAATATTTTTGCAGATGAGACATACTTCGATAAAGTATATTCTAGAGATGATTGGATAGTTGATGAACGCGCAAATGTTAAACTCCCTCCTATTTCAGGATTAAGCATAAATAGGAATCAAATTGTAGTAAAATTTTTTTCGAATGGACCGGTCGGCAATTTACCGACTTATGAGATTGAACCAAGCGGTAATTTCTATAATGTTACAATGAATGCAAAAATAACAAGCTCACGTTCGGTACCCAGAATAAATTTTAAAACAAGTGTTGAAAACATTTCTGTTCAAATTAGCGGTGGAATACAAAAAAGAAGAAACCCATATAGTTATTTTGTTAATCCTGACTCACCGGCGGTTTTTATTGCAAATCTTTTTAAAGATAAGCTTGAAAAAAAAGGAATTAGTATCAAAGGCAAAGCATATACCGGACGCACTCCTTCGTATGTTATAGAAATAGCTTCCTTTCAAAACTCTTTGATGGAATTAGTTGACAGAGTTAATAAAAAAAGCGACAACTACCTTGCAGAAAATCTTTTCAAGATTATTGGTGCCGAATACAGCGGCAAAGAAGGAAATTCCTTTTATGCAACCCAAGCTGTAATTTCATTTTTAGAAAAGTATGATATTTTTTATAAAGGTATAGAAATTGTCGACGGTTCCGGCATTTCCAGATTTAATAGAATATCAACAGCATCCATTGTAAGTTTATTAGAATACATCTATCT
>OMKS01002136.1_pt1 | contig 16809 bp, 12 predicted proteins | sample 1674721 | NCBI WGS metagenome assembly OMKS01 (sample SAMN06264996, study PRJEB25208) | sediment metagenome | isolation source: hot spring sediment | place: USA: California | collected 2014-09-02
CCACCGAGATCTACACTATCCTCTTCGTCGGCAGCGTCAGATGTGTATAAGAGACAGGATACAGACACCGCCCTATTGTTTGATTATTCCCTAGATGAGCTAATGAATCTTAAAATTGAATCGGGTGCTAAAAGAGAAGAAAGCATTGAAGATATCCCATGAACCATTGTTCTAATTACCCGACAAGACATAGAAATTCAGGGATGGCAAACACTTGAAGAAGTGCTTAGCAATGTGCCTGGTATGTATATGATTAACGATTACATTTGGTTTAGATCGGATAACTTTGGTGTAAGAAGTTTATTTTCAACAGGAGCATTTAACTCAATGACCATATTAATTAATGGTATGAGCCAAAAAAAGGATTGGTACAACTCGTTCCCTCTTAGCAAATGCAATGTACCCGTTGAGGCAATTGAAAGAATTAAAGTAATACGCGGATCCATGTCAGTGGTGTATGGTTTCAACGCCTTTTTGGGAACAATAAACATTGTAACAAGTTCATCTGTAAACAGAAAAAAGTATCCTATGGTATGTGCACAAACGGAAACTACAAAGTTTTTGGCCGTACTTCAGGTGAAGAAAATGGCGTTAGGTACACATTCAATATTGCAGGATATGGTTCAAATGGCATTTCGGAGCCCTATTCGGAAATGACCAATAGTGTAAATGATGAATGGGGACTGCCCAATAACCCAACTAGCAAAGGACAACTTACTGACCATCGAAAATTTGTTGAAGGGTCATTCTCGCATTCTGGGTTCTATTTCAACTTTATTCAAGCCCAAACCTCACGAGGTGTCATCGATTACTACCCTGGGGTTGATGACGGCCATTTGGCCGAGATTCAATCGTCAAACTCAATTGTAGGTTATAAGAATAATATTGGAAAACTTGAATTTAACTGCAAAATAGGCTACTACTCGTTTAGGAACAGGCTTGACTACAAGCACAATTCCGATACAACAGCGTACGGTTTTAACGATATCTTTTCTGATGCAATAGATGCTGAGATAAACACAAATTACAATATTAGTAGTTCATGGCTAATCCAGTTAGGAATTTACTATCGACGAGTATTTAGGGACAAGCTAGTTGTTGACGCTCCAAACATTAGTGATGATTACGTTAACCTAAGCGCAGGCCTATCGAGAGAAAACAGAATTTATACCTGGGCAACATTTTTACAAACGAGGTATTCTTTCGCAAAAAAAATTGATATTACTGCAGGCGTAAGGATTGAGCAAACGCCATCGTACACAATTAGCTATAATGTTCGATTCGATCCGAGCAATACATACGATTACTCACACGCGAAGGAACCTACAAGTATGGCTCGCCATACATCATCCCTCGTGCAGCCCCAATTTACCACATTTCAAACAATCACCACCTTAAGTTTATGTTTGGCACAGCTATTAAACAAGCATCAATTGGTGAAAACATGGACATTGTGCGCTACCACGACCGAGATTACCTTAAGCCATCGCACATGCAAACTACCGAGCTAAACTACTATGGGCTCCTTTCACCAAAAGCGATTGTAAACCTTAGTCTTTTTTACAGCTACGCAAACAACCTAATATCTCGAACGAATCATCTTGAGGAAGGTGTAATGCAATTATGTAACACACCTAGGAGAACTATAAACACTCGAACTTGAAGCATTTGCACAGCTAAAGCTTACAACTCGGCTCAATACTAACGTTAGCTTCGTTGCGAAAAACTCAAAAAATCTTCAAGCGGGATATGAGGATATTGCCCTTGAATACTCTCCATGCTTTTTGAGCTATGCATCGCTATCATACTTTATTACAAAAGACATAACACTTGGACTATCGAGCCATTTGGCTGGAAGTATGGAAATATACTGGCGACCTCACACGCGCAACGCATTAAATCCCAACGAAAATCGCACCCCCCCCAAGAACTAATTGCTGCTGAAAGTCGTATTGGTCAAAAATCTCCTCAGTATTTAAATCTAAACGTAAACTTAAGGTTTAACAACCTATTCGATAAAAGGATATTCCTTGCAATACACTCTGGCAACATACTTAACAGCGAGATACGGTACCCTACAACCCGCAGTAACGACATATTTGAGAAGGGAACACTTGGCTATCCAAGGTATTTCAACCTAAGCATAGGCATTTTTTTCGATAAGGATATGAGACATTAAAAAATACAATTTTAACCGAAACAACCTGCCCATAACCTTTGTTTAGGGCAAAAAAACTTTCATCTAAATAAACGCCTAACAACTAATTTAAACCATACTAATACAACCTAATGCTCAAACTAACCAAAATTACTAAGCCCCACTCAATATGAATGGGGCTTAATAATAAAAAAAACTTAAAAAACACACTACTCCTCAAGGAAATATCCAGTCAGTCGTTTAGAGGAGCCAACAAACGTATAGGTAAGCTCATACTTGTCAGAAATCTTATTAATTGTTAAAATGCCAAACGAGAACTCACTCCAAATCTCCCCACTATCGTTGGAAGGTGACCAACCAATACCAAACTCTCCCATTACTTCATTCTCTAGGTCATTCTCATATAGAATATAAGAACCCTCCGCAATCTCATTTGCATTTACAGTAAATGAGATATAGTGACCTATGCCTTCAGACCACTCATGAGTTGAGCAATCATATGCAATTTCAGACGAAGATAATACTATGTTAAATTCTCCAAAAGCAGTGTAATCACAAACAACAATATTATCAAGTGCATAAAAATTATTATCGTAACTAAACCCGTTTAAACCACCTGTAACATTAATAATTGAAGATGCAAAATCAGTACTATTATCGTTCGAACTAATTAGAAGCACACCGTATGCTCCTGCAAACGCATAGGTATGCGTAGGATTTTGCTCATATGAAATACTACCATCTCCAAAATCCCAAGTATAGGAGTATGCATTTTCAGAGCAGTTTTCAAACGTTATTTCCTCTCCTATACCGATATTACTCTGTGGGTTATACTCAAAACAAGCAGTAGCATCAGGTTCTACTTGTTCGTCACTACAACTAACGAGAAAACTCATTATTGCAACGAATAAAAAAACTTTTGATTTCATAAATACTTTTTTATGGGTTATATAATCTCAATAATTCACAAAACTAACTTTTTTAAGATACTAGATAGCCAAAAAACAAAAAACGCAACCAGCTAATAACTAACTAATTGCGTTTCAAAAATAGTCGGGGTGGCAGGATTCGAACCTGCGACCCCCTGGTCCCAAACCAGGTGCGCTAACCGGACTGCGCTACACCCCGGATCTATCGTCTATTTCAAAATTAAGTTCAATTTGTGCGGTGAAGGGGGGATTCGAACCCCCGGTACCCTTACGAGTACGGCAGTTTAGCAAACTGCTGGTTTCAGCCACTCACCCACCTCACCTAAATATTTTAATGACCAATTGTGTACGGTAGTTTATCCGTAAACCGGCGTATGGTTTTAGCCTTTTCTGTCAACAGGCAGGCACTCACCTCCCAAAAAATAGTAAGAACTTAATGTAACCTCTGATGTTTTACCGCTAATGCGGTTGAGTTAGGCTAAATGTTGAGCCATGTGCCACTCAAACACCAAACATACATTTAAAAGAACCTTGTGCTAAAAGCACGACAAAAGTATAAAATCAATTGAAGATAGCAAACTTTTATTGGCATTTAGCCACAATATTTTTAAAACAAAAACTTTACTCGTTGTAATACAAATACATATAATTTCACCTATAGTTAGGGAAATTCTGTTTTTACAAATTTGTTTAGAGGGCTCTGTTTAGGATGCGTTCAACCACATCAGCTGTAATTGTTTTGTTTTCACCCATTTTCCACCCTCGTTGCTTGAACCTCTCAACAATAGGATTGAGTTGGATCATGCTGATACCATAATCGCTAAAATGAGTTTTTATTCCTAAAGATTGGAAAAATGTCTCCGTTGCCTCAATTGCTTTTTCAAGGCGCATATCCTCTGTTCCAACATCAATTCCCCAAACCCTGCTCCCATACTGTAAAAGCTTTAGCTTTTTTTCGTCGCGCATCTCCCTATGCAGCGAAGGAAGCACAATGGCAAGAGTAACGGCATGGTCAAGCCCAAAAAAAGCGGTAAGCTCATGACCAATCATATGGGTTGCCCAATCGGTAGGAACTCCAACCGAAAGTATACCATTAAGCGCCATGGTACAGCTCCACATAATATTTGCCCTAATGTCGTAGCTTAGCGGATTGGCAATTGCCTGAGGACCATCTTCAATTAATGTTTGTAGTATACCCTCTGCCCATCTATCTTGAATATGCGCTTGTGCCGGATACGTAAGGTATTGTTCGGTTACGTGCACAAAAGCATCGACAATGCCATTGGCAATTTGGTTTACTGGAAGCGAATAGGTAAAAGTGGGATCGAGCACCGAAAATTTTGGGTAAAGCAACGGGCTACCGAATGCAAATTTTTCCTTAGTATCGTTTCGGCTTATGACAGCCCCTGAGTTCATTTCTGAACCAGTTGCAGGCAAAGTAAGTACGGTACCAAAAGGTAATGCATTGCTAATAGTAACATCCTTTCCGCCAACAAGCATGTTCCACGGATCGGCCTCAAAAGGTATTGCTGCAGCAATAAACTTTGTGCCATCGATAACTGAACCTCCACCAACGGCCAAAAGGAATGAAACGTTTTCTGAGCGTCCAATTTCAACTGCCTTCATTAATGTTTCATACTTAGGGTTAGGCTCAATGCCTCCAAACTCGATAATCTTAAAATCTTTGAGAGCGTTTACAACATTGTTATAAACCCCATTCTTCTTTATGCTTCCGCCTCCATAGGTTAGAAGTATAGTTGATTTTTCGGGAACTTCGTTAATAATCTCATCAACTTTACCTTCACCAAAAAGTATTTTAACAGGGTTGTAAAAATCAAAATTATTCATATGCCCTCAAATTTCTAGTTCATTTAAAGTATTGGTTTGTAAACAACTGAACTTCGCAAATGTTTCACCGATTAATCATTGCTTTTAGACGAACTGGCAACTAAAATCCTATTGTTATACCAAGCGAAAAGGCTTATGGATAGGATACCTGCAACAACAAAAAACAGCCAACGAGGTACTGGTACTGAGTCGCCACCAGCATAGCTATGCAGTCCTGAAAGATAATAGTTTACACCGAAATAAGTCATTAGCACAGATGCAATGCCTATTAGCGATCCGAAGTTTAGCGCAAAGGTTGATTTGAAGGAGGGTATCAACCTCATATGCAAAACAAATGCGTATACCAGCATAGTAATTAATGCCCAAGTTTCTTTTGGATCCCAACCCCAGTATCGACCCCACGATTCGTTAGCCCACACTGCACCTAAAAACGATCCGATAGTCAATAGGTGTAGGCCAAGAATTAAATTTAGCTCATTGATTATAGTAATGCTTTTAACATGCCTCTCAATTTTGGCAAAATTTTGCGTTGATTGGAAGGCGTATAAAAAGATATTGAATAGTCCTAATATTGCTCCCAAACCAAAAAAGCCGTAGCTTGCAGTAATTACAGCAACGTGAATAGTTAGCCAATACGATTTGAGCACTGGAACCAGATTAGTTATCTCAGGATCCATCCACGAGAGGTGGGCAACGAAAAGTATTAGCGTGCTTAGCAATGCTGTAGCTGGGAGAACCACTCGACTTTTTCGAGCAAAGATAAACCCAGCAAACATGGCAGCCCACGAAACGTAAACTAACGACTCAAACCCGTTGCTCAATGGCGCCCTACCTGCAATGTACCACCTGAGGCCTATGCCAAAAGTTTGCACAGCAAACCCAACGATAAGTAAAGCTGCAAGTATGGTGTATACCTGCTTGCCCCAGCTACCTTTATAAAACAGCTCAATAAAAACAATAATAAGCAGCACAAGGCCAACTAATCCGTAAAAGGGAATTAGGCGCTCAAAAATGAGTAGCTTATTCGATAGCACCTCTGCCTTAACTCTACTGTCATTGGGGATAACGCTTTGTCCATGCGAAAACTGGATAGATTTCAACTCGCCAAGGAGTGCATTTGGTTTATGGAAACTATTTTTCTCTAAGGCATTCCTTACACTAAGAATATACTCTGAGTATATATCGGCAAAGCGATTTAAGTATATCGAATCGTTCCTTTTTGACACCTCATCCATTGATAACCACTGATTGTTAGGATGATTGGGAACAGGGAAAATTCGCGCCATTTGCCCAGAAAAAATCATGTATAGTATATTAACCTTTTCATCAACCTTAATTACCTCTTTTTGCAAGGTAGTACGTTGCGCAGGTTTTTGCGAGAAGGCATCTTGGTTTAAACGCCTCAACTTATATGACCCATCAACCTGATGGTTGAAAAAATCGACAAAGGCAGCCTTTTTACCGCTAATTCCAAGCATTTGTTTTAGCTCCTTACTATTTATCTTAATAATTGGCGTGTGCTGCCAATATTCGGGGAAAACCGACATGCCTAAGTAAACCTGTTCTGGCGTTTGCCCACTATAGCTGGTTGATCCGTTGAGCTTTCGAAGAACCTCACTCGCCAAAGTTGACATAGGTTTCATGCGCCCCCCCTTATCCTGGATAAGAAGCTGACCAAAGTTTTGAGCATGGTCTTTGCTAATTTCTGGAGCCTCACCTTGTGCAAATAAACTAAACGAACCAAATAGTAAGAAAACAACTATTACTGCCTCTTTAGGCTTTGAAATAAGCTTACGAAACCTGCTACTTGGACTTAAGAGCGCCCAAACAATACCCAATACGAGCACAAAGTATCCAAAATAAGTAATGCTAGTGCCTAGCAAGTCTTGGTTAACCGACAAATAAGTACCTCTTTCATCATCGTCGTATGAACTCTGATAAAACCTGTAGCCTTCGTAGTTTAGTATGTTGTTCATAAAAATGCTAAAAGGCTTCTCTAGGTTATTTTGTTTATCAACAACCAGCACATTTGATGTAAACGACGATGGGCTTTCGGAACCAGGGTAACAATCAAGCACAAACTCTTGAAGTTTAATGGCAAAGGGTATTTCAATGCGCCTTGGCCCGTACTTAAACCCAATACGATGACCATTAAAAATTTCATATATGGCTTTATCTTCGGCGTTTGAAAGTGGGATGAATATTTCCCTCTCAAAATCGTTATAATTTGCCTTAAGGGCTATTACATCTATTCCTCCAATACTCGGATCGGGGTTATAAACCATTTTAACAATTGCTGAATTCCAATGACCGCGATAAGCGAACTGGAATTGCCCCATTTCGTAGAAAACTTTTGGCTCGAGAGTAATTGATGAATTGGCTAAATACGCTGTTGCGTTCCCATCTTCCATTCGTTGGGCAACAGCGGGTTGTTTTGCGTTTACCAGAATACCCTCATTTACAACTGAGAATGATACGTCATATTCTACGCCATCCGAAGCAAAACCCACCTTTAAATTATCGATACTCACAGGATGGTTTGGCCTTACTAAAACTGGTTGGTTTTGCGTTGGGGTAACTAAAAAAAGCGACACAACGGGATACCCTGTGGGATGTTCAACTACCGTTTCAACTGCGTGTGGAATAAATTCGGTTAGTTTAACAGATAATTTCTCATTATTTATCGACACCTTGTTTTTATACTTGTTTTTTGAAACAGGGGTAAACGAAACCTTATCGGCATCAATAAGTTCATTTTCACTATAAATGCTAATCCATTTATCGGATGAGCTAAACCATGTAGCTGTTTCACCCTCACGAATGTGCATCATGCCCTCTTGCCCAAAATATCGAGTAACCAATGCACCAAGCAGAATAATAACAAAACCAATATGAAAAAGCGCTACGGCAAACTTCTTTCTACTATATAGCTTTTTGGCAAATACCATTGCAATAAAGTTAACTGCCAACAAAAGCATAATACCCTCGAACCACCATGTATTGTAAATTAATGCTCTTGAAGCCTCTGTGCCAAAGTCATTCTCAATAAAAGTGGCTATCCCACTCGAAACGCCAAAAGCCATAAATAGTAGGGCCATCAGCACAGGTGAGGCCAAAACCTTAAAAAATTTTGCCATAGAAAAAAGATTTTGGGAGTGTTTTAAACGATAATCTGAATTGTTTTGCGCACATCAACTAAAATTGCGCTTTCCTCATTTTTATACTCTGGTTTAACAGCCACAAATAGCGAATGCTCATCGGTTTCAGCAAGAAAAACTAGCTCAAGTTCGGGTAAGGCAGCAACTAGGTTTTCAAAAAGGTCAAAATCGTCAAGCCTTTCGTAACCTCCAAGCACATTATATCTTAAAACGGTGATTAAATCCTCAAGTTCCGATTGTATTATGTTTCGCGCTAACTTTTCGGCTAGAAAGTCGCGAGCCCTGTTCTTCGATATTTTGAGCGTGTTCATGTTTGCCTGTTTTTATGGGCCATAAGTTATGAAATATCCGAGAATTATTCACGTATTGAGGCCAAAACTTTTTGCTAATCGAATTTTTACATCATACAATTCTTATGGCCGAATGCATTAACACTAAATATGAAAAAGCCTTAAACATTCACATCGTAGTTTGCAAAGCTAACCGCGTCGGCATACTTAAAATTCCTTGTTAAAAAAACATCTTTAAAAATGCTCTTTAAAAACCCATTGCTCTTCAGAAAAATTCTGTAGGGTTTTTCAGCCGACACAAAGCGATTATCGCCATAATGCATTGGCGAAACATAACAGTAGGTGTACTTGGCAATATCGAGACGTTTCCTGTATAATGTTTCAGTGGGCAATTCACCCGTAATAATGCTTACAATACCCTTTTGATGACAAGTATCTGCTAATAGCTTAACCACAGCCGAGTACTCCTTTTGCTTTCGTTGAATATCGAAATCGGAATATGCCGAGTTACCAAGTCGCCTAATTGGTTTTACCTGTAAAACGTCAATGCGGTAATCGTCGAGATACATAGTAAGCCCCTTTAAATCCTCTAAACTATCAGGGTTCACAGTATAGTTTATTCAAAGCTTTAGCCTCTGATTTTTTCCCTTAACCTTTGATATTGCGCTTAAGACTTCATGCAGAATCTCGAACTTTGCACCGGGCATCATTCTTTCGTAAACATCTTTTGAAGCTCCGTGCGTTGATAGGATTATTTCGTCGAGACCAGCATTGGCCAATGCCTCTACTTTATCATAGTTAAAAAGAGCGCCATTCGTTGTAAACGAAACGTAAGGTACACCTTGCTGCTTAGCCAGCTTAATAATTTGCTCGTTGTGTTTATATAGGGTTGGCTCGGCACCACAGCCAATTTGTAGGCGCATGGCCGATGAGAAAAAACAATTTGCAACATTGGTTACCATCTCCTCCGATAGGCACTCTTTACTGGGCTTATAATTTGGATCGCTAAAGTAGCACATAATGCAACGAAAGTTGCAAACCAAAACGGCATCAAGAAATAGGTTCAGAAATCGCTTTTTTAACAAGAAAGAGTAATCCAGCACCCAGAATTTTTAGTCGTTCACTCTTAACTAGCGAATTAAGTCTTAGTATTCTGTAATAGTTCATTCAGCTATAATTTGAATATCGGGGTAAAAATTGCTTCGAAGTGCAAATATAGCAAAACTCCAGATGCTTGTTACTAATTAATGTTCCATCTTTAGCTAAACCTCAGAGTAAACACAAAAACAACATCAATCCTTAATATTTTTGTTTAAGTCAAATTTGTACCTTTGCTTCTCAACTTAAACTTGGAATGATGAAAACAAAAGATAAAATTGAGCAGCTCAGAGTTATCATGGCTTCAAATGGCATTGCAGCCTATATTGCACCAAGCAGCGATCCGCACCTGAGCGAATACCTCCCCGATTGCTGGAAATTCAGAGCATGGCTTAGCGGCTTTACCGGTTCGGCCGGAACCCTTGTAGTTACAGCAAATGCTGCAGCACTATGGACCGATTCGAGATATTTCCTACAAGCTGAGCAAGAGCTTAAAGGCACAGGTATTGAACTCTGCAAGATGGGGCTTACCAATACCCCAAGCATTGAAGATTGGCTTGCACAAAACCTTGATAAGAACCAAACGGTTGGTTTCGATGGCCGATTGCTGTCGCATGCACAATCGCTTACGCTTATGAGCAGTTTGAAAAGCAAAGGGCTAAAGGCAAACCCGAAAATTGATATAATTAACAATGTGTGGAACAATCGCCCAACCATGCCAAACAGTAAGGCCTTTGAGCACGAGCTTAGGTATGCAGGGCAAACCATTAGCGAAAAGCTTACCCTAATTCGCCAAGAACTTGAAAATTGCAAGGCCAATGCATGCATCCTTTCTGCTCTCGATGAGGTGGCATGGGCATTTAACATCCGCGGAAACGATATTGATTACAACCCAGTTGTTATGGCCTATGGCTTAATAACCAACAAGGATGCAACGTTATTTATCGACTCTGATAAGCTAAGCGATGAACATGCAAAAAGCCTTATTGAGCAGGGAGTTACCCTAAAACCATACGCTAAAATAGAGAAGGCTATTAAATCGGCAAGCAACGAAATGATTTTTGCTCTTGATGAGGCAAGGGTAAACCACAGGCTTTATTCTCTTATCCCCAAGGATTTGAAAAAGGTAAATACGCTTAGCCTTGTTACCAAGCTAAAAGCCCAGAAAAATCCCATTGAATTGGAGAATATTAGGCAAAGCCATGTGAATGATGGTGTGGCAATGTGCAAGTTTTTACATTGGCTCGAAAACAGTGTGGCAAACGAAAAGATTACAGAACTTTCAATTGCCGCTAAGCTACTTGCCCTTCGTAAAGAGCAGGAAGGCTTTATTAGCGAGAGTTTCAGCACTATTGCGGGATACAGAGAAAACGGAGCCATTGTTCACTATAGCGCAACGCCCGAAACTGCAAAGGAGATAAAACCTGAAGGTTTCTTGCTCGTTGATTCGGGAGGTCAGTACCTTCAAGGAACCACAGATATTACCCGAACCATTCGTTTAGGGGAGCCAACACCTGAGGAAAAGGAGGATTACACCCTTGTACTAAAGGGGATGATTCAACTATCAATGGCTCAGTTTCCTGCTGGTACCCGTGGTAGCCAACTCGATACGCTAGCACGAATGGCCATGTGGAGTAAGGGTATAAACTACGGACATGGAACTGGGCATGGCGTTGGTGCTTTTCTGAATGTACACGAAGGGCCACAATCAATCCGCCCCAATGAGAACCCAGTAACCATTGAACCAGGCATGATTCAGTCGAACGAACCAGGAATATACCGTGCTGGCAAGTATGGCATTCGCATTGAGAACCTAATCCTTTGCCGTGAGGCAATGGAGACCGAATCGGGAAAATTTTACAGCTTCGAAACACTTACGCTTTGCCCTATCGACCTAAAACCTGTTGATATTGAATCATTATCCAAGGAGGAAAAGGATTGGCTTAACGCTTACCACAAAACGGTTTACGAAAAAATATCGCCAAAACTTACTGAAGAGCTAAAGGTGTGGTTAAAGGAAAAAACCCAAGAAATATAAACTCAAGGAAATAAAAGCAATAAAACCGCTGTGAATACATTTTCACAGCGGTTTTATTTGTGGATAAGTGCCCAGGACAAGACTCGAACTTGCACGCCCTAAACGAGCACCAGCCCCTCAAGCTGGCGTGTCTACCAATTCCACCACCTGGGCAAAAATATTTTTAATAAAGAACTTTATTTTGCTTTTCCGAAGTGCCCAGAACAGGACTCGAACCTGCACATCATTGCTGATACTAGTCCCTGAAACTAGCGCGTCTACCAGTTCCGCCATCTGGGCAGCGGTTGCAAAGTTAATAAAAAAATATTCTCACCTACAACCTCCAAAAAAATAATTTATAACACAAAACCTACAAGTTGCTCTTCACATAGTTTGAAAGCAATGTGTACAGATGCATTCGGGTATTCTCCCCGTAAATACTATGATTCTTATCGGGGTACAACATCATATCGAATTGCTTATTGGCTTGAACCAACTTCTCGGCCATTTCAATGGTATTTTGTAGGTGAACATTATCGTCGCCCGTACCATGAACCAGTAAAAGCTTCCCTTGCAATCTACCAACATGATTTATTGGGGAGTTATCGTCGTACCCGTTGGCGTTATCCTGCGGTAAACCCATAAAACGCTCGGTGTAAATTGTATCGTAGTAGCGCCAATTGGTAACGGGTGCAACCGCAATGGCCATGCTAAACACCTCGGGTGCCTTGAAAAGGCTAAGCAACGACATGTAACCTCCGTAGCTCCACCCCCAAATGCCAATCCTTTCCTCATCTACGTAAGGAAGATCTTGCAAATACTTTGCAGCCTCAATTTGATCGATGCTCTCGTAGTAACCAAGCTGGCCGTAGGTCATCTTTTTAAACTCCTGTCCTCTACCTCCAGTTCCCCTGCCATCAACGCAAACAACCATATAGCCCTCGGTGGCGAGGTATTCGTCCCATCCAACTGAAAAACGATCGACAACGGAACGCGAGCCCGGTCCGCTATACTGATACATTAACACTGGGTATTCAGTGTTTTCATCAAACCCCAAAGGTTTCACCATATAACCGTTCAGTTCAAAGCCTTCGGAGGTTGTGAATGAGAAAAACTCTTTTGTTGGTATCTCAAATTGCTCAAGCGTAGCAGTTAGGTTTTTATTATCCTCTAGAACTCTCATTTGCTCCCCCTTAGCATTGTGCAGTGTTACTATTGTTGGTGTGGTAATCGATGAGTGAAAATGGATGTAGTACTTAAACCCTGTGCTAAAGTTAGCCGAATTTGTGCCTGGTAGCTCCGATAGTTTTTTCTGCTTTTTTCCATCAAGAGCAACTGAATAAACAGCAGTTCGTAGAGGCGATTCGTCGAAAGCCTGATAGTATACCCGTTTGCTTTTAGCATCGTAGCCGTAAATACTAATTACCTCATCGTTCCCGTCGGTAAGCTGCCTAACAAAATCGCCATTCATTTTATACAGGTAAAGCTGATTGTATCCGTTGCGCTCGCTGGGAATAATAAAGTATTTCCCATCTTGGGTGAAAGTTGGATAGCTATCGGCTGGTTCTTCAATGTAATACTCATTGGTTTCGGAGAAAATAGCTTCCGACTTACCGGTCAAAGGATTGGCCATAAGCAAATCGACCTTGTTTTGTAGGCGATTTAGTCGAACCATGCAAAGGCGCTCTGAGTTAACAGTCCATTTTATTCGTGCAATATACTGGTCTGTTTCATCTCCGGTGTCCATAGTGCGAGTCTGCTTGCTTTCAATATCGTATACATGAATTGAAACAACCGAATTGTCTTCACCAGCCTTTGGATACTTAAATGAATAATTAGGCGGGTAAAGCTCATTCTGAAATAAAGGCATATTGAAAAGCTTTACGTTGCTCTCATCAAATTTATAAAATGCCAAGCTCTTGCTATCGGGGCTCCATTGCATGCCTGTAACCATACGAAACTCCTCCTCATGAACCCAATCGGCAGCGCCGTTAATAATATGGTTAAATTCACCATCGGAAGTTATTTGCTGCTCAGTTCTGGTCAGCAAATCGTTTATAAAAATGTTGTTATCGCGCACAAAAGCAACCAAATTGCCATTTGGCGAGAACGTTGCGAGCATTTGACTTCCGTTTTCCGAAAGAGGGACAATTTCATTCGCTTCAATATCGAAAACAAAGTAGTCTGCAGTAAATGAATGTCGGTAAATTGGACTTACGTTGGTTGCTAGTAGTATTTTTGACTCATCGGAGCTAAGTTTATATAACCGAACCTGCTTTAGCTGAGGATTATCAAAGCTATTGGCATTAAAAATAACATCAACTACCTCTCCTGTGGAGTAGCTATACTTTACAATTTTGCCCCCTCGCTCAAGAGTAGTGTAATGTTCGCCATCGTTAAGCGAAGTAATACCCCATACCGATGACGCACGAAAAGTACCGTTAACGTTTAGGTCTTCTAAGGATATCCGTTGCTTTTGGCTATAGGCACTTATCGTTAAAAATGCTGCAACACAAATAAGTAATGTACGTTTCATGGCTAATGCAAATTGGTTAAAACTTGGTGTTTTGATGATAAACTGGCTAAATGGATTAAACCCCAAGTAACAAAACTAGCAAATATTTGCAAAAAGGAATATTAGCCATAATTTTGGCTCATATTAAACCCATTTTCATGAAAGCAGAAAAGCTAAAACAAATTCGATTTAAAAAAACTATTAGCTTCTTTAAAAAAGTTGAACCTAACTGTAAGCATATTCTCGATTTAGGAGTACAAAACGAACTGTCCAATAAATTTGCCTTGTTAGGCTACAACGTGCAAAACACACAGGGTGAAGACCTCGACCTAGAACCTGAACTACTAAAGAATTATAAGGATGCAGAAGTAATTACCGCTTTCGAAATTTTAGAGCATCTGGTTTCGCCATATGTACTACTTAAAAACCTGCCAGCCGACCGGTTGGTTGCTACCGTACCTTTACGATTATGGTTTTCGAAACCATACCGCAACTTAAACGATAAGTTCGACTGGCACTACCATGAGTTTGAGTCGTGGCAATTCGACATGCTTTTAAACAAAGCGGGTTGGGATATTACATATAGCGAAAAGTGGACAGGTCCAACTCACCAAATAGGAATCCGACCAATCCTGCGGTATTTCTACCCTCGATTTTATGCAGTTCATGCAATACGAAGGACAAAACTGTTGCTATAATTATTTCTCCTCATGCTCTGAACTTTGCGCGGCAATTCCTGTTAATTCAATTATAATAATTAACTTTGCCCTCGTTTTTTTTCAATAGTATACGCATATGGTTAAAATAACTTTTCCCGATGGGAACATCCGCGAGTACAACAAAGGAGTTACTGGATATGAAATAGCCAAAAGCATCTCCGACCGACTAGCAAAGGAAGTGCTTTCGGTAACTGTAAACGGCAATGTTTGGGATATTACCCGCCCTATTGATACCGACGCAACAGTAAAGCTGCACAAGTGGGATGACGATGAGGCAAAGCATGCATTTTGGCACTCATCGGCTCACCTTATGGCCGAGGCCATTGAGAGTTTGTACCCTGGCGTAAAGCTAGGCATAGGCCCTAGCATTGACAACGGATTTTACTACGATATTGATTTTGGCGAACACACAATTTCCGATGCCGACTTCCCAAAAATTGAGAAGAAAATGCAGGAAATTGTGCAAGCTAAAGAACCCATTACCCGCAAAGAGGTATCAAAAGAAGAAGCGCTGAATACGTACCAAAAGAAAGGTGATCCGTATAAAGTTGAACTCATTACCGATTTAGAGGACGGAACAATATCCTTTTACTCACAAGGAAACTTTACCGACCTCTGCCGAGGACCTCACCTACCTGATACAAGCTACATAAAAGCGTTTAAACTACTATCCATTGCAGGTGCATACTGGCGCGGAAACGAAAACAACAAGCAGCTAACACGCATATACGGCATATCCTTCCCAAAAAAGGGATTGCTTGATGAGTATTTAGTAATGCTTGAAGAGGCAAAAAAGCGCGACCACCGAAAAATTGGGAAAGAGCTAGAACTATTTACTTTTTCGCATAAGGTCGGTCAAGGCTTACCACTGTGGCTCCCAAAAGGAGCTCAACTTCGTGAGCGATTAGAGCAATTTTTAAAACGGGTGCAAAAAAAGTACGGTTACGAACAGGTTATTACGCCACATATAGGGCAAAAGGAGCTTTACGTTACATCGGGGCACTACGCTAAATACGGAAAGGATTCGTTCCAGCCAATACACACTCCAGCCGAGGGAGAGGAGTTTCTCCTTAAGCCAATGAACTGCCCCCATCACTGTGAAATTTACAAATCGAAGCCCCGCTCGTACAAAGATCTTCCCGTTCGAATGGCCGAATTTGGTACCGTATACAGGTATGAGCAAAGCGGCGAGCTACACGGACTAACTCGGGTTAGAGGTTTTACTCAGGATGATGCGCACATTTTCTGTCGTCCCGATCAGCTTAAAGAGGAGTTTGTAAAAGTTATCGACATTGTGCTTTACATTTTTAAAACGCTAGACTTTAAGGAGTTCACTGCCCAAATATCGCTACGCGACCCCAACGACAAAGAAAAATACATAGGAACAGATGAGAATTGGGAAAAGGCAGAGCAAGCAATTATTGAAGCAGTAAAAGCCAAGGGGCTCGAAACAACTACCGAACTTGGCGAAGCTGCGTTTTATGGCCCTAAGCTCGACTTTATGGTTAAAGATGCCATTGGTCGCAAATGGCAGCTAGGAACTATTCAGGTTGACTATAACCTACCCGAACGTTTTGAGTTGGAGTATATTGGTGCTGATGACAAAAGGCATCGGCCTATAATGATTCACCGGGCGCCATTTGGTTCAATGGAACGTTTTGTCGCTGTTCTCATTGAACACTCGGGTGGAAAGTTCCCGCTATGGCTCGCACCCGATCAGGTCGTTGTACTCCCAATCAGCGAAAAATATAACGAATACGCAAAAAAAGTTGCTGATTTCTTAAATAATTACGATATTCGCACCCTGATTGACGAAAGGAACGAGAAGGTAGGTAAGAAAATAAGGGACAATGAGTTAAAGCGGATACCATACCTACTAATTGTCGGCGAAAAAGAGAAGACAGATGGTTTAGTTTCGGTTCGGGTTCAGGGTGAAGGCGATAAAGGACAAATGAAACTTGATGAATTTGTGAACCATATCAATCAGGAAGTCAGTAAATTAATTGAATCTGTCTCTTATACACATCTCCGAGCCCACGAGACCGTACTAGATCTCGTATGCCGTCTTCTGCTTGAA
>OMKS01002139.1_pt1 | contig 16805 bp, 20 predicted proteins | sample 1674721 | NCBI WGS metagenome assembly OMKS01 (sample SAMN06264996, study PRJEB25208) | sediment metagenome | isolation source: hot spring sediment | place: USA: California | collected 2014-09-02
GGCTCGGAGATGTGTATAAGAGACAGGTTGTCGCTGGGCCCCGGATCGGTCATTGAACTGGACAAGAATGCCGGCGAGCCCGTTGAAATTTTTCTTAATAACCGGCTCATCGCGCGGGGCGAGGTGGTTGTGGCCAATGAGCGATTAGGTGTCCGGCTGACCGACGTGGTCTCCCATTCGGAACGGATCAACAACCTGAAATAGCCTTTGAGGGGCCGTAAAAAGGTGAGATATGGAATCATCGGAACTGTTCGCCGCTTCAATCAAGATGATCTCGGCGCTGGCTCTCGTACTGGGCGCGGTCGTCATTGTCATGTACGTGTTGAAAAAAACCGTGAACCGCGGCGGCGCGACGCCGGGAGGCGCGGATATTATTCGTGTCAGGGCCGTCCGGTATCTGGGTGGAAAGAACAGTATAGCCCTTGTCGACGTGGCGGGTACGATGATCGTGGTGGGACTGTCCCCGCAGGGCATGACGACGCTGGCGCAGATCGATGATCCCGGTACGCTTGACCGACCGGCCGGAGAAAAAATGATAGATAAGGGCGGTCGCGGAGGTGGATTTGCCCGCCATCTTTCTGAATACGTCTCCCGGTTCCGCGTTCGCGGAACATTTCTGGAGAAGAACAGTGAAAACCATGGATGAGAAGAACAGGTGGCGTTTTATTGCGGCGACGGCGGCGTGTTCCCTGCTCCTTTTATCCGTAACGGCGGGAGTCGCCGGTGCCGAACCGCTGTCTCTGCCGTCGATCGAGGTAAACATAGGGGACGGTGACAGCGGGACCGGCGGGACCGGCGGGACATCAACCCTGCTGCAGCTGTTGATGTTATTCACCGTTCTTTCGCTGGCGCCGGCCATTCTTATCATGCTTACCTCTTTCACCAGGATCGTCGTCGTTCTGTCGCTGCTTCGCCACGCCCTGGGAACGCAGCAGATCCCCGCGAACCAGATCGTCATCGGTTTGTCGCTCTTTCTGACTTTTTTTATCATGGCGCCCGTGTGGAACGACGTCAACAGCGGGGCGATACAGCCGTTCGTCGACGAAGAGCTGACCGCCGAAGAGGCCCTCGAGGCGGCTGCCGATCCCGTGCGGGAATTCATGCTCAAGCATACCCGTGACAAGGACCTGGCGTTGTTCATGAAAATTTCCGGAACAACGCAACCCGGGACGCCGGCTGAAACGGGGCTCACAGAACTTATTCCGGCGTTTGTCATCAGTGAACTGAAGACGGCCTTTCAAATCGGGTTCATGATCTATGTTCCCTTCCTGATTCTTGATATGGTCGTCGCCAGCGTGCTGCTCTCCATGGGCATGCTCATGCTGCCGCCCATCATGGTGAGCCTCCCCTTCAAGCTTATGCTTTTCGTGCTCGTGGACGGGTGGTACCTGATAGTCGGTTCACTGGTTGAAAGTTTTCACTAGGGACAACGCCCTGATACGGGGGAAAGGTTGCGGCAATGGTCGACGTGGTAATTAAAATCGCCTACGATGCGATACAGATGACGCTGCTTCTGGCGGCGCCGATGCTTGGTGTCGGGCTTATCATCGGCCTGGCGGTCAGCATTTTCCAGGCGGTCACCCAGGTCCAGGAGACGACGCTTACCTTCGTTCCCAAAATCGTCGGCGTCCTGCTTGCCCTGGTGATCGCGCTTCCGTGGATGATCAGCATCATGATCAGTTTCACCCACAACCTGTTCACGTCCATACCGTTTTACATACGGTGAAAACCGGGAAGCGAAGCTGGAAGGTGTGAATTCATGGATATCATGCATCTTGCGGCGTCTCACCTCGAGCAGTTCATCCTGGTTTTTCTTCGAGTGAGCGCCATCATTGCAAGTACGCCCGTGATCGGCAACAGGTCCGTTCCCGTGCGCGTAAAAGGCGGCCTGTCAATCATGATGACTGTCATTATCGCGCCGGCCGTCGCGGTTCCCCACTATGCCGATCCCTCATTGTCGTTTCTGATTCGGGCGATAGGCGAGGTCATCATCGGCCTGATAATAGGCATTGCGGCGCAATGCCTGTTCGCGGCGGTTCAGCTTGCCGGGCAGGTCGTCGGGTTCCAGATGGGTTTTGCCATCGTCAACGTGGTGGACCCCCTGACCAGCGCGCAGGTTTCCGTGATTGCACAGTTCTGTTTTTTTGTATCCATGTTGATTTTCCTGGCCGTGGACGCTCATCACCTGTTCCTGTACGGTATCGCGGAGAGCTTCCGGATCGTTCCCCTTATGACGTTTTGCATGACCGGCGAATTGACAGAGGCGATTATACAATACGCCCGAAACATATTCAGCGTCGGCCTTTCCATCGGGGCCCCCGTCATGGTGCTTTTGCTTTTTACCAGTGTCGGTCTCGGCATGGTTGCCAGGACGGTGCCCCAGATAAATATTTTTATCGTCGGGTTTCCCCTTAAAATCGGCATAGGCCTTGTCGCGATCGGTATGACGCTGCCGTTCATGGGGCGCGTAATTGGCGCAGCCTTTTCCGATTTCGCCGTTGTTCTGGGGACGTTCCTGGAACACATGTGAGCCTGCCGGGAATTTGAAACGCCGGGGGCTGGATTTTTGACGAGACCGTCAGGTAACCGTCGAGGCGAACCATGGCTGAAGATCAGGGCGATCAACAGGCAAGCCAGGAAAAAACCGAGCAACCTACTCCCAAGCGCCGGGAAGAGGCGCGTAACAAGGGACAGGTCGCGAAGAGCCAGGAGGTGACGTCGGTTGTCATTCTTCTCGCCTGCCTGGGACTGTTTTATTTCGCGGCGGCATCGATGATGGAGTCGATGTCGCGCATGATGCGCTGGTACTTTACAGAGGCGGGATGCTTCCGGATGACCGTCGACGGGACGCGATTACTGTTTGTCGACGCGTTGCGCCGGGTGGGATTGCTTCTTCTGCCCCTGTTGCTGACCGTGTTTCTGGCGGGGCTCTTGGCCAACCTGATGCAGGTCGGGTTCCTTTTCTCTCCCGAATCGATACGGCCCAAGCTCTCGAAAATAAGCCCCATTCGAGGATTCAAGCAGAAAGTATCCCTGCGCTCGCTGGTCGAGCTGGCGAAAAGCATGTTCAAGATTGTCATCGTCGCGTTCGTTGTATATTTCACCGTCATGGCTGAACTGGAAAACATCATTCCCGCCGGGTGGCTCGGTTCGTGGGGAATTCTCGATTATACGGGATCGGTGTCGTTCAAGATAATTTTTCGCACGTGCTGGGCCCTGGTGATTCTTGCAGTCCTTGATTACGCCTATCAGAGGTGGGAATACGAAAAGAATCTGCGCATGAGCCCTAAAGAAGTAAAAGATGAACTGAAGAACACCGAGGGCGATCCCCTTATCAAGGCCCGCATCAAGCAGCTTCAGCGCGAGGCCGCGCGGCAGCGAATGATGGCGAGTGTCGAAAAGGCCGACGTGGTTGTCACCAACCCCACCAGGATCGCCGTCGCGCTGCGGTACGATCCGGGAAACATGAGTGCCCCCGTGGTAACGGCCAAGGGCAAGGGATTCGTTGCGGGAAAGATCAGGGAAACGGCGCGGAAGAATGGAGTTCCCATCGTGGAAAATAAACTTCTGGCACAACTATTGAATACGATGGTCAAGGTAAATGAAACCATCCCGTCGGAACTCTACCGGGCCGTCGCCGAGGTACTGGCTTACGTATACCGGAGAGGAACAGAGCGGGCGGGAGCCTGGAACGGATAATGAACGGAACAAGTCCACAGAGCAACATCGGCCAGCGCTGGTTCACCGGCGGCAGCACCCTGGTGGGAATGGCTCTCATCGGAATCCTGCTGGTGATGCTTATACCGCTGCCGCCGTCCGTCCTCGATATTCTCCTGTCGGCCAACATTACTTATGCCATCATCATCCTGCTCGTTGCCATTTACGTGCTGAAGCCGCTCGATTTTTCCGTGTTTCCGTCGGTGCTGCTCACGGCGACGCTTTTCAGGCTTGCCCTCAACGTCGCTTCCACGCGGCTCATTCTTCTCAACGGCCACGAAGGAACCGAGGCGGCGGGGAGAGTGATCCAGGCATTCGGTACCTTCGTTGTGGGCGGCAACTTTGTGGTCGGGCTGATCGTTTTTCTCGTCCTCGTACTTATTAATTTTATTGTTATCACCAAGGGCGCCACGCGAATCGCCGAGGTCGCGGCCCGGTTCACACTGGACGCCATGCCGGGCAAGCAGATGAGCATCGACGCCGATCTCAACGCGGGACTCATCTCGGACACCGATGCCCGCAATCGGCGAAAGTCCGTGGAGCGGGAATCCGATTTTTACGGGGCCATGGACGGGGCGAGCAAGTTTGTCCGCGGTGACGCCGTAGCCGGCATCGTCATCGTTCTTATCAATATCATCGGAGGCCTCGTGGTGGGGGTCCTGCAGCAGGGCATGGATGTGGGTACCGCGGCCCGCACCTACACGCTGCTCACCGTAGGCGACGGTCTGGTGACCCAGATACCCGCGCTGGTCGTATCAGCGGCGGCGGGAATGCTTGTCACGCGCTCGGCGGCGTCGGCGGACCTGGGCCGTGAAATGTCGGAACAGATTCTGACGCAGCCCCGGGCGATCGCAACGGCGGCGGTTGTGCTCTTTACTTTCGGCATGATTCCCGGTATGCCCACGTTTGCCTTCATTGTCATGTCCGCCGCCATGTTCGTCCTCGCCTGGAACCTTTCGCGGGCCGCCGCCCGGGAGGAGGAAGAAGAACAAGAGAAAGAAGCCGTAGCGCCGCCGCCGGAACCGGCGGATACCCTTCTGCCCCTCGATGCCATGGAACTCGATGTGGGATACGGTCTCATCCCGATGGTCGACGCCGGCCAGGACGGCGAACTGCTCGACAGGATCAAAACATTCCGCCGCCAGTTCGCTCTCGACATGGGATTCATTCTACCGGCGGTTCACATCCGCGACAATCTTCAACTGAAACCGGGTGAATATGTCATGAAGATCAGGGGGGCGGAAGTCGCCAGGGGAGAAGTGATGATGGACCATTATCTCGTGATCGCTCCGGACGAAAACCTTGGCGTCAAGGGTATTCCTGCAACCGAACCGGCATTCGGGCTGCCAGCCCTGTGGGTCACGGAAAAGGAGAAGGAGCTCCTGAGCAGCCAGGGTGTTGTCGTGGTCGATTCGGCGACGGTTATCATGACCCACATTACGGAGATCGTCAAAAATCACACGGAGGAACTTCTGGGGCGGCAGGATGTCAAGGCGCTTCTCGAAACATTGTCCCACAGTCATCAGGGCCTGGTGGAAGAGCTGGTACCCTCGGTTGTTCCCCTGGGAACATTGCACAAGGTAATGCAACGGTTGCTGAAAGAACGCGTGTCCATCCGCGACGTCGCCACCATACTGGAGACGCTTGCGGACCATGTGCCCGTCACGAAAAACGTGGATTTCCTCGCGGGGTATGTCCGCCAGGCGCTGTCGAGAGCCATTACGAACCAGTACAAGGATGAGAAAAACGAACTCGAGGTGGTTCTCATCTCTCCCGACATGGAGGAAGCCATCAACCGGTCCGTTCAACACACGGAATTCGAATCCTATGTTCTCGCCGAACCGTCGCTGGTTCAGAACATGGTCGGGACCCTTCAGGACTATGTGAGAACATTCACGGAACGGGGGAAACAGCCGGTTATTCTTTGTTCACCCGGCATCAGGAGTGCTCTCTGGAAGCTGCTGGAGAAGTTTTTCCCCTTTATTACTGTTCTGTCTCACAGTGAGATCACGCACGATGTACAGATCAAGTCGCTGGGGATGTTGAGGTTGCCCGATGCATCTTAAGAAATACGAAGTACGGAGTATCAGCGAGGCAATGGAACGGATCAGGCGCGACCTCGGTCCTGACGCCGTCATCCTGTCGTCGCGGCGAATCGGGAAAGGCGCGTCCTCGAGAATTGAAATTGTCGCGGCAATGGAGCGGGACGAAGGAACGGCGGAGGAAGCGTCGGCGGAAAAGAGCTGGCGCGCCGTCGGTGAACCGGGCCGGTACGCTGAGCATGGTGATCGCTGGAGCCGGATCGAGGCCCGGCTTGACGAGATGAATGACCGCATGCTTTCCCTCGCGTCGAAGCTGGCGTTTCCGGGGAAGAACGACGAGCGGGGAACCCCGCCTCTTTACCGGGAGCTTCTCTCGCGCGGATTATCCCGGCGGGCGGCAGGAAAACTGATGAAAATAATACAGGATGAAGATCTCGAAGCGAATGCCGGCCAGGACAGTGACAGGACCGGCGACACGCTGAAACGGGCGATCATACGGTCGGTGGCGTCCTGTTCGTCCGGTCCTGAAGGTGAAAAGAGGATCTGCGCCTTCGTGGGACCCGCGGGCGAAGGAAAAACGACAACGCTTGCGAAATTCGCCGCCCGTATTCTGTACAGGGACAAAAAAAGCCTCGGTATTATCACCATGGACGATTTCCGTATCGGCGCGGTTGAACAGTTGAAAATATACGGCGATATCATGAATGTTCCGGTGATCTCGGTCCCGGCGGACGGTTCTCTTGAGACGGCGCTCAGCTCGTTTACCCACCTGGACCGCGTGCTTATCGACACACCGGGCAAAAGCCGATCCGACGGGGAATATGTCGCGAAGCTGCGCCGATCGTTCAGGGAGAGCGTCCCTGTAAGGGCGAACCTCGTGCTGAGCGCCACCACCGGAGAGGAAGCTATGGAAGACGCGGTGCGGCGGTTCCGCCCGTTGGAATATGAGAAGATTATAATGACGAAGATCGACGACGCCGGTGATTACGGCTGTGTGTACAACGTGATCGACCTCGCGGGACGGCCTGTGACTGATATCGCGACGGGACAGCAGGTTCCCCGGGATATCCGTTCCGTTGATCCTGAAAGAATCGCGCGGCTGGTCGTCGACCGGGAAATTCCCCGGCATTAACGGAAACGTGGTTGCCACGATGTTTATTTGCGCAAGATGAAGAGGTGAATCGGTGGACCAGGCTGGAATATTACGTGAATACGCGGGAAACGCCGGTGTGACCGGTGGAAGGGATGCCTCGACCGGCAGGAGTAAGAAGAGCGGGGTGAGGGTGATCGCTGTTACCAGCGGCAAGGGCGGTGTCGGAAAGACAAACATAGCGGCCAACCTTGCCTATCTCTTTTCGATGCAGGGGAAGCGGGTTCTCCTGCTCGACGCCGACGCGGGGCTCGCCAACATCGACGTACTCCTGGGCATTGCTCCCCGCTACAACCTGTGCCACGTGCTGCGGGGCGAAAAAACCCTGTCCGACGTGGTCGTGCGCGGGCCGGGCGGCGTCATGATCGTGCCGGCCGCCTCGGGTATTCAGGAAATGGCGGAATTATCCCGCGGTCACAAGATGACGCTTATCGAGGAACTGGAATGCTTCGGCGAAAAACCGGACATCATGGTAATCGACACGGCCGCGGGTATCAACGGGAACGTGACCTATTTCAACATGGCGGCCAACGAGATTATCGTTGTATTGTCGCCTGACCCTACGTCGCTCACGGACGCTTACGCGCTGATCAAGGTATTGAATCGCGGGTACGCTATACGGGATTTCCTGGTTATGGTCAACATGGCGAGAAGCGCCGAGGAGGCCATGCGCGTCTTCAGTCGGTTGTCGGCGGCCACGGACCGGTTCCTGGATCTTCGGGTCGAATATCTCGGATACGTGGGTTACGACCGAATAGTGACAGAATCGGTTCGGCAGCAGGCCCTGTTCACGGAAATGTATCCGTCAACCCGTGCCAGCAGGCTTTTGGGAGCCATCGCCGACACCCTGATGAATGACCGGAAGAGTCGCAGCGACGAACCGGGCATGCTCAAATTTTTTGGAAACGCGGTGATTACGGGGAATGAATGACAGGGAAAAAAGAAACGCGCTTATCGTGCAGTACGCGCCCCTGGTAAAGAACATCGCGGAGCGGATGGCCGTTCGGCTGCCGGCCCACGTTGATCGTGAAGACCTGGTAAGCGCGGGGACGCTCGGGCTTATATCCGCCGTGGAGCGTTTCGACGAGACCCGGAACGTTCAGTTCGAAATTTACGCCCGGTACCGGATCCGAGGGGCCATCCTGGACGAGCTCCGGTCGCGGGACACGCTGTCGCGTTCGTCCCGGAACAAGGATTCGAGACTGGAGGCCGCCGCCCGTTCGCTCCGTACCGAACTGGGCAGGGAACCTTCAGACGAGGAAACGGCAGAATTCATGGGTATATCGCTGGAAGAATATTATGCGCTTCTCGACGACGCACGGGGCTTGTCGCTCATTTCAAGCGAAGACCTGCCGACGGATTATACCGAGCGGTACGCCCAGTCTGAGGTGCTCGAAAAAATAGAACATGAAAGCCCTTTTGCTTTCCTGAAGAGAAAAGAAGTCAAGCGGGTCCTGAAGGATGCCGTCGAATCACTGCCGGAAAAGGAAGGAATCGTCCTGTCGCTTTATTATTATGAAGAGCTGACGCTTAAGGAAATAGGTCTCGTCCTCGGTTTGACGGAGTCGAGAATCTGTCAGCTTCACGCCCGGGCGGTACTGCGGCTCAGGAACGCTCTCAGGCCGCTTGACCTGGAAGGCGGGTCGCTTTCATAAACGTGTGGAGTGTCGGTCGCAATGGAACAACATGACACGGAAAAGTTGAATAACGCCGATCTGTCGGATACAATTGAATCCGATGAAGAATCCGGTACTGGGGCTGCTAACGTTGAAACAACGACTCCTGCCCGTTCGAAGGTTCCGGTTTCCCCGGTCTTGGCGGTCCTCGTCCTGGTTGGGATTTTGGTGGTAATTGGCATGTTCATCTACCACGCAAGGGTGAGCGAAAGCTTTTCCGAGGCGGTGAGCGCCCTTTTCATGGCCGGTCCGGGAGAAGAACAGGGATCGGTCGCCGGAAAAGCGGGCGGAGCCGGAGCCGGAGCCGGCGGGCACTCTGAGCGATACCCGGATTTTCTGTTCCGCGTATCCGGGATCGATGGAAGAGATCGAGTGGTGTTCTGTGACATGGTACTCGAATTTTCATGTGACCAAAGTTCCGATGAGCCGGAGAGTCATGAAATGAGGGTCAGTCTGTACCGGGCCGCCAGGGCACTGCTGTCGGAGGGACGTGTCGTTTCGATGCCGCCAAGACTGCTCAGGCGTGAAATAGAACGGCGCATACTGATGAAGCTCGAAGAAAAAGGGGTAACGGCGGTGTACTTCACGAGGTTCGTGGTGATTTAGATGAAGATGCGGCTGAAAAGGTTCATGACGAGATTGCCGGTGATTGTCGCGGGTGTTGTCGTAACGGGTTCGATCGCGGCGGCCGGTTTCGCCCTCTCGCCGGAGGAAATCGCCCTGCTCAGGGAGAAGGGTGTCGATGAAACGGTCATACGCGTCATGATTGAACAGTCGCGGCCGGGCGTTTCGGAAGTGGAAGATGAATCGGGAAACCGGTACATAAGGTATTCTACGGGAGCGCCATCGCCGGATGTCACCGGCGACCAGGCTGAGGCCGAAAAGGTGGAACAGGCGTGGCGGATGCTCCGTGATTCAATACTGGACATACGGTCTTCGCCGGGTTCACAATAGGTTGCATCCGGCGGTTGCGAAATGGAGGAACTTATCAGGATGGACGAGAATACGATCCTTCTCGAAGAATTAAAAAGCGAGTTTCAGGACACGGTGATCCAGGAAGTGCTTCCGGGGATACTGCACAATTTCGCCAATCCCCTGAACGGGATCATGGGTCGGTCGAGACTCTTGCAGAAACGGGCCGCTGAAGTTCTGGGTTCTGATGGGAAGGGCGCCGACAACCAGCCGTCCGACGCCGCCAGGGGGAAAATACTCAGGGACGTTGATCTCATTGTCGAGCAGGGTGACAGGTTCTACGAACTTTTTGGTCAGGTGTCGGGCAAAATGCAGAGAATACATGACATGCGGCGGGGTCCTGTCAATCTTTCCGAACTCGCGGCGGCGGAGCTGGGCTTTCTCGATTTTTATCTTGATTTTAAGCATTCCATTGAGAAACACGTCAATCTTACCATGGACGTTCCCACGGTGGACGGCGTTGTTGCCGACTATTCCCTGGCGCTGTCGGCGATCCTCAGGTACACCATGAATTCCATGCTTGATTGTCCTGTCCGGATTCTTTCAGTATTCAGCGATTACGATTCAACGTTCGTTTCCATTGTTATCAGCGATACCGGCGTTCACGATGAAAGTCTCGCAGGCGACTTGAAAGCGGCATCGGCCGGACAGGCTCCATCGATTCACCGCGGGATTATCGGCGCCGTAAAACTTCTGAAAAAATACGGCGCCCGCGTGACCCTGGATACCAACGCCAATATCAACAAGATCACCATATCTGTGCCTTATGGCGAGCGGTAAGGGGCGGGGGTTGTGAATATTCAAGTTTTTCACGCAACCGACGATAAAAAGAACAGGAAATGTTCGTGCGGGGCCTGTGCGGTATTCGACACGGGATAACCTCGTATCGGTTGAGTGACAGGCGGTAAGGTCCGGGCGAAACACGCCGGGTGCCGCCGGGGAAAGGGGGTGAGGCCATGCTGAGATCGGTACATCTGCCCCAGGGGCTGCTCCAGGCGAACATGGTGGAGCGCATTCAGCAGGCTCAGCAACAGCATCCCGATATGCAGCAGCGTTATTTCGAGATTGCCCTTGCAAAGGAGAAGAAGCGGGCGGAAGAGACCGTGCTCGACTCCGAAAAAGCCGAGAAGGAACATCTCGTCGGCAGAGAAGACGAAACAAGGGAAGAAAAAAAACGCTCTTTCGACGGACGGAACGAGGGGCGGGACGCAGGCGATGAAAGTGTCACCGGCGGCGAAGCGGCGGACGGGGACGATACGAGACACGCCATAGACGTAAAGGTATAGAGTAATGTACTGGCCGACAGGTGAACCATGGGGACTTGTCTTCGATATCACCCTGTGCTGCGTGCTTCTCTTTGTCATATTCAGGGTGGAGCGGGCGATAAAGCCGGTGGATTCGGTTGCCGGCAGGGCGCGTTCCTCCGCGAAGGGGGAGCGGCATAAACCGGACAGAAATGAACGGAATTCCCCGGGACCTCGTTCGGGGAAACGTTATGACGCGGCCGTTGCCATGGCGGCGCGCGGTGCTTCACCTGAAACCATCGCCCGGAAACTGGGAATGACAGCCGGGGAAGTTTCTCTCGTGCTTGATCTCGATCGTTCGAAGAAAAACGAGAGCTGATGCCGTCGTCGCCTCTTTCATTGCAATCCCTCATTCGTTTTTTTCGGGCGCCGGATTCCCGCGCGCCGGCGCCGGTTGCAAAACAGGCAGTGCCGTTTTCGCCGGGGGAAGTCGTCACAGCCAGGGTGCTGAATACCCGGCCGGGTGCGGGACCCGTGACGCTCGCCGTCAGGGGGTTGACTGTCGAGACCGCGACTTCCCTTCCGCTCAGGGCGGGAGAAACGGTTTCCCTGTTCGTTCAAAGCATACATCCTCGAATCATGTTTCGTTTCGCCGGAGGCGTCACGCAGCACTCATCCCCGTCTGAAAGTTCCGCCGGGCGATTCACTTTTCACGCGAGAGCGATCGCGGAAATGTTTGCGGGTGCCGGCGCGGCGCTCGGCGGAGAAAGGATGGCTTTTCTGGGAAAAATCATGGGCGGCCGGGAAGCTGACAAACTGGCTTCGCTGTTGAGATCCCTGATCTTTACCGGCAGACGTTCCGGGAAAGGTTCTAATGTCAGGGATGATTTTCTTCGATTCGCGTATTCCGCGGATCGAGGGCAGGCCGGAACGTCAGTACAGGGCGGGACCGGAAGCAGTCTCAGCAGTTTGCTTTTCGCGGTGGAACAGAAAATCGCCGCGTCGGGTGAAGATCCCCCGTCGACGCTTGCCCGTTTCATCACTTCTTCTCTTGAAGCCGTCGAGACCGCGCGGGCGGTGAATATTCTTCTCGGCGGACTGGAGCGGTCCCTTTTTATGCAGATTCCCCTCGCGGCGGCCGGTGGAATAACAACGGCCGACGTGATCATCCATCTCGACGACGACGGTGGAAATCCGGAACAGGAAAACGGCGCAGGCGGAACAGTTCGCCTCTTCGTCGAGATGGATTCGCTCGGTCCCCTGTCAGTGGAGGCCCGGCTGGCGCCGGGCGGCATCGATTGCGCCGTGACCTGCGAAAAGACCGAAACAGCGCTCTTCATCGAGTCTTCCCTGAAAGAACTGCAGAAAGGCCTCGAGAAAGCCGGACTTCGCGTGGGGAATCTTTCCTGTCGAACCGGGACCGCGTTGCGGGTCGCCGAGACTATTCAGCGGATCATCGAGACGGCCGCAGATGAAGAAGCGCTGGACGTCAGGATCTGAAAGGAAACAGTTATGAAACAACGGGATGATCAGCGGCCCGCGGTTGCAGCCGCCATACTGTATGACGCGGAGAAGGACAGGGCGCCCCGCGTTACGGCCCGCGGAAGAGGGATCGTCGCGGAACACATTGTCGAGCTGGCCCGAAAACACCACGTGCCCGTCCAGGAAGATCCCGCCCTGGCTGAAATGCTCGCGCGTCTCGATATCGGCGAAGACATTCCTCCTCAACTCTATCTGGCCGTTGCCGAGATTCTTGCCTTCATTTACCGCATGAATGGAAAAATATCGGAGCAGAACGACCGCTGACGGTGAATAAGATTGCGAGCGGACACTTTCCGACTGGTGTTCCCAGTCTGAGATGAACCACAGGGTAATTATTTCCTGCCGAACCGGAACCTTTTTCCGCAGTCGAACAGAGTCCTCTGAATAACCTCACAACATCACCAATTTCGTCGTTCCGGCGAATACCTCTACGGGCACGCGAGCCGATATCCGGTATTATCAAGTACTTCCTAATTTTCTCTAAAGGGGATTCTGCCGGATCAAGCCCGGCATGACAGAAAAGGGTATTATGCAAAGATCTTGAACAGTCGGCCGCGGCTGTTCCCGTCACCCGTTCCTGCCAGTTTTTCCTGTAGCGCGATTCCTGTTCATACGATGGCACGTTGCTTGCTTGATTTTCATGCAAAGACGTCAGGGGGAGAGTTCATGGTATTCGGTATGGAAATGCTGGCTGTTCGATCGGCGCGCATTGTTCAAGCGCTCGACGCATCCACGCACAACGTGGCCAACATCAATACGCCGGGGTACAAGGCGGTGAGCATGTCTTTTCTGCCGGATCCTGAAGGGCGCTGGGAAGGCAGGATTCCGACCATGCCCCGGGAATACGTCGATTTCAGCCAGGGCGCCGTGACCGAGACGGGAAACCCGCTGGATATGGCCGTCGACGGCGACGGTTTTTTCGTTGTGTCCACGCCTGATGGTGAGGCATACACGCGGGATGGACGGTTCACAGTCAATAACGACGGCGAGCTGACGTCCCTGGAAGGCCATCCTGTTATGAGTAAACAGGGCGCCGTCGTGATCAACGGGAACGACGTTTCCGTCAGCGCGGAGGGCGCCCTTCGGGTTGACGACATCGAGATCGGCAAGCTTCGTATCGTGAGTTTCGATAATCCGTCGGCTCTGACGGCGGCTGGAAGCGGACTCTTTTATGACGACAGCGGGGAGGCGGGGCTTCAGGAAGACGGCGATTCGAAGGTGGCGGGCCGGTCACTGGAACAGTCCAATGTGGCAACGATACGCGAAATGGTGCGGCTTATCGACACGCACCGGGTTTTCGAATCCTATCAGAAGGTTATGCAAACGGTTCAGGACATGGACGAGCTTTCAACCAACCGTATCGGCAGAATAGCGTAAAAAACCAGGCGGGAGGCGCATATGATTCGGGCATTATGGACAGCGGCGACGGGGATGGATTCGCAACAGATAAACCAGGACGTCATAGCGAACAACCTGGCCAACATCAACACGGTAGGGTTCAAAAAGGCCCGGGCCGATTTCCAGGATCTCATGTACCAGGTGTATTCGAAAGCGGGCGTTGAAACGACGTCGGGTACCGAGTTGCCTGTCGGTCTCGAGGTGGGCATGGGCGTCAAACCCGTGGCGGTACAGAAGATGTTTTCCCAGGGAGACTACCAGCAGACGGACAGCGAATTCGACCTTGCCATAGAGGGCGACGGTTTTTTCCAGATTGAGAAAGAGAATCGCACCGTGTACACCCGAAGTGGAAACTTCAAAGTGGACCGGGACGGGTATATGTGCAATTCCGATGGATACCGGTTGATTCCCGAAGTCGTCATTCCCGCGGACACGGTTCACTTTCTTGTCGACGGCGGCGGTACCTGGTCGGCCGTCGACGAAGTGGGGGACGTGCTTGCCAGCGGCAGGATCGAGCTCGCCAAGTTCCTCAACCCGGCGGGCCTCGGCAGCCTGGGACGGGGACTTCTGGAAGAAACCGGTGGATCCGGTGAGGCCATTACGGGCAACGCCGGTGAAGACGGTCTGGGTACCGTTTCGCAGCACTTTCTCGAAATGTCCAACGTCAACGTTGTGGACGAGATGGTGAAAATGATCGTGGGTCAGCGGGCGTACGAGATCAATTCCAAGGCGATCCAGACGGCTGACTCGATGCTCCAGATGGTCAACAACCTGAAGAGGTAGCAACAGTGAAACCGAACATCGTTGAAGCGGCAATTTTTGCTCTCGCGCTCTTCATCGGAACCGTTGCGGTGTTTCCTGCTGACGCCGCCGGAATGTCCCGGGGAACGACCTTCACCCCGGGACAATTGCAACAGATCATCGTCGGCCACATTGATAAACACATGCCCTGGGAGCCGGGAACGGCCCGCGTCGAATTTTACGATTCGGCTGACAAGCTGGTTCTGAACGGCAATAATATTAATTATCGCGTCGAGGCCAGGCGTAATGAGGATTATATCGGCAGGACCAGCTTCAATATCAGGTTTTATAGCGGCGGCGTGTTCCTCGACGAGCGGTCCGTGCGGGTAAAAATAGAGGTTGCAAAAGATTTCGTGGTGAGCACGCGGTGTCTCGGCAGTGGATCGGTGATCACCGAAGACGATGTAACCGTGGTGCGGCGGTGGGTCGACCGGGCGCCGCGGAACCGGATCGGCGATCCCGGCGTTGTGACGGGCAAAGTGGTCCGGGGAAGCATCGCGCCGAACACGGAGTTGCAGGAGCGCATGATCAAGGACCCCCAGCTGGTGAAACGAGGTGACGTGGTCCGGGTTGTTCTTTCCCGGGGAGGATTGCGCATGGAGATGGCCGGAATCTCGGCCGAGGGAGGAACACTGGGCGACCGCATCCGGGTCAAGAATACATCGTCGAGCAATCTTTTCTACGCCCGGGTCGTTGATGAATCGGAGGTGCGTGTTGAGTTCTGACAACGTGGAAACGCGCGGTTCCCGTGGAGGTGAACGATCGTGACATCGACGGTGGACCATACAATTCCGAAGAAACACCGTTTTGTAGTGCTCTGGATGTTATTGCTGGTGTTGTCGGCGATGATCGTTTTTTCAGGATGCGCCACGCGACCCGACACGGTGTCCAAGGGTGAAACGGTTCTGCCGCCGCCCCAGCCTCCTCCTCAAGAAGCGGCGCCGGGATCGATCTGGCCCGGGGAACGGCGCGCGAACGCCCTTTTCGCCGACAGCACTGCGAAATTTGTTGGCGACGTGATCACGGTGATCATCGAGGAACAGTCGAGCGGGCAGAACCGGGCCGATGCGGCCACCAGCCGGAAGACGAATCACAGCGCGGGCATCGGCGGCATGACCAGGATATATCCTGAAAATCCCGCCCGCGATAAACGGTATGTCGCGAAGTATGAACTGGGAGGAACGTCCGACAGTTCACTCACCGGTTCGGGCAATACCAGCCGCGACGGGGAACTGCAGGCAATTATCACGGCCCAGGTGGTGGACGTGCTGGCCAACGGCAACCTTGTCATCGAAGGCAGACGGCAGCTGACGGTCAACGAGGAAGACCAGTACATCGTAATATCGGGCATCGTCCGTCCCGAAGATGTGTCGGAGGACAATATCGTGTCGTCGCGCCACATAGCGCAGGCACGCATCGTCTACACGGGGAAGGGCATCATACACGACAAGATGAGGCCGGGCTGGCTGACGCGGGTTGTCGACTGGGTCTGGCCTTTCTGAGAAAACGCGTACGCAATAGCGGATTTGTTGAAGAGGAAAAAGGAATGATAAAACCACGGGCGATTACAGTACAGGCATTACTCGCATTCCTGGCGGTTGTCCTTTTTTCTACATCGGCGCCGGGCGCTCGAATCAAGGATATCGCAAGCGTCGGCGGTGTCCGCGACAACCAGCTCGTTGGTTACGGCCTCATAGTAGGCCTTTCGGACACCGGGGACAGCATGAGGACGGGATTTACAGACCAGATGCTCTCCAATCTTCTCAGCAGGCAGGGACTGTCGATGAAGAACAAGGATCTCAGGGCGGACAACGTCGCGGCGGTGATGGTGACCGCCTCCCTTCCCGCCTTTGCCAAGATCGGCAACCGCATCGACGTGACCGTTTCGTCCATCGGTGACGCCGAAAGCCTTCAGGGCGGGACACTTATCATGACGCCGCTGAGAGGCGCCGACGGCCGTGTTTACGCGGTCGCCCAGGGCTCGGTGGTGATCGGCGGTTTTTCGGCGGGTTCGGGCGGTTCCGGCGTCTCTAAAAATCACACCACGGTCGGCTCCATTCCCAACGGCGCCTTCGTGGAACAGGAACTGGTCTACGATTTTGGAGGATCAAGGGCAATAACCATCAACCTGCACGCGCCGGACTTTACCACCTGCAGGAACCTGGCGGAAACACTGGACAGTGAAATTTCCGGAATCAGCGTCGACATCAGCGATTCGGGAACAGTCACGGTGACGGCCGGTGATGAATTAAAGCTGTCTCTT
>OMKS01002140.1_pt1 | contig 16792 bp, 14 predicted proteins | sample 1674721 | NCBI WGS metagenome assembly OMKS01 (sample SAMN06264996, study PRJEB25208) | sediment metagenome | isolation source: hot spring sediment | place: USA: California | collected 2014-09-02
CAAATGGCGATTATGTTGCTTTTTTGGATAGTGATGATATATGGGATCCATTCTTTCTCGAATGTATGATGCAGTCTATTGAGAAAAATCCTGATACTGCGGTTTTTTATTGTGGGGTTCGTTACATCGATAAAGAAAAACATGCATTACCTCAATATGGCGGCTTAGAAGTCTCATCTGGGGAGAATTTGCTGAAACATTTGTTGAGAGCAAATTTCATCATTCCAAGTGCCACCGTCATCAAGCGACGTGTATTGTTAGATTCTGACTGTTTTGATGTCAACTTCCGTCGTTTGCAGGATCATGAATTGTGGATTCGGCTCTTGCGAAGTGGATACATATTTACTGCGCTTAAGGATCAGTATCTTGTTCGTTACCGGGTACATGGCAGCAATCTTTCCACTGATCCCGTTGGGGGACAGCAGGCTGCGAAGGCGATCATAACAAAACATTTTGGGGTGGATGATCAGCAGTATGACCAGTGGAGCGAGGAGAAACGCATTGCTTTCAGCGGTTTCTACCGGTATCAGCTTCTGACCAATATTCAACGATGTAATGATTGGCAGGGTGTAGATGTTCTTTGTAACGCCCTAAAGGCTGACCCGGCGCTGGTCACTGATCTGGATTTTTTTTACGAACTGGCATTGGGCAGCCAGCCGGTGGGGTATCGCGGCACAGATTGTCAGCTGACACTGGCGCAGAACGCGCAACACATTGAAGCTTTATTGGCGGAATTGTTCTTGTTGGCGGATGAGCCTGAGATTCTGTCAAAGCGTGATATCATCTATGGCTGCGCCTACAAGGCCATTGGTTTGGTTGCCTACAACACAGGGCAGTTCACTTTATGTCGCAAGCACCTGTGGAAGGCGATGCGGCATCAACCCGGCCTTTGGCGTGAAGGTTGGATCATTGACCGCTTGATAAAAAGTCTGCTTGGCAAGAGAGTTCGCGAGATATGGCGGTATGTGCGCTCTCATCTATCAGAGAAACTCGGAATAACTTGAGCAGCGCATGAAGATATTGCTGGTCAGCCATTTTTTTCCTCCGCAACGCACCGCCGGTGCTGAGCAGCGCGCATTGAGCTATGCAAGGGAATTGCAGCAGCGAGGCCATACGGTTCAGATGTTGTGCGCGGGTGATTGGGAAACAGGCGCTGATCAATGGAACGGGTTTACAGACGATGTCTACGAAGAGGTGCGGGTGCGGCGGGTGAATTTGAATTGGACCCGCGCGGATGACCCTAACCGATCTCTGTATGACAACAAACTGGTTGAATCTTCTGTGGATGGTTGGTTAGGAGAATGGCAGCCAGATGTGGTGCACATCATTTCTTTGATCACACTTGGAGCGGGAGTGGTGCGTGCAGCTAAAAAGCAAGATCTGCCCGTGCTCTTTACCCTGACGGATTTCTGGATGATTTGTCCAAAGATCAACCTGGTGCGTGGAGATGGCAGCCTGTGTGATGGCTGCACCACCGATTGGGATTGTTTGCGGTGTATGCTATGGAATACCAGAGTATATCAAGGTCTGAAGAAGTTCCTGCCGGAGAAGAGGGTGGAAAACCTGCTGAGCGAAGCCAGCCATCATGCCTGGCTGACTCGTCAACGTGGTTTGCGAGGTATGGCGCTTGATATGGCAGACCGCAGGCGTGTTATGGTTGAGATTGCAAAGGAAATTGATTGTGTGACCGCGCCATCAACGCATCTAGCAAGGGTGATGGATAGTAACGGGATTTTTGCTTCGCCGGTTCGGGTGATTCACTCAGGGCATGATTTGGCGTGGCTAAACGGTTCAACGAAGGAAACTACAGATGATTCGATTCGGTTTGGTTATATCGGGCAGTTGATCCCAATCAAGGGTGTAGATGCCCTGGTGGAAGCTTTTCAATATGCTGCGAAAGAAGGGAATGCCAGCCTCTCAATATATGGGAACATAGAAATTAATCCTGATTACGCTGCTTCTGTGCAGGCAATGGCAAGCGATGGCGATCCGATTCAGTTCAAGGGAACGTTTTCTCGTGAGCAGTTGGAACAGGTGTTGGCTGGGATTGACGTGCTGGTGGTGCCTTCGCGCTGGCATGAGAACAATCCGCGCGTTATCCAGGAAGCTTTTGCCAGCAAGACGCCGGTGATTGGTGCCAACGTGGGCGGCATTGCCGAATTCATCGAGCATGATGTCAACGGTTTGCTTTTTCAATATGATTCAGTCAGTGACCTGCAGGCGCAGATCGAGCGGGTGCTGACTGAGCCGGGCATCATAGAGAGGCTGAAAAGCGGAATTAAATCAGTAAAAACAATTTCTGAAGAGATGGATGAGATTGAAGAATTGTACAGATGTCTGATCACAACCAAAAACAGACGGGGTTGATGTAGATCAATATTTTGAAAATATCAGTGAGAATATCACCATACATACAAGGAGGTAACAGTAATGGAAAATGTTTTGGTAACCGGTGGGGCGGGTTTTATCGGCTCACATGTGGCGGAATCATTGGTGCAACTTGGAATGAACGTTACGGTGCTGGATGATCTCAGCGGGGGATTTGAAGACAATGTGCCGGTTGGCGCACGGTTTGTACAGGGCAGCATTAATGACACTGCCTTGATTGAGGACTTGTTTGCGGCTGAGAAATTTGATTATGTCTATCATCTGGCTGCCTATGCCGCCGAAGGATTAAGCCACTTCATCAAGGTTTTCAATTACAACAACAATCTCATCGGCAGCGTTAATCTGATCAATGCTTCTGTCAATCACGGCGTGAAGTGCTTCATTTTCACCTCTTCGATCGCCGTGTATGGCACCAGTCCGGTGCTGCCGATGACAGAAGAAACACCAGCCCACCCCGAAGACCCCTATGGCATCGCCAAACTGGCGGTTGAGCAGGAATTGCGTGTTTGCAAAGAGATGTTTGACCTCGACTACATCATCTTCCGGCCGCACAATGTCTATGGCGAACGGCAGAATATTGGTGACAAATACCGCAATGTGGTTGGCATTTTTATGAACCAGTTGCTGCAAGGCCGCCCAATGACGATTTTTGGTGATGGTGAGCAGAAACGGGCCTTCTCATATATCAGCGATGTTGCGCCGATCATCGCGGAGTCTGTCAATTATCCCTGGGCCTATAATCAAATCTTCAACATCGGTGCGGATCAACCCTATACGATCAATGAACTGGCGCGGGCAGTGGCGGCGGCCATGGGCTATGAATTGAATGTCACCCACCTACCACCCCGCAATGAAGTGATTGAAGCCTATGCTTCTCACGATAAGGTGCGCAGTGTCTTTGGACATAACGACCTGAGCAGTCTGGCAGATGGTTTGAAGCGGATGGCGGCCTGGGTCAAGCAGCATGGTGCGCGTTCGAGCCAGAAGTTCACCCATGTGGAAGTGGAAAAGAACTTCCCGCGTGCCTGGATTGAGTAGAACCTGAGGGAAATGTTGCCAGAACCCTATGTTGTTTCCGTCATTCTGAATACCAACCGCCGTGATGATACCCTGGCGTGTCTGGATTCATTGCTGGGGAACACCTATTCGCATCATGACGTGATCGTGCTGGACAACGCTTCCAGCGATGGCTCAGTGGAAGCCATTCAGGAGCATCATCCAGGGGTGGAAATTATTTCGCTGGCAGAGAATCTGGGTTATGCCGGTAACAACAACGTGGGCATTGAACTGGCGATAGCAAAAGGTGCTGATTGGGTGTTCGTCCTGAATGAAGATACTGTGTTGGATACTCACTGTCTGGAGCGACTGATTGAAGTTGGTGAGTCAGATGAAAAGATCGGGATCGTCGGGCCGATGGTGTATCATTTCGATGAACCTGATTATATCCAGTCTGGCGGCGGCATGCTGGGTCCTTACTGGGAGAGCAGTCATCTCGCAAAGGATGAACAGGATCAAGGTCAGCTATGCGAGCCACATCAGGTGGAGTGGGTCTCTGGCTGCGCTATCATGGTGCGCCGTGCGGTGATTGAAGCCATCGGGATGATTGATGCACGCTTTTTCTACTACTGGGAAGAGACCGAATGGTGTTTGCGAGCGACCAGGTCGGGCTGGAAGGTCGTGCATGTTCCGATGGCACAGTTGTGGCACAAAGGCGTCCAGCGCAATTATGTGCCGAAACCGTCCTTGATGTATTACAATACCCGCAACCGGCTGCTGATGTTGAAAAAACACCATGCGCCTATCAAAGTCTGGCTATATACGCTGGCACAGATTCTGCGTACCTTGGTGAGTTGGTCGCTGCGCCCCAAGTGGCGTGACAAAAGTGCCTACAGGGATGCCATGTGGCAGGGACTGCTTGATTTCATGCGTGGCCGCTGGGGAAAACAGCCGGGATAAGCGGAGCATATGAAAATCCTGTTCTTGTCACGATGGTTTCCCTTCCCGACAGACAATGGCTCAAAGCTGCGCATTTACAATCTGCTGCGCGGTCTGGCGGATCGCCACGAGGTGCATCTGTTGAGTTTTGCTGATGAACCTGCTGACGCAGAGAAGAAAGAACTACAGGCTATCTGCGCAACTGTTCGGGTGGCGCCGTGGCGAGAATTTCGGCCGAGTAACTTGAGCGCATTGATGGGATTTTTCCATCCACAGCCTCGTTCTTTGATCGACACCTATTCTGCGGAAATGGAGAATGCGATCCAGCAAGCGTTATTGGGGGAGGATTTTGACCTGGTGATCCTCTCGCAATGGCAGATGGCTGCCTATCGCCATTTGGTTAAGGATGTACCGGCATTGTTTGAAGAAATTGAAGTGGGCGTGCTGTATGAACAATATCAAAAAGCAGCCGGATTGGCGCGTATGCGCGCCGCACTCACCTGGCACAAACACCGGCGTTTTTTGGATCGCGTGCTGATGGGTGAAACCTGCACGGTGGTTTCAGAGAAAGAACAGTCTCTGCTGTTATCACTGGTCTCTGAGGCTGACATTCATGTGATTCCCAATGCGGTTTCTGTGCAATCGTATGAACATGTCCATGAGGCGCCTGAACCTGATACGATGATCTTCACCGGGTCTTTCCGCTACCGTCCGAATTATGAAGCCATGATCTGGTTTGCAGGATTTGTTCTGCCGTTGATACAAGAGCAAATCCCGCATGTGCGCCTGACGATCACTGGCGATCCGGCTGGCTTGCCGTTTCCCGCTTATCAGGGGGTTGTGCAAACTGGTTTTGTTGATAACATATACCCATTGATTGCACGTTCGTGGGTCAGTGTGGTGCCTCTGTTGGTGGGTGGGGGCACACGGTTGAAGATCCTCGAAGCCATGGCGCTGGGAACCCCGGTGGTTTCGACCAGTAAAGGGGCGGAGGGATTGAATGCCCAACCCGGGAAACAACTGCTGATCGGTAATACAGCAGAACAATTCGCCCGCCAGACGATTGTTTTGTTGCGTGATGTTGATTTGCGTAAGCGACTGGCAGTTGACGCGCTTCGGTTCGTGAAAGAACAGTATGACTGGGAGGCTGTTCTGCCAATATTCCTTGATGTGGTGGAATCGGCTGGAAGGAAAAACTTTCAGGAGGATGAGGCATTTGTAAGATGAAAAACTTCGGCATAATGAGTCAGTTGCTACAGCCGGGAAAGTGGCGCGAATTTCTCCATAGTCCAACTATGAATAAGTGGCTGCGCTGGGGAATCGTTGTGGGTGTGCTTATCATCAGCATGATGCTTGCCCTGCTTGATTCACTGGATCATCTGCAGCTGGTTTTAATTGGTGTTGTTGGGATTCTCGGCGCGATCACATTGACCCAATGGCCGGCTTTAGGGTTGCTGGCGATATTGATCGGGACTTATTTTGTTGGTTATACCGGACCCGGCGGCGTGAATGCCGTCATATTGGGGGTGGCAGGGATGGCAGTTTTGTGGTTTGCCGATATGGTCATCCGGCAGCGAAACATACATTTTGTACATCCCCGAACGACCACAGCCCTGTTGTTTTTCTCGCTCAGTGCGGTGTTATCGTTCTTTATCGGTCAGCTGCCCTGGCAGCCGCTTGCCAATCATGCGCCGCTGACCGCACAGTTGGGTGGACTCACTATTTTTCTGATCTCTGCCATGGCTTTCATGATACAGGGCAATGTGATCACAGACCTGCGCTGGCTGAAAGCGTTCACGTGGCTGTTTGTTGGCATCGGTGCTTTGTATATAGCAGCGCGCTGGGTGCCAGGCGTTGCGCTTTTTATGCGCAGCTACGCTCATCTTTCGGCATTCAATGGGAGCCTATTTTGGGTATGGATGCTGGTTATCCCCTTTAGTCAGGCCTTAATCAACAATCAGCTTCACACAATTAAGCGGATTATTTTAGCGCTTCTTGTGGTTGGGGTTTTATATATAGCGATTTTTCACGCCGGTGATTGGAAATCGGGTTATATCCCTCCGCTGGCAGGCGTTGTGGTTATCATTTTGATGAAATACAGACAGCGTGCAATTTGGCTTACCCCATTTTTGCTGGTTGGTGCATGGTTTATGATGGAAGAAGCAATCTCCTCAGATCAATACAGTGTAATGACCCGTCTGGAGGCCTGGAAAATTATTATCACGATGTCAGTTGTAAGTCCTCTATTTGGTATGGGCTTCAGCAATTATTACTTATATACACCTTTGCAGGACATTCTCGGTTGGCGGGTGAACTTCAGTTCGCACAACCAATATCTGGACATTGTTGCCCAGACGGGCTTGATCGGGTTGATATGCTTCTTCTGGGTGTGTTGGGAGATTGCGCGGTTGGGATGGAGCCTGATCGACCGGGTGCCGGAAGGATTTGAACGGGCTTATGTATATGGCGCCATGGGTGGTCTGGCGGGTACGCTGGTGGCGGGATTGTTCGTGGATTGGATCCTGCCTTTTGTCTATAACGTCGGTATCGATGGGATTCGAGCGAGTATATTGTCATGGTTCTTTTTAGGCGGGCTGGTTGCCATTTACCAAATCATGAAACAGCAACCACGTTCCAGCTTATCAGATTTAGAAATGGGAGGTAACAATGGCTGAAGAATTGATTGGATTGATCCCGGCAGCAGGGAAAGGGCTGCGGCTTGGTTTGCCCTATCCCAAAGAACTGTATCCGGTCATTCAAAATAACCGCTACAAACCAATTTCGCAATTCACGCTGGACAACCTGACCAATGCCGGATTGAAACAGGTCGTTTTTGTGGTCAACGAGACCAAACACCAGTTGATCGGTTATTTTGGCAGTGGTCAGCGATTTGGCTGTGATATCAGTTATGTGGTGCAGGAGCAGGCTATTGGGCAGGCGCAGTCCACTTCACCCGGTTTGGCACACGCGCTGGATTCCGCCTATCATCAAGTTAAGGGCAAGGTGGTCTTCTTCGGCATGGCCGATACCATCATGCGGCCGCATGATGTGTTTGCCCAAGGGTACCAAAAAAGTTCGACGGATGATGATGTGATCCTGGTGTTATTTGACACCATAAGGCCGGAGAAATTCGGCATGGTGCGCACCGATGCTGACAACCGAGTGGTCGAAATTGATGACAAGCCCAAACAAACTGATCTGACCCGTATGTGGGGCTGCATCATTTGGCGGCCTCGCTTCACTGAGTTTCTGCACGAGAGTATCCACAAACAGGGGATCTCCGATTTTGCCCTGATCATGAACAACGCCATTCGTGAAGGATACAGGTTCCGCGGTGTGCCGATTTCCGATGGCACCTATATCGATCTGGGTACGTATGACGAGATCATGGAGATGGATCGTCAATTCAGAGAGGAATGAGTGATGACAAAGGTAAAGAAAGCGGAAACAATTCTCGCACGGCAGGAATTGGAACTGCAAGACAAACAACCTCCTGATATGTCCATTGTGCTGGTATGTTGGAACAACAAAGCCTATCTGGGGCCATGTCTGGACTCGCTGTATGGCAGCAACCTGAAGTGTTCATTCGATGTGGTGGTGGTGGACAATGGCTCAACCGACGGCAGCCTGGAGATGCTGCGCGATGAATATCCAGGGATAATGATTGTCGAGAACGGTGAGAATGTGGGCCTGAGCAAAGCCAGCAACCAGGGTATTGAGGCTACTGCTGGCGAATATGTCTTACTGTTGAATAACGATACCATCGTCAATAAGGCGGCCCTGGATGCGATGGTTGATTATCTGAATGAACACGAAGAGGCCGGGGCTGTGGGTGGAAAATTGTTGAATGAAGATGGCTCTTTCCAGGGCGGGTATGCCAAATTTTCAACACTCCCAGAGGAATTTCTTATCGCGACAGGACTGGGAGACAAACTCGCCCCCGGTTATCCTTCGCATTATGATGCCGACCATCCTGTGCCTGCTGGCTGGCTCAGTTCTGCCTGCCTGCTGCTGCGCAGGGCTGCCCTCGACCAGGTCGGGCTGCTGGATGAAACTTACTTTATTTATGGTGATGAGGTCGATTTGCAGTACCGGCTCCACCAGGCTGGCTGGCAGGTGGTCTATCTGCCGCATGCCACAACACTCCATTTCGGGGGACGCAGCATGAATCGTTGGAAGCGGCGCAAGATGGTGTATCGTGGGAAAATGTTGTTTTATCAAAAGCAGTATCCCTGGTGGCGTGCCTTTGGATTGCGCGGTATGTTCTGTATAATGAGTGTAATTAAAGCATTCTTATGGGGCTTCCTCTATCCTGTTCCAAAGTGGCGAGAACGCGCAGGCAAAGAACTGCAGGCAAACTGGGACGTCATAAAACTATCCATGAAATTGCATTGAGATGCCATTTGCACCTGCTCCATCTGGAAAGTTGTGTCATTTCTTTCATCTTTGTACATATCAGGTATTTGAAGCAAACAGAACAAAGTTGAACCAACAAAAAATATCGGGGACTATAGCAAAATGAACCTAAAATCATACCTCCAACCGCTCCTCCACTACTGGTGGCTACTGCTTGCTGCTGTCATCGTTGCTGCCGGCACAACCTTTGTGGTGGCAAACGCACAGCCTTTGACCTATCAAACCCGCACCACCCTGGTAGTCGGCAATCTGATGTACCAGACCAATCCAACCGGCAATGATGTGTACCTGGCTCAGCAGCTTGCTAATTACTATGCACGTATTGGCATGCAGGCTGAAGTGAGAAGGTCTGTGCAAGCTGCCTTAGACATGAACTGGCTGCCGCAATACACCGTGAATCCGCTGCCGAATAGTCAGTTTATTGAGATCGTAGTTAACGACACCAACCCGGTACGGGCGCAAGCGGTTGCCAACGAGTTGGCAAGTCAGTTGATCAATTACAGCCCGACCTCAGACCTGCAGCAAGGTGCTGCGCAGCAAGAATTCATCAATGAACAGATCAGTTACTTGGAAGAAAATATTCGCACAACGTTGGAAGAGATCGAAATCGCGGAAAGGGCTTTGACTGAGACCAACAGCGCCCAGGAAATTCTTCAAATTCAAGGTGAGATTTCGGTTTTACAGACCAAACTTTCGCAGCTGCAAAGCAATTATGCCGCCTTAGTGGCCAATACCGGTCAGGGCGCCATCAACACGCTCTCGGTGATCGAACCAGCTCCATTGACATCCCAACCAATAGGTCCGGGTAAGTTGATGATGACCCTTATCGCCGGGGCTGCAGCAGGCGGTATTGCGGCTGTGGCTGCTTACTTACTTGATTTGCTTGATGACACCATAAAGACTGCGGAAGATGTCACCAATGCGTTGTCGCTGCCAGTGCTTGGGACCATTCCAGCGGTAAAAAGGTGGACAGGCCGGCGTGGTTTACCGAATACCAAAGGTTTTTTTTGGGGGGGTGTGGACCGGCTGGCTCACAAGTTCCGTTCTTCAAAAGAAGCGGTTGCCATGGACAGCGCGGAAAGTGATACGCTATCGACAGCGGCATTCCCTGTGTTACCAGCACAGCTATCAGAGGATTTGCGTTTGGTACGCATAAATCTGGGAGTCACTGCGGGAGAACAGCCCCTCCGAATTTTGCTGGTCACCAGCCCGTCACCGGATGAAGGCAAATCATTCATCGCCACTCATCTGGCGATGATGATGGCAAAAAGCGGCAAAGAAGTTGTGTTGGTGGATGCCAATTTTGAACAACCGCATCAAGAATGGATTGCCGGTGGTTCAGATGAATTGGGGCTAACCGATTTGCTGACTGGCAGTGTCGTGGTTAGTGATATTCTAAGAACATATCAGGAGCGTCTCAATGTGATCGGCGCCGGGAAACCATTGACTTCGCCTTTGGATCTGTCTGATTCTGATACCTTATCTCGTATGCTGAGTGACCTGCGCTATTTCTCAGATGTGGTGATAATTGACGGACCACCGCTCACATTTACCAACGCGGTGGCATTATCATCCAAAGTAGATGGCGTGGTTGTGGTTGTGCGGCATGGGTTTACACGCAAAGGAACGGCCCAGAAACAGGTCGATAAACTGAAACAGGTAGGCGCCAATGTACTGGGGGCTGTATTGAACAAAGCGCCGGCTTAATCGGAATTGTTTGGTTAAAAAACGCCCTCTTATCCGAAGAATAGGAGGGCGTTTTTGGTTTAATGCGGTAACCCCCCTGAGAACGTATCAATCTTTTCTGGCGGTGAGATAATTACTCATCCAAAGAGCATGAAAGGCAAGCTTGCACTGCAAACAGTAATTTGTCTTGGCAGGCTATTACGGCGATAAACGATGTAATCAAAGGGTTCTACGGAAACAGAGCGGCCCACATCAGGGGACTGTTATGGACATAGAATTGATCATTCCTGCTGCTGTGGGCGTTTTACCAGGAAAACAGCATGCCTGAAGAATCAGATTAAGCGTCTTCTCGTTGTCAGGGTTTTCATGGGAGGAAAGACGCTGTGAGTACAGTATAATTCCTAAGATGTGTTCTTTTATGAGTCAAAACCGCCCACCATACCAGCCAGAGGAGTCCCCACAGCCGTGGAAACGTTCCTGAAAACGATCAATCCCTTGTTGAAAAAAGGGGTCACGATTGTGCTGTACTGCACGATGGCAGTGGCGGCGCTGGTGGTGGTCGTGAACATGGTCATTGTGGCGGCATTTCCCTACAGTGTCGATTATGGCGAGGGCCCGCTGCTCGATCAGGCTGTGCGCATTCGTGAGGGGGAGCCTATCTATACCACCAGCATCACAGAACCGCCTTATACGATCACCAATTATCCGCCGGTGTTCACCGGCCTCCTATCGCTGTTCAATAGCCGCGAGTCTTCCTCTTTGCAGGCGGGGCGCATCCTATCCGCGCTCTCCACCCTGGGCAGTGCCTTTTTCTTGTTCCAGATCGTGTATATCGGCAGCCGCGACCGGCTGGCGGCGCTGACTGCGGCGGTGATGTTTCTCATCTTTCCTTTCGTTTACCAATGGGGCAGCTACATGCGGGTGGACAACCTGGCGTTGTTCTTTGCGCTTGCTGCCCTTTACACACTCCTGCGCTGGCAGGCGCATATATGGGTGCTGCTGCCGGTGGCGCTGCTGCTAACCCTAGCGGCCTATACGCGCCAATCCTACTTGCTGGCGGTGCCGTTTGCCTGCGGCGTGTATTTGCTGTTCAAAGATTGGAAACGGGCTTTCTACCTGGCGGGTATTACCCTGGTGCTGGTGGGGTCGCTGTTCGCCGTTTTCATGGTGACCACCAACGGAGGATTCTGGCAGCATATCGGGGTTGCCAATCAGAATGCCTTTCGCTGGGAGACGGTGGAGTGGTATTTCCGCGATCAATTGTGGGGGCCATTTCGTATCATCAGTATGATTGCCCTGGTGTTCTTTATCATTGGCTGGCGGCATATCGACGAGTGGAAACTGGCGGCGCCTTTCCTGCTGGGCGCCACCGCCTCAGCCATCACGGTCGGCAAGATCGGTTCCAGTGTCAATTATCTGCTGGAACTGGCGGCGGCGATGGCGCTGGCGCTGGGGTTGCTGTTCGCCTGGCTGCGCACTGAAAAGAAAGCGCACACTCAGTGGCTCAATGATCCCCTCGTGCATGGCATCGTGGTGGCGCTGTTCGGTTTGCTGTTGCTCAGCCAGATGCGCACTATGCTGCGCATTGACCTGGTGGAGAAAGCCAGCCACATCCAGAACCGCCGCACGCAGACCGAAGAACTAAGGCAGATCGAAGCCCTGATCGCGGGTGTGCCCGGGCGGGTGCTGCTGACAGAGCAGATGAACCTGCTACCGCAAAACGGCAAATCCATCTACCTGCAGCCGTTTGAAATGACGCAGCTGTATTTTGACGGCACCTGGGAGCAGTATGAATTTGTCAGGGAGATCGAACAACAGCAGTTTGACCTGATTCTGATGCACCAATGGGACGGCGAGCGCTGGACGGACGCTATGCGCAGGGCGGTGTGGAACAACTACACTGCAACCCATTACCTGGCGGACACGGTCGTTTATCTGCCGGCAGGCGACGGACCACCCGCCAGCGCGGTTCTTGATTGTGAACCTGCTTCCGGCTGGAGGGCGCCCACCAGCGGTTCGATGGGGGCGTTGTGGTACGCGCAGCAGGCGTTCATCGCCAGCGGACTGCCGTGGGGCAAAACCCCGGTGTACGCGGTCGCTGATGGGACGCTGTACCGCTTCCCGGGCTGGTCAGGCGCGGTCGCCATCCAGCACCCGGACCCGTTCGACGAAGATCAATTCGTGTGGAGCTTCTACGGATCGATGCGCAATCCATGGAACGCCAATGAACAATATGTCCTTGACCGGTTCACGCCCAGTTTCAGCGGCTACCCGGTCAAACAGGGCGACTTGATCGGTTACCAGGGCGCGGTGGAACTGCCCGGCGCTGACCTGACCTCGCGCCTGCACTTTGCCGTGGTGCCCGGCGATGAAGACGGCTTCTTCCCGGTGGCGTGGTGGGAACTGCCCGGCAACCCCGACGCCTACCTGCCCAATCTGGAAGGGTTTGACCCGCTGGCGCTCAAAGGAACTGGCCTCTACCTGGGGATCGAAGCCAGCCCCAGCCGGGGGCGCGATGTCTACTGGCACCCGTACCGCTGCGTCACCGCGCAGGAGGGCAACTGATGAAAACCTTCCTCGATGAACACCGCAATGCCATTATCGGGTATGGGTTGTGGCTGGCTGCGGGGTTGTTTGCGTTTGTACCGCTCAGCGCGCTGGTAGCGCTGTTGACGCGCCTGTTCACCTATTTCTGGGCGGGCGGTGATGTCCCGCGCCTGCTTCTGTTGCTGCGCCAGGGCTTCATCCTGCCGATGGGCATTGCCTACCTGGTGTTGATCCGGCTGGCGTTCGAGGTGGTGTCAAAACACGCAGAGGATCATCCGGAGCGTGTCTGGCACTTCTATACCTGGTTGATTGCAGTGGAGGTTGCCGTCCTGTACCTGGCAGCCAGGATATAGCCGGGGCGTTGACGGGGAGTGTTGATTTTATCAAGGTCCCAAAAACTGTACCAATCATAAGTAGACATTTTCAGTTTCCAGCTGCCAGCGCATATTCATAGGGTGTCAGATTTCCCAGGGCTTCCTGTGGCCGTTGGCCGTTGTACATCATCATCCATTCTTCTGTCAGTTCTTGTGCCTCCTCCAGGTTCTGCGATAAATATGCGTCCAATACATCCTCTCGATAGTGCGGTTCATGCGTTCCACATAGCCATTCTGATTGGGTTTCCCGGGCTGAATGAATTTCCAATCAATCCCATGTGCCTGAGCCCATTGGGCGGTGTGTCGGGCAATGAATTCCGGTCCATTGTCACTGCGGATCTGTTTGGGATATCTTCTCCATTCCGCCACCCGCTCCAAGATTCTCGTTACCTGTTTTGCGGGAATAAAAATAATGTATAATGGTGAGAAGGTGGCATGAACAGAAAAGCTACCTCTGAACAGAAAAGCTACCTCTGGACAGAAAGGGAGCAACGATGAAAGTAGCGATCTTTGGTGCAACGGGGGGAATCGGCGTTGAACTGGTTAAGCAGGCGCTTAAACGAGGACACGCAGTCACCGCCTTTGTGCGTGACCCGGCCAGGTTGGCCGGACAAGGCCTTGATCTCGCCATCATCACCGGTGATATCAATGACAGGCCAGGCGTCATGCGCTGCGTCCAAGGGCAGGAAGCTGTGCTGTGCGCCCTGGGCGCGCGAGATCTCAAGCCAAGCATGGTACGCACCAGCGGAACCATCAACATCATCCACGCCATGCAGCAGCATAACGTCAGACGGCTGCTGGTTGTGTCAGCCATGGGTATCAGCACCAGCTGGAACAGCCTCTCGTTCGTTAACAAATTGTTCTTTGCCACCATGCTGCGCCATGCGCGCACAGACCATGAGGCGCAGGAGTCAGCCGTTAAAGCCAGTGGGCTGGATTGGACGATTGTGCGCCCCAGCGGGCTGGTCAATACGCCTGGGACAGGCGTCTACCTGGTTGGTGAAAACATACGGGCCAAAACATCCAAAATTCCGCGCGCGGATGTGGCAGACCTGATGTTGAACACGCTGGCAGAGGGGTCGCTGCTGCGCCAGGCCGTCACCATCACCAACTGAGCAGCCGTCAGGCTACCAGTGAGCCACTGTCAACGCAGTATGGGAAAGGGAAAGAATGGTTAACATTTTGCAGAAAAAGAAGCTTTGGGTGCTGGTTGTCATCCTCATGCTTGGCTTTGCTGTGTGGGGCCTGCTGTGGGCTACCTATGCCCGCCCCCCGCTGCCGGAAGCGCTGGCCGCCTTAGAAAGCGATGCGCTGGTCACCGTCAGCAGCACGCCCTGGCTGCGCTTTGCCCCGGCGCAAAGCGTGCCGGCGACGGGCTTCATTTTTTACCCCGGCGGGCGCGTTGATCCCCGCGCGTATGCCGGTTTGATGCGAACCATTGCAGAAGCTGGCTATCTGGTGGTGGTGCCTGCCATGCCTATCAACATGGCCATATTTAACACCAACATCGCCAACGAAATCATCGTAGCTCACCCTGAGATCAGGCAGTGGGTGATCGGCGGCCACTCCGTCGGCGGAACGGCGGCGGCCTTGTATGTATCATCCAACCCCGATCAAATGGCCGGGTTGGCGATCTGGTCTTCCTATCCAGCCGACAATGGCGACATTTCAGACCTTGATCTGCCCGTGATTTTGCTGTATGGCAGCAACGAACTCCGCGTGACTGACGAAAGTGTGGAGGCCCGCAAGCATTTGCTACCTGCGCATACACTGTATCTAAAAATTGAGGGTGGTGACCACCATCAGTTCGGCGCCTATCAACTGACCCGCGAAGCGGATCTGGCCAGTATCAGCCGCGAAGCGCAGCACGCACAGATTTTGGCAGCGATGTTGGACCTGCTGCAGGCTGTTTCTGTAGGTCAGTGATCTTACTTTCAGAAACACCTTTGTAATCGCAAAGTACCACAGGGAATAGGCCGTGAGGATTCGTGGAAAACCCTGCAGTATCTGGGGACGCGTTGCGTATATTGCAGATAGGCTTCAAAACAAGGTGATAGATTGTGCTCATTCTGGTCGGCGCCAAAGAATGGTATGTAGAAACAGATGCCCTGAATGAACTTGAAATTGTCGAGGTTTCAAAAAGGCAATCCGTACAGATTGAGGTGGAAGCATGTCCAGAATGATACTATACCGGTGCAATCCTGGAGATCGGTAACTTGCCGAATTTCAGCCAGGGTGATGTACTCTATACAGTAAAAATACAAATTTTAGAACAAGAACTGCCTGATTTAGATGGGGTATGGCCGCGAGCACGACTTTTGAACAGTAATCTCCAAAACATTCCTTCATACCAATAGACCCTGATGATTGAATCAGGGTCTATTTATTGATTAGGTGATGGTTTGCAGCTTCGATTCTAACAATTCAATCAAGGCGGGTAGAAGCAGATCATCTATTTGTCCACCACCCCGAATACCACCGCCTTCGACAGCCCGTTCTGCTTGCAGTGTGGCCAACTGTTCAGGATCCATGGTTTGTCCCATCCCACCACCGAGGCCACCTCCACCTCCCCCCACAGTTTCGCGAATGGCCTTTAATTCTTCACGTTCCTCAACAGTCAAAGCTCCACCGCCTTCGCCCTCACCGTTGCGCCCTATACCAGGATTCTGCATATCAATACCCAGTTCAGCCATCAGTGCTTGAGTATCAGCTGGATCTATCTCACCGCTATCCAGTTTTTCTTGTTGTTCAGGGGTCAAGACACCAGTGATCTGATTCAGCAAGGCTTCGCGTTCTGCTTCCGCTGCGGTAAAAGATTCCAACAGAGATTGATACACTCTCCACAAAGGTGCTAACTCAGCAGCTTGTTCTGGCGTGATCGCATACTCTGTGCTTTCAAGCTGAAACATACCGAAGATCAACTGCGTAGAGCCGAATCTGCCAGACATATTTCTTCCTGAAGGATCGGGGGGGATCGCATCTACACTGTTAATTTGGGTTATCACCTCAGCAACGGGCAATTCGGCTGTCGCCGCTTCCACCTGAGGGTCAGCACTGCAAGCTGCTGTCAGCAAAAAAACACAAGCCATCATGAATATGAAGGTACGGTTGATTTTATTCATTTTCAATTCCTTTCTTAGTAGTGCCGCAATGCGACAATAGGATCCAGTTTTGCAGCGCGGTTAGCAGGCAGATAACCAAAGACAATGCCCACTAAGGCTGATGAAATAAATGAAAGCACGATCGACTCGGACATAATATAGGTAGGCATATCCGAGAAATGAGCAAAAGCATAGGACCCACCGATCCCCATCAAAATACCGATCAAACCACCGATTATGCTCAACATGAGCGCTTCGATCAAAAACTGTGAGAGAACATCGCGGGGGGTTGCCCCGATCGACATCCGCAGACCTGTCTCTTATACACATCTGACGCTGCCGACG
>OMKS01002141.1_pt1 | contig 16784 bp, 18 predicted proteins | sample 1674721 | NCBI WGS metagenome assembly OMKS01 (sample SAMN06264996, study PRJEB25208) | sediment metagenome | isolation source: hot spring sediment | place: USA: California | collected 2014-09-02
AAATTTTCCCCCACGAATCCGTGTAGACCCAAAATTGTTTGCGCTGAATGTGACATTGTCAAGATAGTGAGATGATCAATAACAGTCAAGCTGGGACTGGAAAATTCGTTGCCATCCAACAAAGCCGAACAATTGCACGACTCTGAAATAACGACAGCCGAGGTGTTGGCCGAGGTAGCGCGTCGGAGGTCAGCCCGGCGCTTGATGGAGGAACCACCGAGCCGATGGAGCGTATTGGCTGCACGGTTTATTTCCTGGTTTGCCCATCACTGGCTGTTTTTTTTCAACGGTTTTTTCCTGCTCTACGTAGGGTTTCCTATCCTGGCCCCGGTGCTGATGCACTTGCGGATCGAGATACCGGCGCGGATGATCTATACCATCTACCGCCCGCTGTGCCATCAACTGCCGCAGCGCTCCTTTTTCCTGTTCGGCCCTCAATGCACCTACAGACTGGAGGAGCTGACGACGTGGCTGGGACCGGACGCGGGGGTCGGCCCGGTGGCGCAGGCGTTCGTCGGCAACGAGGAGGTGGGCTTCAAGATGGCACTTTGCCAGCGGGACATCTCTATTTACGGTACCATCCTGCTGTCTGGTCTGGTGTATGGGCTGGTGCGCCGTCGGTGGACGATCTCTGCGCTGCCATGGTGGGCCTATTTCCTGTTCGGAGTTCTGCCGATGTTGTTGGATGGGGGAGCGCAGTTTCTCTCTTATCTGCTGCCCTTTTTCTGGCCGGGCGGTCGAATTCAGCCTTACGAGACCACGCCGCTGATGCGGGTCATCACGGGCGGGTTGTTCGGCCTGGCCACTACCTGGTTGTCCTACCCCCTCGTCCAGGAGACGGTGGACGAGTTGGACGCCCAGCGCGCTCGACGACGGACATGATACGCGAGTACCTGGACGGCATCCTCCTCTATCGGTTCGAGGGGGTGAGAGAAGGGGAAGGGGTCGAGCACGCGATCTTGACCCGCGTGGGAGGGGTGAGTCAGGGGGCGTACGCTACGCTCAACCTGAGCCGCTCCGTCGGGGATGATCTGGCGGCGGTGGAGGAGAACCACCGCCGGGCGTTGGGCGCGTTGGGGATAGAGCCTGGCCAGACGGTCAGTCCTCACCAGGTGCACGGGGCGCGGGTCGAGGTGGTGGGGCGCGCTCATCGGGGCACGCTGCGGTCAGCCACCGACGCGCTGGTGACGGTCGAGGCAGGGGTGCCGCTGTTGATGCGCTTTGGGGATTGCACGCCGGTCCTCTTCGTTGACCTGGAGCGCCGCGCGATGGGCATCGCTCACGCCGGATGGCGTGGGGTGGTGGCCGGCAGCGTCCCGGCGACGGTGGAGGTGATGACACGGCAATTGGGCTGCGAACGGACCGATCTGTGGGCTGGCATCGGTCCGACCATTGGCCCCTGTTGCTACGAGGTGGGGCCAGAGGTGGCAGCGGCCGTCCAGTCCGCCTGTCCGGTTGGCGTGGACGTGGTACGTCACATTGATGGGCGGATGCACCTGGATCTGCCCGCCGCGGTGGGAGCCCAGTTGCGCGCTGCTGGCGTGGAGCGCGTCGAGGATTCGCGTCTCTGTACCGCCTGCCGGGTGGACGAGTTTTTCTCTCACCGGGCCGAGCGGGGACGCACCGGGCGATTTGGGATTGTGATGGAGTTGTTGAAATGAGAGATATTGAGCACAACTTGAAACAAGTTTGTGATCGTCTGGCCGAGGCGGCTCTGCGGGTCGGACGAGACCCGACCGAGGTCACGCTGGTCGCCGTGTCCAAAACCCACCCCGTCGAGACGGTGGTCGCGGCCTACGAGGCCGGCGTGCGCCACTTTGGTGAGAACCGGGTGGAGGAGGGGGCGCCCAAAATCCCCGCTGTGCGAGCCGCGCTCCCGACTGCTCCGCCTACGTGGCACATGGTGGGGCACGTGCAGAGCCGCAAGACGGAGCGGGTGGTCGATCATTTCGACATCGTCCACTCCGTGGACCGGCTCAAGATCGCGCGTTACTGTAGCCGCTTTGCCCAGCAGGCCGGTCGGACGCTGCCGGTATTGTTGGAGTGCAACGTCTCCGGCGAGGAGAGCAAGTACGGGTTCGATCTATCGGGCTGGGAGCGGGACGAGGGACGGCGGGAGGGATTTTTCGCCGTCGTCGAAGAGATTCTGGCGCTGCCGGCCCTCGCGGTGCAGGGTTTGATGACGATGGCCCCGTTCGTCCCGGATCCAGAGACGGTGCGGCCTGTCTTTATCAGTCTGCGCGCCCTGTTGGACCTGCTGAAGGAGCGGTTCCCGACCGCCGATTGGGGTCACCTCTCGATGGGGATGACCGACGACTTTGAGGTGGCAGTGGAGGAGGGCGCGACGATGGTTCGCATCGGGCGCGCTATTTTCGGCCCTCGGTTGGGCTAGTAGAGAGGGGGGATGGTGTGGCTGCGTTTTTGATCCGCTTGGTTAACCTGGTGTGTACGTTGTATTCGTTCATCATCATCGCCCGTACGTTCCTGTCCTGGTTCAGGATAGACCCCTACCATCCGGTGGCCCGCTTTCTGATCCAGGCCACAGAGCCGGTGTTGACTCCACTGCGGCAATACATTCCACCGGTGGGAGGGCTGGATTTTACCCCCATGGTGGCGCTGCTTGTCATCTGGCTGGTGGAGCGGTTATTGCAGACGTTGATTTTGACCGTGTTCTAGCTACCCGCCGCCTGGGTGGATAGTCAATCGAGCTGTCGTGCAGAGGGTGGTTATGTGATGGTCACCCCGTACCGCTCACTGATCTGAGCCAGGGCCTGCAGAATCGCGTCGGCGGCCTCGGGCTCCGAGGTGGGCAGTGCGCTTTTCAATGGCTCGATGTCGTCGTGGCGGCCGCAGTGGGCCAGGATCAGGGAGACCGCGATGCGGGTCTCGGTGTTCCCCTCTCTCAAAGCCCGTAGAAGCATCTGCCAGGCCGCGTCGCCCATCCCGACGCTTTCACCCTGGGCTGCGGCCCACGAGATGAGCCAGGGCAGTTGTTCGATATGAGGGGGCGGCGTGATACCAAAAGCCTTTTCCTGTCTATCCAGCTCCTCGACCGCGGCGCTGGCTGCCGACCGCACGATCCACTGATTGTCCTCGCGGGCCACCTCTTTCAGCACGTCACGAGCGCCAATCTGGGCCAGCCCCACGACGGCGGCCCGGCGGACCATGGGATTCTCCGAGGTGATCGCTTCGCGCAAAAAATCGCCTCCCTCTTCCCCGTATTGGGCCAGTGTTTCGGCGGCTATCAGGCTGAGCAGTTCATCCCCGCTTATCACCATCTGCTCCAGCCAGCGCTGCGCCGCGTCTATGTTCATGTATGCCAATCCACGCACAGCTGCTTCCTGCACGTGTGGATCCTGATCCGCGACAGCCTCTCTGATGACAGGCAGATCGGCCTCCCCGGCCATCCGGGTCAGTCCCGTGATGGCGGCGGTGCGAACTTGGGGGTCAGGTTGTTGCAGGGCCTGTTTGAAGAGATAGGTGACGCCCGATATGCCGGTCGCGGCCAGGGCCAGGGCTAGTTGGCGTCGAATCCGGCTTGGTCGGTTGGATTGGAGGAATCCCCGGGCTAGTACGGCCATCGCCCCGTTGCTCCAGGATGCGCCAGCGGGCGCCACGCTGATCCATGTGCTGAGGGTGCGCAGGCGGGTGTGGAACAGGTCATCGGGGGTGCGCAGCCAGGCGTTGACCAACGGCCCCACGTCGCCGATTTCAGCATAAAAGTGGAAAGTCTCGGTCCACTTGGGGTCCTCCAGCCGCTCGACGAGGCTTTCGGGGGGTATGGCGATCAATTGACGGGCTGCCAGGTAGGCCTGCCAGAGCGAATGAGTGAAGGTGTAGCAATTGTCTCCTCCAGGGCGGAGCAGGCCTCGCTCGCCGGTCAATGTGCGCAGGACTTGGTTGACCGCCCGGGCCGGGGTCTCCTCGGAGGGAGGAAGGGCGGCCTCGATCACAGCCTCGATCTCTTCGCGGCTGGTCGTGGGCCGTTCCTCTTGGAGCATGGTCAACGCCAACTGACCCAGCGTCACGCGACAGGTGGTCAACAGCCAGGCCTGCTGTTTCTGCTCTTGCCACAGCAGCAGCTCTAACGCCCGGTCGAACAGGGCGGCGCGCCTGGAAGGGGTTTGACCGTCGGAGAGGTATACGAAAGCGCGCAGGGCTAGTTCCAGGGGCGTCGCTCCCACGTGGGCGGCGTGGCGCAGTGCGGCCGTCAGCTTGGGGAGGCGTTCTGCACCACTGGGGCCGGTTGGGGGTGCAAAGGTGCCCGTCCAGTGGTGAGCGAGCTCTTCTATTTGCTTGGTGTTCCAGGCTGCCAGGTGAAGGGGGACAAACCCGGCCTCGACCAGGGGAGCATACTCTTGCGCGCCCACACCGATCAGCCACCAATTCTCCGGCACGGCGGCGCTTACTTGCGAGATCCAATCGGCGGCCAGCACTCGTTGATCCGGCGTCAGATCATCCCATCCGTCAACCAGTATGATGGTCTGTCCGGCCTCGAGGAGTTGACGCAGGGAACTCGCGACCCCTTTGCCGCTTCCGGCCGAGGCGATAGCCGCGTTGATCAACCGGTCTATGCCGTCGGCTGCCTCTCCATTCGGGGTGTCGCTCCACACCAGAGCGGGGAGCGTCACGCAGAGCGGTGTTCGCCCTTCAACCAGGTCCAGCGGCACAGGGGAGGGGGGTGGATCCTTCTGGCGGTCGTTTGTCGCTGAGCGGGCGCATACCAGGGCGACGTAGGCCAGCAGCATAGATTTGCCGCTGCCGGGTCCTCCGACGATGGCCAGGAGGGGGTGCCCGCCAAAGATTTGGTGCAGTGGTATGGCCTGGGGGTCGGCGGTCAGGATTTCTTCCTCCAGGTCGGATAGGGGGAGGGGGAGGGTGTGCAGGATGGGGGCGACAAAGATGCTGTCCAGGGAGACGGCGTGAGCAGGCAGGACGAGAGATTGGGAGCGTACGGCGACCCGTTCATAGTATCGTTCTTCGGTGGTGGCTTCCAGGCGGTCGTACAGTTGGGTGAGGGGGGAGATGGCCTCCTCACCGGTCGCGCGCAGCTTTTCCCGGAAGCGGTAGGCCAACCCGGCTAGCAGCAAGGTCAGCACGGCCCCAATCAGTGCCGATGGGACGTCAAATTTCCAGGACAGGGGGGCGGGGGCCGGTCCCAATAAAAGTGCTAGAGAGTACCCATGGAGTGCCATACTTGTTTGCCTTTTATAGAACTGGTGTGACTTGAATTTCTAACGTCCAGAGGTCAACCCTCTAGCCACGCAGGGCACAAAGGGCGATCGAAAAAGGTAGAGGCCCTACATGGTCTGTGTGAAACCTTGAGAGTCTCTCGTGTGGTAAAAGATCGCTTGCTGCCTGCAGGTCAGGCGGGGGATGGCTCGGGGTTGACCATCCGATAGCCAATGCCCCGTTCGGTGAGGATCAGTTGAGGATTGGCGGGATCCTCCTCGACCTTTTGGCGCAGATACCAGATGTAGAGTTTGAGATACTGTTTACGGTTTTCGTGCTCTTGGCCCCACACGCGGCGCAGGATAGCCTCGTGTTCGATCACACGCCCGGCCTCCTCGACCAGGACGGACAGCAGTTTGTATTCGAGGGGAGTGAGAAATATGTGTTCTCCGTTCACCCGGACGGTCCGTTTTTCCAGGTCCACGGACAATCGGCCTCGGTCAAAGATCACCTCTTGAGGCGTGGTGCGCTGCGAACGGTGCAAGGCGGCCTTGACGCGGGCGAGGAGCTCCTTGTAGCTGAACGGTTTGATCATATAGTCGTCGGCCCCTAATTCGAGACCTCGGACGATGTCCCGTTCCGATCCTAAAGCGGTGGAAAAGATGATCGGAGCGGCGGTGATGGCCTGCAGCTGTTCACATACATCCCAACCGTCCATGTCGGGCAGGAGCACATCAAGCAAAATGACATCGGGAGTTGTCTCTCGGGCGGCTTGCAATCCGCTCTCTCCCGTCTGGCAGGCTGTGACGTTGTAGCCGGCATGTTCCAATTGAAGTCGTATCATACGTGATAAGGCTTCATCGTCTTCGATGAGTAGGATGTGCTCCTCCACAATTCTACCTCCGTGTTCATAGATCAGAGGACCTGGTTTGATACGCAGCGAATTGTGCGCGTCATTGCGATAGGGGTAATGATAGTCGGAATTGGCTGGATTGTCAACTGTCCCCAGGGAGAATCAATGGTACACAAGTACTATTGACTGGCGACTAGTTGTACGCTACAATAGAGACAATGGTGGGGTTGGTTCCCGCCCCAACCCTTCATCAAAAGGCTGTTTGTGGTTACCCTCCTTTCGCAAGCCACGGCCTTCCCTCTCAGGGGAGGCCGTGGCCTCTGTATGGCCTAGATGCGCACGAGGATGCGCTCACAGGTGTTACAATAGGCCAGCCCTTCCTGACGCAGTTGCCACGTGATGCTTGGCGATACGGTGACTCCGCAGCCGCCACAGGCGCCGTCCTGTACTTGAACCACCACCGTGCCACCTTTCCGCCGCCGCAGGTTCTGATATACGGCTAGTTCATCGGCTCCAATGCGGGGGAGTAGATTTTCTCGCGCCCCTTCGAGTTGCGCAAGCGTTCCTCCCAGTTCTTGACGTTCAGCTTTCAACTCGGTCTGCTGGGTGGACCAATGGGTCTCGATCTCCTGGAGGTGTTCTCGGGCTTGGGTTTGGGTGGCTTCGGCTTCTTCCCGCTCGATCATAGCCTCTATCAGGTTGTCCTCCAGTTGCTGCCGCCGCCGGCGCAGGGATGCGACCTCGGCCTGCAGATCGGCCAGTTCCTTGGGGTTTTGGATGGCGCCCCCGTAGAGGCGTTGTTCGGAGCGCGCGATTTTGTCTGCCAGACTCCGAGTTTCTAGCTCCAGGTCCCGTTGTCGCACAGACCAGCGATGGACTTGGGCCTCGGCGCTTTTCAGAGCCTGGCGGGCTTGTTTGAGGATATCGCTTTCTCTCAGGGCGGCCTCGACCTCTTGGAGGCGGCGTTTCTTGACGTCACCCTCGTTGTCCAGTTTTTGCAGTTGGTAGAGGTCCGCCCCGGCTGTCATTGGGATTCCGTTTCCTGGTTCTCGGCTGTGCGGGTCGCGGTCTTGGTAGATCGCGCTTTGATGTGCCGCACGATCAGGGTGGTGGTCCCGCCCACTACGGATAGGATAGCGAATAGCTGCGCTGCGGCGATGGGACCGATCATCCAGGCGTCGGGCCGCAGGTACTCGATGAAGAAGCGACCCAGAGGATAGCCGATGATGTACCCCAGGAGAAGGTCGCCCGGTAACAGGCGATCTCGGAGTTTGTGGGCGATCACTGCCAGGGTGATAAAGAGCAGCAGACACCACAGAGACTCGTACAAAAACGTGGGGTGGAAGAGGGTATCGAGGGGGTAGGTGGCGAGGTCGTTGTACGGAGCGATGCGGTACATAGGGTCTATGATCAGACCCCATGGCAGATCGGTCGGAGGGCCGTACAGTTCCTGATTGATAAAGTTTCCCCACCGGCCGACGAATTGGCCCAGCGCCAGCCCTGGCGCGCCATAGTCGAGCCAGGGCAGCGGGTTCAGTTTGGCCCACCAGGCGTAGAGTACCACGCCCAGGATGCCCCCAGCGATGGCCCCATAGATGCCCAGCCCGCCCTGCCAGAGGTACAGGATTTCGATGGGATGTTCCCGGTAGTAGCTCCAGCCAATCATACTGCCCGCGGGTTCGGAGAAGACGTGGTACAGCCGTGAACCAATGATCGCCAGGATGATGGCGGCGATCAGCCCGTTCCACACGTGGTCGGGGTTCTCGCCGTCCTGCTTGGCCCGCCAGGAGGCGTAAACAGCGCCCAGCATTACCCCGATGACAATCAGAAGACCGTACCAGTGAATGCCAAAGTTGGGGGCAATGTGGATGAGGATGGGATCAACAGGTGGTTTCATAAGCTCCTCCGACTCTAGATCTGGGGGGGATTATACCACAAGAGGCCGGGTTATTCAAAAATCTATCCACCGATCACTACCAGGATGACCAGGGTGAACAATCCCAACCCAGACAGCAAGATGCCCACCACCGCCGGCGTCACCGTGGCGAGGATGGCCTGGCCGATGTCTATGTCGTTGGCGATGGACACGGCCTTGACGTAGATGGCAATACCCCACAATGTCCCGATCAGACCGAGCAGTCCCCCCAGGCAGCGAACCATCCCCAGGATGTCCAGAACGTGGGGCACGGCGTAGAGGGCGGTAGCGCCGAGCATCTGTGTGACCGTAGCTCGTCCTCCGAGCAGTTTGGCGACGAGCAGGACCCACAGGGTGTAGCCGAGCCAACCGGCTATCCGGTTGAAGGGCAGGGATAGGAATGTGCCCAGGTTTTCCAGGAAGCGGCCCACCGGCTTGGGGAACGGGGTGGGGAGGGCGTTGATACGGAGGCCTATGTCTATCCCGGATTGCATGTATCTGATTATCCGGGCCATAAACCCAGGAGGCAGGTCCAGGTATGACTGCAGGGTGGCTATGGCGCTGGTGAATTCGCGGATCGCTACTTGGGCCTCCTGCCGTTGAACGGCCGGGTCTATGGATCGCAAATTCTGGACAGTGTTGATCAGAAAGCCAAGCAGCCCGGCGACCAGCGTCACCAGCACCAGCAGCGTCAATCCGCGTTTGAGGGTGTCGGCGCGAGCGACGTGCTGGGCGTAGGCGTCGGTTCTAAAGCACAAAACATCCCAGGCGAGTTGGAGCAGCTCGTTTATCTTCATTGGGACATACCTCCTGCAAACAGGGCGCCGATGATGGCGCTGGTCAGGCAGCTTAGTAGCGCGACGAACAGGCCAAAGAGAGCGTAGGGTACCATCGTCGCGATCAGGGCGCGGCCCCAGGGGAGGCGGTGGCTCGTTTTGAGGGCCACGTAGCGGCAGAGCAGCGTCCACGTGCCGACCAGTCCTCCCACGGTGACGTAGGGAAAGAGCGTGGCAAAGGTGAACAGGTGAGGGGCGACGGCCAGCGCAGTACATCCCAGGGTCTGGGCCAGGGTCCCCTCTCCGCCCAGCCAACGCGCCGGGATGTAGGCCAGCAGCCCGTACAGGATCCAGGTGATGGTCAGCACCAGGGGTAGCCATAGAATTCTCAATCCAGCGCCAGCGATGTTGGGGGCCCCAAATAGCTGGGGAAAGATGCGCCAGCCAGTCTCGTACCACTGGGAGAACTGCTGCCGGAATTCGGGCAGTCCTTGCAGGTCGCGGTACCAGGGCATGTCATGGATGCTTTGCAGCACGACGGCCTGGATGTCACTCATCGCCGGAGTGGTAGCCCACTCCAGAGCTGTCCCGATCAATCCGACCAGCGCGGCGATCACGGCGATCAGGAGGATGGTGCCCAGGCCACGCCTGACTGGGTTCGGATGGGCGCGCATATCTGCATAAGGCGTTTCGCTCAGAAAGAGCGCCTCCCAAACCGGTTGGATCAATGCTTTCATGATTCGCCCTCCCATCTGGCAGTCATTCACGTTTGCCGAAAATCTGGATCAGCGTGCGGGCCAGCCAAAAGACAGACCAACCGACGAGCAGCCATCCTGCCAGGGCCAGCTTTTGTTCGTCCACGATGGCTTCCACGCGGGTTTTCTGAGGGGTGACTTCGATGACGGCGAAAGGGCGAGCTATCGCGCCGCCCCCGCCTCCGCGTCCCGTGCCATTCTCTGGCTCCAAAGTGTCCGCGTCATCCGCCTCGGTATCAGCCTCCGTGGCGTGCCAATCGCCGACGCCAAAGCCATACGCCACTCGGGCGACGGGGATGATAGTACGGCCTTCGAGGGTCACGGGGGGACCGAATACTGCGCTGACATCGGCCTTGGTCCGCAGGTCAGAGACGGCGTCGAGCAGAGCTTGAATATCTTTTTCCATCGTTTGTCCTCCTTTCAACTCTTGCGTATCAAATGTACGGTCAGTATCAGCAGCAGGGGGATGATGCAGGCCGCCAGCAGCAGACCACCGAGCAGTTGGGCGGTTTTATCCCGGATGGGGATCGTCCGTTGGCCGGATGGTCCCTGCTCCAGGATGGCGACAGGGCGCACGGACACGAATCCCCACCCCTGCCCGGACAGTTGGCCCTGGCGCATGACAGCCCGTCTTCGCACGTTGGTCGTCTTGTGGACGATCGGCGTCAGCACGCGCTCACCGATGCGAATCGGGATCCCGGTGATGGTTTCGGTCACCGGCGTGCCCAGCGACCTGGTGAGTGGCCTGTTTCTCGCTCCCATACATCTCTCCTTTCCGCCCTGATGGATTTGTCTACGGATGTTGGTTGGGGCCGTCGTCCTCCTCCTCAGCGGCCAACCGTTTTTTGAGCAGCGCTTCTTCGTCCTCCCTGGTTTGCACTTTGCCGTCCAGCCGGGCATCCCGCAGCTCTCCCAGCAACCGGCCAAAGATGGGGCCGGGCTTTAGGCCGAGGGCTTTGAGTTCGTCGCCGCTCAATTCGGGCTCTACCAACCGCCACGTGGTCTGGTAGTTCAGCATGTGCCTCTGCAGGCGGCGGCGGTCGGTGGCGATCCAGGCCATCGCCAGGACACGAGCCGGGAACGGTCGCAGCAGGTGGTAGACGGCGCTGGGCCGACGAGCCTTGCCTAATTGGGCGAGCGTATCCTTGAGGCTGAGGAGCAAGCGCAAATCCTCCGCGTCGTTGCGCTTGACTTTTAGGCGCGCGATCAGCTTTTCCATATCCTCGCCGTTGAGCCGGTATGCCAGGAGGGCCAGGTGGAGGATGAAATTGTCCTGGGAAGTGACGTTCCAAACCTGGCGGTCAAAGACCTCGTCCTCGGTTCTGGTTCCCAGGCTGATTCCCAGGATCTCGGCCCGAAAGATGTCGGCTCTCGGTTCTCCCCGCAGAAGGGCATACTTGGATTGCAGCCATCTATCGCAGTGCAGGCTGGGGTGGATGTGGGCCAGCACGCCCAGTTCCTCCAGCCGGCAGAGCACGTGCTCTGGCTTTGCCTCACCAAAGATCAACTCCAGCTCGTGCCGGAGACGATCGCTGCTGATCCGTTTTAGCAGTGGCAGCGCGTCCGAAATCAATGCCTCGCTGCGAGGGTCGAGGTGGAATCCCAGGCGGCTCTCCAGGCGCGCGGCCCGGAGCATGCGGGTGGGGTCGTCCACAAAGCTGAGGCTGTGCAGCACGCGGATGATGCCGTTACGGAGGTCGGCCTCTCCGCCGTAAAAATCTATCAATTCCCCCCAGTGATCGGGATCGAGGCGGATAGCGAGGGTGTTGATGGTAAAGTCGCGCCGGTGGAGGTCCTGGGTGATGGAGCTGCGCTGTACCTGGGGAAGGGCGGTGGGGTGGTCGTAGAATTCGGTGCGGGCAGTCACAAAGTCTATGCTGGCGGGCAGGTCATCACCGACTTTAGGGAGCGTGTCCGGATCAGCGACGTGTTCCCAGACGGGCCGGGAGAGGAGCCATTTGGCGGTGCGGAATCGCTTGTGGGTGCGCACCCGGCCGCCCAGTTTAGAGGCCAGGCGGCGGGCCAGGGTGATGGCGTCCCCTTCGATCACCATATCCACGTCCACGATCGGTTGTTCCAGCAGCAAGTCCCGCACCAGGCCGCCGACAAAGTAGGGGACCACTCCCATCTTGTGGGCGACTTGGGAGATGTGGTGGACCAGGGCGAGCACCGGCTGCGAGAGGGCTTGTTCCAGCAGTGCGACGACGTGCTGTTGGGTTGGGGTGGGGGGCGTGCCCCACAGCGAGATCAGGTCGGTGCGGGTGACAACCCCGACGATTTGGTCTCCATCTACGACCGGAATTTGACCCCAGCCGCTGTCAATCATGGTGCGTTGGAGATGGGCGACCGAGTCGTGGATGCTGACAGAGACGCACCCGGCTTCCATCACCTGGGCGACGGGGGCGTCCGTCATATCGAATTGGAGCGCTCCATCCACAGCCCGACGGGTCAGCAGTCCGATCACGCGGCCCTCGGAGACGACGGGGTAGCCCTCGTGTCCGGTGCGTCGCATACGGTCGGCCGCCTCGGCGACGGTGTCCTCCGGAGAGAGGACCTGCACGCCCCAGGACATGACCTGGGCGACAGTGGTTCTGGGTTGTACGATCTCTTGGAGCACGGCGGACAGTTTCTCGCGTACGACGGAGAGGGAGCGGGCGCAAATGAGGGCCGCGGCGGCCCGCGAGTGCCCGCCTCCCCCAAAGTGTTTAGCGACGGCGGAGACGTCGATGTCGTCGGTGGTGCTGCGGGCGACGAGTTGGATGCGCTGTCCTCCGTCGAGGCCGATGAGCACGAACAGGGCGGACGGTTCCAACAGTTCACGCAGTTTGTGGGCCAGGGTAGAGATCTCTGCGGCAAAATCGGGCGCTTCGGCCCAGGCGACGAGGATGGTGTGGCCCTCGATCTCGTAGGTGTCGCTCTGTTCCAGCAGTTGTTCGTAGAGCTCCCGCTGTTCGGGAGCCAGGGGGTGGTGGAGGAACTGGTTGACGACGGAGAGGCGGGCGCCCTGTTCCATCAGCCAGGCTGCGGCCCGCATATCGCGAGCGGTCGTGCCTTCGTAGGAGAGAGCGCCGGTGTCCTCATAGATGCCCAGCAGCAACAGCGTGGCCTCGATGCCGGTCAGCTGTAGGGAGCGGGCCGCGATCTCCTCGGTCAGCAGCGTGGTGGTGGCCCCTAACGGTTCGCCGGAAAAGGTCCAGCCGGCCTCCAGTTCCCGGTCGAGGGGATGGTGGTCAATGATGTCTACCTGGAGGTCCCGTCCCATTCCCCGGAGGGTGGTCAGGCCTTGCGTATCCACCAGGATGGCCCGTCGAATCTTGCCCCGGGGCAGATCGTCGGGTTGGACGAAGGGCAGCTCGGCTCCATATAGGGCCAGGAACTCGCGTCCATTCCGGTTGACGCGGCGGGGCAGCACTGGGATGGCGGCTGGAAAGAGCCGACTGGCTCCCAGCAGGCTGGCGATGGCGTCGAAATCGGCGTTTTCGTGGGTCAGGATGACTTGCATAGTGTCCTGCTCCCAAGCTTGGTTTTGTAGAAACCGATGACGTATTCTTTGTGCATGCGCTGCTGGATCTGCGAGTTCAAGTCGAGTTTGGCGCCAGCGGGCATCATGCGGCGGTTGCGGTCCAGGTGGCGCACCCCGATGTGGGGGACCTCGAATCCCATGGCGCGCCGACCGGCCAGGAGCGCTTCCAGGGCAGTGGTGTCGGAGCCGCTCATCGGGTCGAGGACGATGTCCCCCGGTTCGGTCAGAGCGGTGATGAATTTGTGTGGGAGTTGGGGGGGGAACTTGGGGAACGCGTGAAAGTCGTGGGAGGCATACCAACTGTCCTGGTCGTGAAAATCCAGGTCCTGATTCAACAGCGCTTGCAACCGGTCTCGATAGGTTGCATCGGGAGCGATGGGGGCTGGTTTGTCGAAAGGTAGAACGAGTTGACGTATGGCCATTGATCACATTCCTGCCAATTTCGAGTATCGCTTGGTCCGCCACCGGTGTTCATATCACGTGGCCCCTTGATTATAGCCCAACGGCGGCGCTTGCACAAATGGACGTGTTCGCCCGTGTAAAATGTTGACCGGAGCGCAAGAGGGGTTATAATCGGGGACGTCAATATCATCACAGGGAGGTTAGCATGAAAATCGTTGATCTACGCAGCGATACGGTGACGCACCCCACGCCAGAGATGCGCGGGGCGATGTACGAGGCCGAGGTGGGGGACGACGTGTTCGGCGAGGACCCGACCGTCAACCGGCTGGAGCGGATGGCGGCCGAGCGGTTGGGCAAGGAGGCGGCGCTGTTCGTCGTCAGCGGCACGATGGGGAACCTGGTGGCCCTGCTGACCCATTGTGGGCGCGGCGACGAGGCCATCGTCGGCGACCGCAGCCACACCTATCTGTTCGAGCAGGGTGGGATGGCGGCGCTGGGGGGCATCACGCCGTGGGTGGTGCCCAATCAGCCGGATGGTACGCTCCGACTGCAGGATGTCGAGGCGGCGGTCCGGGGGGACGATGCGCACATGCCGCGCTCCCGCTTGCTCTGCCTGGAGAATACCCACAATATGTGCGATGGCACGCCGCTGACGGCCGAGTATACCGCTCAAGCCGCCGAGTTGGCCCATTCCCTTGGCCTGCGGGTGCACCTGGACGGGGCGCGCATCTTTAACGCGGCCGCCGCTCTGGGCGTGGACGTGCGGGAGTTGGTGCGGGACGTGGATTCGGTGATGTTCTGTCTCTCCAAGGGGCTGTGTGCGCCGGTCGGCTCGATGGTGTGCGGCGGGGCGGATTTCATCGCCCAAGCCCGCCGGTCGCGCAAGGTGGTGGGGGGCGGGATGCGGCAGGCCGGGGTGCTGGCCGCGGCGGGGGTCGTCGCCCTCGAGCGGATGGCCGACCGGGTAGGGGAGGACCACGCCCGCGCCAGGCGATTGGCCGAGGGGTTGGCCGAGATACCGGGCGTGGAGGTCGGGCCGGTTTCCTCCAATATCCTCTACTTTGCGCTGATGGAGCAGGTGAGGCGGACGCCGGACGAGGTGGTGGAAGCGCTGGCCGAGCGCGGGATCCTGATGCTGGGGCGAGAGCACGGTCGCTTCCGGGCGGTGACGCACTATTGGATCACCGCCGAGGATATCGAAAGGACGCTCGCGGCGATGCGGGAGGCCGTTCAGTAGCTACACGACGGCGACGGTGGGAATCTGCTCTCGCCCCAGGATTTTCCCGTTGGGGTCGTCCAGCTGGAGCGCGGGCTGAGCGACCTGGCGAGCCTGGTCCAGCATCTGGGCGGCGGCGATGATGGCGCGCACCAGGTGCAACACGGCCGGCTGAAACGCCTGCGCCAGGTGGGCCACCTGGGGTTCGTGTGGTCGGCGGACAGGGTGTATTGGCTCAGATCGTCGCTGCCGAAAAAGTCCACCTCGGTCGCCAGTTGAGGCTGCAGCAGCTTGGCCAATTGGCTGCGGGCAATGCTCAGCACGGCGTCGAAGCGGGCGCACTCGGCGGTTGGACTCTTGACCATGCAGCGGTTGAATTGCAGATCGGTCTGCTGGCAGTGAAAGGCCGGTCCAATCGCACTGCCCCGCGCTGCGGCGGCCGCCGATAGACGTTTTACGTGATCTCGTCTTCTTCCCACTCTTTCAACCGGCCTGTCTGTTCCCATTGGGCCGCCTGCTCCAGGATGGCCTGGGTCGAGCTGGTGCCAATGCGGGTCGCGCCGGCGGCCCGATACTGCAGGACGTCTTCAAGGGTGCGGATGCCGCCCGCGGCCTTGACGGCGACCTGGGGGCCGCACGTCCGCCGCATCAGCCGCACATCCGCCAGTGTGGCTCCGCCGCCCGCAAAGCCGGTCGAGGTCTTGACATAGTCGGCCCCGACCTGCTCGCAGATTTTGCAGGCCCTGATCTTTTCCTCGTCGGTTAGGTCATAGTTCTCCAGAATCACCTTGACGATGGCCTGCCGGGCGTGAGCTGCGTCCACGATTGCCCCGATGTCCTGCTCGACGTAGGCGTACTCGCCGGATTTGAGCATCCCGACGGGCAGTACCATATCCAGCTCGACGGCGCCGTCGTCCATAGCCCGGTTTGCCTCGAATACCTTGACCTCGGTGGGGCAGACTCCGTGGGGGAAGCCGATGACGGTACAGACCAGGACATTGGTGCCGGCCAATGCCTCGGCGGTTCGCGCTACGTCCATGGAGCGGACGCAGCAGGATGCGGTCTCGTACTGTTTTGCTAGCTCCAGGCCGGCCGCCAGTTCATCCAGTGTACTGCTCGGTTTCAGTATCGAGTGGTCAATCATCGCTGCAATATCCCTCGTCGTCAACTGTTTACTCATAGCGCTGTTCTCCTCTCGCGTCTAAACTCATCTCGTTCCTTTTGGACGTGTCTGCGAAACCGAGATTCCCTGGGTGCTGGGTTCAGGGTCTCATCCGTGTCCGTTGACACCGGAGCATCCTTCTTCAGGCATCCGCCGCCTGGGCGTGGTAATAGTGCAGGTACATCTGGCGCAGGGCGGTCACCTCGTCAGCATCCAGTTCGATGGGGTGGGCGTTGATCGAGCGAGCCATAATCACCAGGCGGGCCGAGATTTCGGCGGCGATGGTGGCGGCGTAGGCCAGCTCCAGATTGGGACCGACGGTGATCAGGCCGTGATGGGCCAGCAGCGCGCTGACACCCTGGCCGACTGTCTCTAGCATCACTTGGGCCAGTTCCTGCGTGGACGGTCGGCGGTATGGGGCCACCGGTACCGGCCCGCCGATGCACAGCGCGGCTTCGGCGAGCACCATGGGGATCGGCTCACCGACGATGGCAAAGGTGGTCGCATAAGGGGCGTGGGTGTGTACCACCGCCCCCACGTCCGACCGTTCGCGGTAAAAGATGGTATGCAGCGGGGTCTCGCTGGTCGGTTTCCAGCGGCCCTCCACGATCTGGCCGTGGGTGTTGATGATGACCACGTCCTCCGCAGTCATCTGGTCGTATTGGATCGCGCTGGGGGTGACCCCGATGAGGCCCGAATCGGGGTCACGGGCGCTGACGTTGCCCTGAGCGCCGTAGGCCAGGCCGTCGGCGACCATTTTGCGGGCGGTGGTCAACACATTTGCTCGTAGCTCTGGGAGTAACATGGGGTTCTCCTTCCGTTCTGGATTGAGGACGTTCGCCATTCTAGGGCGATGTCCAAGAACGTGTCGCGCATGTAGCCTTTCCGGTGGAGCAAGTTTACCAATGCTGGTTTCTTGTAACAGTGCCTCGTGTCAACACGTTCTGTCATATATGTAGGTGTGAAAGAGGCGCTGAGTGGTGGGGGGATCCTTCATTCAACGGCATTAT
>OMKS01002143.1_pt1 | contig 16783 bp, 13 predicted proteins | sample 1674721 | NCBI WGS metagenome assembly OMKS01 (sample SAMN06264996, study PRJEB25208) | sediment metagenome | isolation source: hot spring sediment | place: USA: California | collected 2014-09-02
ATCTACACTATCCTCTTCGTCGGCAGCGTCAGATGTGTATAAGAGACAGATTCAATGCCGGGACTCGGAAATTTTACCGCTGAAAGGTAGCTTTTCCCTTGGATTTTCACTATTTTGCAAGGTCTTAATTAATAAGTATTTATACCAATGTTTAGAAATCTCACATATTGCCTGGGAATATTGCTATTATGGAATTTTTCTGCCTGCAGGAACGATTCACCGGATCATTCAGAAATAATATTAACTGAGAACCATGAGATTAAGGGTGTCAGCGTCTGGGACAGGATATCGGCCCGTGATCAACCACTGAGAAATTCATCCAGGGTCTCTCTCTTAAGCCTGGGTGAAAGTTTTTTATACCTGGACACATTTGCCATTGATTCTTCATATAACAACACTAAATTCCTGAAGGTCAGATTATCGGATTCTTCCGTTGTATGGGTATATGACTTTGCCAGTGTGCTGGATGCAAAACCTGCGGTAATTATTACTGAAGTCCCCCTTTACCTGAGACCCGACCTTCTGACGATTACTGATGAAAGATTGAAAATTATGGAGATTGTTGCTGTAGTGGAGGAGTGGGACGAATGGATAAAGGTCGTGAATGAAAAAAAAGAAAACAGGGGTTGGATTAAAAAAGAGAATATTACCACCAATACAATAGACCTGGCCTTTGCATTACTGGTCAAACGCAATGTGAATGTTGAAGATCAGGAACAAAAGGTTCAGAATCTTGAAGTTCTGCTCGAAAACAATCCTTATCCCAATACGGTCTTTCTTACGGATCTGAGAAATATTGTGGAGCATGAAAAAGAGCTTTTGAGAGAAATCAGGCAGGACTACGACCGGGAAGATTGGGACAGAAGAAAAAGAAACCGTTAGCTCCTGCCCTGATGTATCTAATCTCAACAGGACAAATTTTCCGTTTAGTGACGATTGTGACTGGCAGTATTGTAATGGTGTATGCAGTATTGTTTCTCATGGTATATGCCGGTCTTTTCGGCCATCTTGCAACAGTACAGGAACTCAGAAACATCCAGAATCACATTTCGTCAGAGGTCTACTCTAACGATAAGGTATTGCTGGGGAAATACTATTTCCAGGACCGAACCAATGTTCGTTACCAGAATCTGCCGGAACATTTGATACATGCCTTAATTGCAGCGGAGGATGTGAGATTTTATGAGCACCATGGAATTGACGGCAGAAGCTCGCTCAGGGTTATATTTAAATCAATACTTTTTCAGAACAGGCGTTCCGGCGGTGGAAGCACAATACACCAGCAACTGGCCAAAAACCTGTTCAAGCGAAAGAGGTATTCAATAATTACGATGCCGGTGAACAAATTCCGGGAAATGATCATCGGCGTTCGCCTTGATAAAGCCTATTCAAAAAAGGAGATCCTTGAATTATATCTCAATACTGTTTCTTTCGGAGAAAACACCTATGGAATTGAAACTGCTGCGCAGAGGTTTTTCAGAACGCTGCCCTGCGATCTGAAAATTGAAGATTCGGCCCTGCTGGTGGGTATGTTAAAGGGAACCTTTATTTATAACCCAAGGTATTTTCCGGAAAGATCAAAGACCAGGAGGGACAATGTACTATCGCAGATGCATAAGTATAGCTATATTAATAAAGCCACCATGGATTCAGTATGCGCGCTTCCGGTTAGACTCGACTATGTCAATCTATCGCACAATGAGGGCCCGGCTCCGTATTTCAGGGAGCACCTGCGACTTGTCCTGCTTGACTGGGCAAAAAATAATCCTAAAAGCGACGGCACACATTACAACATCTACACGGACGGGTTAAAGATATACACCACCATCAATGCCGATTTGCAGCAATATGCAGAGGAGGCCATTAAAAACCAGATGGCCAACCTGCAAAAAAATTTCGACCGGCAATGGAAAGACAGAGATCCCTGGGGGGATCAGAATGCCTTCATACTTAAAATTCTTGAAAATACACCAGCTTATGGGAGAATGAAAAAACAGGGTATGTCGGGGGAGAAAATTATTGAGGCATTAAAGGTTCCGAAAAGAATGGAAATATTTACCTATGAAGGAATGAAGGAGGTTGAGATGTCTGTCTATGATTCTGTGGCCCATTATTCCAGGTTTTTACAAGCCGGGTTACTTTCTATGGAGGCAGAGACAGGGTATGTAAGGGCCTGGGTAGGCGGGATCAATTCAAATTATTTTAAATATGATCATATCCATTCAAAACGGCAGGCAGGCTCAGCCTTTAAACCGATCCTTTATGCAGCGGCACTTAAAAACGGTCACGATCCATGCGCCTATCTTCCGAATGATTCAGTGGTCTTTGAGGAATATAATAACTGGACGCCAAGGAATTCAAGTGGAGGTTATGGAGGGTATTATTCCATGAAAGGAGCCTTATCACAATCTGTAAATACCATCAGTGTAAAATTATTGGAAAAGACAGGAATAGATTCAGTGATTCGGTTTTCAGAACAGATGGGTATCGAGGGTGCCTTGCCTGAAGTTCTTTCTCTTGCTCTGGGAACAGGTAATGTCTCACTGAAAGAAATGGTCCGGGCATACAATGTTTTTCTAAATGAGGGAAAAATTGTTGAGCCCATTTTTCTCAAGCGTATTGAAGACAAATACGGGAATGTTTTATTTGAGACTGAAACCAGGATTTCCGAACCGCTTATCAATCCCCATCATGCCCTTCTGATGACAGCCGGGGTCGGGACGATCGTTACTTTGGATCATTTTCTCCACCTCTTCCAGCGTTTTACCTTTTGTCTCAGGCAGTTTCCTGAAGATAAAAAGAAAGCCCAGCAAACAAATACCTGCGTATAACCAGAAGGTGCCATGTGTCCCAAGTGCATTGTTCAGTATCGGGAACAGGATAACCAGTAAGAAGCTGGCTATCCAGAGAGAACCGGATGCAATAGCCATGGCAGTTGCTCTAACCCTGTTTGGAAAGATCTCGGAAAGAACCACCCAGGTTACAGGGGCAAGTGTCATCGCATATACCGCTATTCCGGTAAGGATAAAGATTAATACGCTTATTCCGCCAAAGCTGAAATAATAGCTTGCTCCAACAAGAACATACACAACCGACAATCCCAGGGAGCCGGTTATCATGAGTGCTCTTCTTCCCCAGTTATCTATTGTTCGAATGGCGACAAAGGTGAATGCCAGGTTAATGATTCCGGTTATCACAATATTGAACAGGGTATCGCTTACTCCATATCCTGCCGCTGAAAACACCTCTTCGGCATAATTGAAAACAACATTAATTCCACACCACTGCTGGAAGAATGCCAGCACAACACCGACCAGTAAGATGGGACGAAGACTCTTTGAAAAAAGAAGGCTGAGGTTAAGTTTTACCTTTTCTCCGAGGAATGACTCACGGATATCCCTGATTCTGTCATCTCCATATTGCTGACCTCCGATTTTACTTAAGATACGGAGCGCCTTTTCCGTTTTTGTCTTACCGGCCAGCCAGCGGGGAGATTCAGGTACAGCGAAAAGCAGAATAAAGAAAAGAACAGCCGGAACAGTTTCGGCCCAGAACATCCAGCGCCAACCCATCTGTCCATTCCACGATTCTGTCAGGTACAGTGTATCAGCACCTGCAGGTACAGGTTTTGCAATCAGCCAGTTGATGATCTGGGCAAGAAGAATGCCAATCACTATGGTCAGCTGGTTAATGGAAACAAGTCTTCCCCGCAGAGACGCGGGAGACACCTCAGATATATATATTGGCGACACTGATGATGCCAGCCCTATGCCTAATCCACCCCAGATTCTGAAAAACACAAACCATGTCAATGATCCTGACGCCCCGGTACCTATCGCAGATGTCGTAAACAGAAATGCAGCAAGAAAGAGCGAGCTCTTTCTTCCGAACCGATTACTTAACATTCCGGATGACAATGACCCGACAATACAACCAAGCAGGGCACTGCTCATTACCCAGCCCTGCATTTCAGGTATCTCACTGATTTGAAAAAACGGCTCGTAAAAAGGTTTTGCACCTCCGATTACTACCCAGTCATAGCCAAAAAGAAATCCTCCCAGTGCACCTATGAGAGATATCCCCAGAACATATCGAATATTATATTTCTGTGTGTCATGTTTTTTATTCATAATGATCTTGCGCTATTGAACCAGGTGAGCGCATTCCCCGCTGCTTGCGGCGGGGTAAGCGAGCACCATAAAAATAAACAATTAATCGATGATTGCCTTCGGCGAGCTAAAGGTTCCTCGCGGCAAGCCGCGAGGAGCATCAATCTTCAGATCTTTCCATCGCCATTAAACTCACGCACTGCATTAAGCATGGCCAGAAAGTTTTCTATCGGAGTCAGGGCCTGTGTATTGTGAACCGTATTAAATACATAACCGCCTCCCGGGCTGAATATTTCAAGATGCCGCAGTACCATTTCCCGCACTTCTTCGGGTCTGCCAAACGGTAATGTATGCTGGGTATCAACGCCGCCACCCCAGAATACAATTCTATCACCATACTTTTTTTTCAGGATCTCCGGATCCATGCCAGCCGCACTCACCTGCACCGGATTAATGATATCGATCCCCGAATCAATGAAACTCTCCATTAATGGTTCGATGGCCCCGCACGAATGTTTGAAAACTTTCCACCGGGTATGACTGTGTATCCAATCGCTGACCTTTCTATAGTATGGAAGCCATAAATCCCGGAAGGTATCTGCATCACAAAAAGTTGAATTTTGTGTGCCAAAATCGGTGCCGCATAAAAAAACCAGATCAATATCGTTGCCAATAGCGGCAAAATATTTCTCAAGATTATTTATTGCCAGATCCGTTATTCTGTCGAACAATTCTTTTATAAAATCCGGTCGGATCAGGAGTGACCTGTACCATTCTGAAATATCCCGGATACCTTTCGGGTCTTTTAAACCAACCCCGGGGACAAGAGCCACATCCCCCAGGGAAGTACCGCCCGGATTTGCAGCGAGTGCTTTTCCCCTGGTCTTATTCTCTTCAACCAAGGCCTTCCAATACCTTAGATCTTCATCTGTGACCCCGGTATATTCCTCCATATTCTGTTCGACTGTCAATGTTGCATCATCCACCGGTTTACTTCTGTCTTCAGCATCAAAGAAATAACCTGATTCGGGCATCCTCCCGGATGGACGCATGCAGGTATCTCCCAGGGGATATATGATCCAATCACCCTGATCATTTCTGAATTCTCCTGTTAAGCCGGGCATTAAAACGATCTGTCCCCAGGGCGTACGGGTTTCCACCCAATCTTTTTGTTCAATCCCGAACATGTTGAAACGTCCATTTAATCCTATCACGTCGCCACCCAATATTTCCAGCAGATCATCTTCTATTTCACCCAGCATCTGGTAAGGCTCTGCAACTTTTACGGCTTTCCTTTCCAGTCCGAAATATTCACGGAGTTTTTCGACTATCTGGACATGGATGCCTGTTTGCCCTGTTCCTCCAAAATCGACTGCAACCTTATCCGGTTGTTGGTGATTCAATGTTGCAATTACTCTCTCCTTTGAATTCATTATGTATTGGTTAAAAATCGGTTTTCTGTTTCCTGCAATCCTTTATATGTCATTTATTAAAGCTGTTCCTTGCGAAGATATCAAATCAAAGAAATGTCAGAATTGCAACGGTTGTTTAGTTGCAATATTAAAAAAATAATGCATCATTTTATCCCAGTTTATTTTCGGGATTGGTCAACGGGTGTGCAATTTTTACCCGCTGAATCCTGACGGTCCTGAAATAGGGAAGCAGGGAATATTTACCATAATATTGACCAAAAAAATCTTAACTCTTTGGTTAATTTCTGTTCGGGAAGTATTTTTGTGTTCATGAAGAAGAAGCGGAAAGGCAAAATCCAAAAAAGGGTGGAAGACATTTATTCCCTGATAGGTAACGAGGAAGATGCCCGTATCTGCAAAGATATATCGGAAGAAGCGTGCCGGCACGTGCCGGTGAACTTTTTTCTGATTATCATCAGCAATACCTTTACAAAGCTGGGGGATGCCCTCAGCAATCCAAAAACGGTGCTTGCATGGCTGATGAGTTATGTCAACGCGCCGATATTTCTGATCAGTTTTCTGGTTCCCATCCGTGAGTCAGGTTCCATGCTTCCCCAGATCTTCATTGCAAGTTACATCAGAAAATTACCGGTTCGCAAATGGATTTGGGTGATCGGTTCAATCATGCAATTTGCTGCCATTGCCGGCATTGGCGTTGTAACCTTTTTTTTCCATGGTGTCACTGCCGGATGGCTGATCATTCTCCTGGTTATTTTGTTCAGCCTTTCACGGGGATTAAGTTCGGTAGCATCCAAGGATGTGATGGGAAAAACCATTCCAAAAACCCGCCGTGGGAGGCTGAACGGTTTCAGCACAGCCATTTCAGGCATTCTTGTCCTTCTGGCCGGATTGTTTATGATGTCCCGTTCCAGCCAGGATCCGGGGATTGAGTTTTATGCTTACATTATCTTCTTTGCCGCGGTCTTATGGATCCTTGGGGCTCTGGTTTATTCAAACATTCGCGAATACCCGGGAGAAACGGCAGGAGGGGGAAATGCCTTCAGGGAAGCGATTGCAAGACTTGAACTGCTAAAGAATGACAGGCCCTTCAGGAATTTTGTGATTTCCCGTTCTTTACTGCTCTGTTCTGCCTTAACGGCACCATTTTACATAATCCTTTCCCATGAATTCCTGGGAAAGGATATTTACATCCTCGGGCTTTTTGTTATTGTAAACGGAATTGCTTCAGCAATCAGCGCACCGGTATGGGGTGGCATGGCCGACAGGTCAAGCAAGGGGGTTATGGTTAAGGGAGCGCTGATCACCGCCATTCTGGGAATTATTATGTTCGTGATCGTTACCTGGGTGCCGGCAGTCAGAGTCATGAGATGGATTTATCCCGCAGCCATTTTTATTCTGGGTATTGCGCACAGCGGTGTGAGGCTCGGCCGTAAAACTTACATTGTTGATATGGCAGGAGGAAATAAACGAACCGATTATGTGGCTGTAAGCAATACCATTATCGGATTGGTGCTTTTAATAACCGGTGGAATCACTGCTTTGGCTTCTGTTATTTCGGCTGAAGGGGTTATTGCCATATTATCGCTATTCGGCTTTGCGGGTGCCTACACCAGTTCAAAGCTTCCCGACGTGGAATGAAAGTATTGTTATCCTGAGCTAATTCTGCTGTTTCTGCAATATGTCCAAAAGCTGTTGATAATTGCGGTCTTCCGGGTAATATGCCACCAGCTTTTCTGCATATGACAGGGCGCTATCCGGACTACCCGATTCCAGGTTAAGCGTGGAGAGGGTATAGAGGATATTCCGGTCATACGGATGCTGCTTCAGGGCCGACTCAAGGAATTTAATTGCTTCAGCGGGCCAACCCATGGAGTTAAGTGCCACTGCATAGACATAACTGTAATGGGGATCTTCAGGGGCGAGTTCTGCAGCCAGTTGAATGTGAGGCATGGCATCGTCGTTGTTACCCTGTCTTACCAGGAGCAATCCCAGTGCATAATGAACAGGTGCCAGGTTGGGATAGATCTCCAGTGCATTTTCGAGCAGAATCTTTCCTTCATCCTCCCTGCCAAGGCGGCGATACAGATCAGCCAGGTTGATATAGGGTTCCACCAGGCCTGGTTCAATTTCAATGGCCTCTTTGTAGGAAGATTCTGCCCGTTCATAATCTCCCAGGTTGATATAGAGGTTCCCGAGGTTCAGATGGGTGCCCGGGTGATCGGCATTGATCATCAGGGAGGCCTTATACTCTTCAAGGGTTTTCCGGACAGGCACATTGTAACTTTTTGGAATCAGCTGTGATGGCACAGAAGACAATGCATTGGCGGCGAGCAGGCGAACCATTTTTATCGAATCATTTAAGCGGGGAAGGCAAAAATCGCGTATGGTCTCAGGATCGCAGAACCGGATAACATTCAGGGTTGCGAACCTGATGAGCGGATCTCTGTCGGCAATGGTAATCTTCAGCAGGTCGGTGGTTGTCCTGTCGGGGTAATTATTTAATAATGCCACGGCGTTTGCCCTGACCATGGGGGGATTGTCCCGGTTAACGGCAAGCTGTATCAGTTCCACCTGTGCTTCCGGGTAACTTTTCCGGGCGGCCCGGAACGTTTCCCCGTAATGCCGGGTTTTTATCATATCATCGCCATACCATTCTTTGAAGTATTTCGCGGCCCAGGCCGTTGACTCACCGGTATGGCACTGGTTGCATGAATTTGGTGTGCCGAGTCTATCCGACAGATCCGGTCGCGGAATCCTGATGCTGTGATCTCTTCTTGGGTCCACAACCATATAGGTCCGCTCATGCATATGACACTCATAGCAGAGGGCACCCTCCTGAGCCGGATCATGAAAATGGTGTTCCCTGGTACCATATTCGGATGCCATGTGGCACCTGTAACAGAGAGCATTTCCCGGCACATATACCTTACCGCTGTGCGGCTCATGGCAATCCTTACAGATCACCCCGGCCGTAACCATTTTGCTTTGCAGGAACGAACCATACACATAGACTTCGTCGAGGATCTGGCCGTCCGGAAAATAAAGTCCCTCCTCAAGCAGGGAAGGCCAGTGGGTATTCAACAGGGAGCCGCCATGAAAATAATCCTCAGTGACTGCGGATCGCCTTGAATGACACCGGGAGCACATCTGAACAAGCCTGTCCGATTGCCTTGGAACCGACCTTCTTGCTGTAGCCGAACCGGGATCAAAGATCCAGGTGGCGTTGTCGGTGTCCTTCAGCCTGATTGTCAGTCCCAGGCCGGGAAAGGATTCCGGGTCGCCTCCGGCCTCCACAACACCTGCCCATTTAACATGTTCCGAGCAGGGACCATGACATGCTTCACAGGATACATCGATTTCAGACCAGGTGGTATAATATGCCTTCTCTTCGTAATGATAGTTTTTCCTCAGATTGGTTGAATGGCATTCGGCACACATATAATTCCAGTTCTGTGTGACGCGGGTCCAGTAAAGCATATCATCCGGTTCAATCCGTTCGTTACCATATAGATGGAACCATCGCTGGCCTCCATTAGCAGACGGTCTGGTATCCCAGGCTATTGGCAGACATTGCAGTCGTCCTCCGGGAAATTCGACAAGGTATTGCTGAAGAGGCCTGATCCCGAAGGTGTACATGATTTCATATTCCCCCATCCTTCCTTCCGGACCTTCCGTGTAAACAAAATATTTATCATCTTTCCGGTAGAATCTTGAAGTGATACCAAAATGCGTGAACTCCACATTATTAAAATTGCCCAGTACCGTTGAGTCACCGGCATGATCCATGGCATGATCATGGTCGGATCCCAGGAAAAGGTTAAACTCCTTTTCGTGACACTCACTGCATATTTGCCGCCCAACATATTGTGCGTGAGGGAGGGGCAGTCCAAAGGTTGTTGGCCCGGCGGTATCAGTTTGGCTCCTTTTGCAAACAGTCAGGGTGGCTATCAGGATAAAAACCAGCAGTACCGGTAAGGAAAAAAGTTGAATAAAGACCTTCATTGACGGAAAATGTGATTTTTTGTATTAAATTCAAATGTATAAAATTACGGAAATTACATACTTTTTTCCGTTGATAGCGAATGAAAAGAAGGTCTTTTATAGGAAAAGTTGCGGGGATTACTGCTGTGGTGGCAGGAGTGCTTGCGGCTACCGGTTTTCTGAAGCAATTCTATCCATTCATATCGGGCAGGAAGCATTCGATCAGGATTGGTAATTTACACGACTATCCTGTAGGAACGTTCACGCTTATCAAAGATCATAACCTGTTTGTTTACAGGGATCACGAAGGAGTCAGGGCATTATCAGCAGTTTGCACCCACCTGGGATGTATCCTTGAGAAGGGTACAGAAGGATTTGTCTGTCCCTGTCATGGAACTACATATGATGATGAGGGAAAAGTACTTTCCGGTCCGGCACCCCGCAACCTGGTATGGTATAAAGTCAGCAGGTCACAGGACGGGAAGCTGGTCATTCATATGAATCATCCGGTTAAACCGGCGTATAAGTATAATATTTCCTGAGAATCCATGGGGCAAAACTCGATGCAAAAGAATAATCCGGGGCGTTCAGGCGGGATTGAAAGGATTGGCCGCATCACAAAAAATTTCTTTCTGCATATTCATGCTTCAAAGGTTCATCCCTTCTCTCTTAAACCGACCTATACTTTTGGTCTGGGCATTATATTGGGAATGCTGTTTATCATCATGGTTTTCACCGGTGTGGTGCTGATGGTGTATTACACCCCTTCGGTGGATAGGGCTTATGAATCGGTAAAGGATATAATTTATATTGTACCCGGGGGAAGGGTGATCCGCAATCTGCATCGCTGGGCCTCTTACGGGATGGTTATAGTGACCTTCCTGCATCTGATCAGGGTATTTTACACCGGTTCATATCTTGGAGGCAGGAGCCGGAACTGGGTTATCGGGGTGGTCATGTTCATCGTGGTATTACTGATGAGTTTCAGCGGGTACCTTCTGCCATGGGATCAGCTCTCTTACTGGGCAATAACCATCGGATCCAACATTGCCGCCTCTTCGAGGGAGCTCACCGATCTTCTGGGGATAACCAATCAATTTGATATTGGCGGAATCACAAAGAAACTTTTGATCGGGGGAGAGATGGTGGGACAACCTGCATTATCGAGGTTTTTTGCGATGCATGTTATTTTTCTGCCGTTAACCCTGCTGATACTTATCGGCGTACACTTCTGGAGGATCCGGAAAGACGGGGGATTGAGCAGACCCCTGCAGTACGCTGAGAGCAAGCATGCCGATGACAATAAATGGTACTCCTGGCCGGTGATGATGTGGCTGGAACTGGCTGTCTTTTTTTCATTGCTGGCCGTCCTGCTACTGCTGGCGCTTTTTGCAGATGCCCCTCTTCTTGAAAAGGCCAATCCTGCCTTTCCTGAAAATCCGGCCAAATCACCCTGGTATTTTCTCGGGATACAGGAAATGGTTTCTTATTCTGCATTTGCCGGCGGTATGGCGGTTCCTTTGCTTTACGTGGCTTTTCTTTTCTCTGTTCCCTATATTGACAGGGAACATGACTTAACCGGGCTATGGTTTTCAGGAAGAAAGGGTTTGAAAATTGCCTTGCATTCTGCGTTGTTTGCCTTCCTTGTAATCGTTCTGCAGTTGTTTGTAATGATTCGCTTTGGCTGGCTCAGGGACTGGTTCCCGGGGATATCGCAATGGTGGGTGCTGCTGTTCAATCCCGCCTCGGTAACAGCGTATTGTTTTATAGGGTTCGCACAGGTCATAAAACGTATGACAGGGTCAACCAGGATGACGGCGATTGCCCTGTTTACTTTATCGTTAATCGGGTTGATCCTGTTCACGGCGGTAGGGATTCTATTCAGGGGTCCCAACTGGGAATTTTTCTGGTCGCCTGCCCGGTGGCCAACTGTATAGAGGTGCACATGGATGAGATAAAATATATACAAAAGCTTCAATGGGTGGTACTGATCTCATCGGCGTTAGTCATTCTGGCTCTTGCCGGGAGCGTTGTTCGTGAGGGAGTCATAAAAAGCTGGAGAGATTACCAGGAGGAATTCATATTTATCAGTGAAAGAATAGCGGACAGTGTTGGGATTCCGGCTTCATTTGAAAAGGGAATTTACCAGCTTGAACTGGATCATTTCAGAAGGATGGATCGTTGTATCTCCTGTCATTCAGGGCTTGAAAGTGCGGTCATGCATCATGCACCCCAGCCGCATACCCGGCATCCCGGAAAGTTGCTTGAAGATCATCCCCCTGAAAAATTTGGTTGTACTTTCTGTCATGGAGGACAGGGCAGGGCTCTGACAAAAGATGAGGCTTTCGGACTGGATCCTGCTTTTCACTGGCCACAGCCGCTTCTTTCTTATCCCTATATACAGGCATCCTGCGGTAAGTGTCACCTGTCTGTTTACAATACAAAAGCATTTATTGAAGGGACGGAAGTGTTCATGACCGGCAGGGATATTTTTGCCCGCGAGGGGTGCCTGGGATGTCATAAGGTGAGAGGTGCCGGCGGACTCATTGGCCCCGATCTGACTGAACAGGGTGAAAAAACAAAACATGAATACAGTTTCCGGAATATCAGCGGGGAGCAAACCGTTTCAAACTGGCTGAAAGAGCATTTTAAAGATCCGGAAATGGTGTCGCCCGGATCACAGATGTTAAAGATTGATCTTCCCGGGGTAGAACTGGATGCCCTGGCAACATTTGTAATGGGACTGGCCAGACCGGATATTCCCCTGGATTTTTTTTCTATTGAGACCTTGAACGAGTTAAAGGGTAAACGGGAAATGCTGGATGGATCGAAGGTATACTCTTTCACCTGTTCCGCCTGCCATGGGAAAGAGGGTGAGGGTAAAGATTATGCCATTTATGAAATGGGTGTACCGGCAATTATGAACCTGGATTTTCTCAGAGTAGCGTCTGAAGATTTTATACGTTTTACCATGATGAAGGGCAGGAGCATGAGACAGATGGGCTCATGGGAGCCCGGAATATCCGGATGGCATGCTGAAGAGCTGGATGAGCTCATCAGTTATCTTAAGGATCACGGATCAGGTGTTTCATCTGCTGAAACGCCGGTTTCTTTACAGGGTGATAAGGGAAGAGGAAGAAATCTGTTCAATAAAAATTGTATGACCTGTCATGGAGAGGATGGTTCAGGAGGCATGGCCATTGGGTTAAATAAAAAGGATTTCCTGCAAAAGGCAGATAGATATTTTATCATAAAAACGATTACCACTGGCAGGAAAAACAGCGGGATGCCGGGTTGGCCGGTATTTGACAAAAAGGATTTAAGCGACATCATTGCTTATTTTAATTCATGGTACCGGATTCCGGACATCGACAGAACCTTTCTCCTGCCGGAAGGTGATTTAAAGGAAGGGGAGATCCGGTATCATTATTTATGTTCGAGATGTCATGGAGATTTCGGTGAAGGAGAGACCGGTCCGGCTATTCTTGACCACGATTTTCTCAAGGCTGCACCGGACAGGTACCTTTTTGAAACAATATCCGGGGGCCGGAGCCATACAGCCATGTTTGGCTGGTCGACCGAGGTGGTCAACGAGGAGAGGCTCGGGAAGAGAGATATAACAGATCTAATTGCATTCATGAGATCCCGGCAGTCAGAACGGCCGGATTATATACGCTCCGGCTCCAATCCGGGTGATATGGGAATCGGGAAAGCGTTATTTGGTCATTACTGTGCTGAGTGTCACGGGAAGGAAGGAGAGGGGTTTAAGGCTCCGGCTTTGAATAACCAGGAGTTTCTCAGCGCGGCCTCAAACGGATATATTAAGGCAACCATCACGATTGGCCGTGATCATACCGGAATGCCGTCATGGGGTTACCCTGGTGAAGCATACCCTGAACTTTCAGGTAAGGATCGTCAGGATATATCTGCTTTTATCAGGTCATGGCAGAGGATCAGGATAAAATTCTGATGACCGACTCCGGATAAAGCCATTCAATAAAATTGCCTGAAAAGGATATTTGAAACAGTTTAACCGCCGGTCCTGTAAATAATTGGTACTCTTATCAAAACATGCGCAGGCTTTTCATAAATTTTCAATACTTTTATCCCGAATGTAAGAGTCTTAATGATCATGACCTATAAAGTATTTGTTCTCTACTCGCACGTACATGATAAATTATTTGTTGGGTACACAGCCAGCCTTACTGATTTTATGATCACGATCAATGTTATGGAGTCTGATAATCCCCTTTACCAATTTCGTCCATGGACCCTCATCCATATGGAACTTTTCATGAATGAGGATGAGGCGATGGTCAGGGAAGGATTTCTGAAAAAGGATTTGGGACAGGATTATATCAGGAGAGAGATATTACCGATGTTTGAGTTTAAATAGGACAGATTTTTGCTTTTTCGTCCACTGAGGCCCAGATTTCTGCTGAATGGTTCCATAATTTTTCACCCTCCTCAGGGATATAGACTTTATCATCCATCTTTTTTTCAATGAACATATGCATGTACTGTCCTGTTCTGTTTTCAAAATCCTTTGATATAGCCATATATACAACAGCTTTTGCCGCTTTTTGGGGAGATTGAAATGTAATGGAAAAAATAGTCCTGAGTATTATTTTTACGAGCCAGGGTGCTGATCTGATAATATTTGTATTGACGGGTCCCGGGCAGATAGTATTCATGGAAACTTCCAGGCCGTTCCGGTTTATCCTTCTCGAGAACTCTATGGCAAGCGTATTTAAAACCAGTTTATAATAGGAGTAATTGTTCATCCCTTTCTTCAAGCCGTAGTTAAAAAATTTTCCAAATTCATCATAATCAATATAGGATGCGCCGCGATGGGAATCCGAAGAGATAAAGATTACCCTGGGAATTTCAGCATTATTGTAACTGTTTCCTGCACAGGTCTTATTGGGAATTGTGCCATCCATCAGCATCCGGTTGAGCAGAACGAAATTTGCCAGATAATTTACCAGGAAAATTTCATCCAGTCCCGATTCTGTTTTACTGGCTTTGGGAGTTGCGACGCCTGCGTTGAGGATGATAATATCGGGTTGAATATTCATTCCGGCAAGGTGGTCACAAAACTTATGAATAGAGTCTATCCTGCTCAGATCCAGATGCAGCATATCGACCTTGCAGGAACCGGACATTTGCCTGACCTTGTCGCCCGCATCGGGAATGCCGCTTCGGCAGGCCATTATCACATGTGCGCCTCTTTTTGCCATGTCCACAGCCATGGCAAATCCAAGGCCGGAATTGGCACCGGTGATAAGACATATTTTACCATCTGCCCGGTCACTATCCTTCAGCCGGTGATTAAATTGCTGTTTTCTGAAAATATCCCTGATTCCTGTCAGTGTTGCCACAATCGGGCTATCGAATCGTCCGTGAGCCATAATATATTATTTTCCTTAAAAATAGTTAATCTTTGTTATCTTTGCCAAGTCGAAGAGAGCCCTCTCAAATATGGCCAAAAAGGAAAAAAAGGTAAAGCAGTTATTTCGCAAGCTGACTCATCAATACAGAATGGTTTTGCTGAATGAAAGCACCTTCGAAGAGGTGGGGTTCGTCCGTTTGTCAAGGCTGAATTTAATTGCTTTTGTGGGGATGCTCATTATTATTGTAATTATCCTGGTGTCTGTGCTGATTGCTTACACACCTCTAAGGGAGTATATTCCCGGATATCCCGATGCCGCAATGAGACATAATATCCGTCAGAATGCAATGAAACTCGATTCACTGGAAAGTGAAATAGCCATCAGGGATCAGTATTTTGAGAATATGCGGCTTATAATCAGCGGCGAGGAGCCTGAGAATTACTTAAACGATACAACGTCAGCAGGAATCAGGAATGAAATCGTATTCAGGCGTTCCAATTACGATTCGATATTAAGGGAGCGGGTCGAAGCGGAGGAACAGTTCAGATTAAAAGTATTTACAAACCAGTCTGTTAATCGGGAGTTACATGAGATGCATTTTTTTACACCTGTCAGAGGAATGATATCGAGGCATTTTAATCCGCTCGACAATCATTTTGGAATTGATCTTGTGGCAGGGTCCGATGAAGTGGTAAAAGCCACGTTAGACGGTACTGTAACCATGGCTACCTGGACCCTTGAAACAGGTTATATTTTACAGATTCAACATGGTCACGAACTCATATCGGTATATAAGCATAATGCTGAACTTTTCAAGAATGTTGGCATGAAGGTTAAGGCCGGAGATGCAATAGCGATTGTTGGCAATTCCGGAGAATTGACTACCGGACCACACCTTCATTTTGAATTATGGCACAAGGGGACCCCGCTTGATCCTGCAGATTACGTTGTTTTCTAATATTTTATGAAGAAAAGAATTGCCATTCTTGGATCCACCGGATCCATAGGAACCCAGGCCCTTGAGGTCATTGAACACTATCCGGATATTTTTGATGTGGAGGTACTTACAGCATCTGAAAATGTTGAATTGCTGATCCGTCAGAGTATCAGGCATATTCCAAATTCGGTTGTAATAAGGAATGAGGATCATTATGGAATGCTGAAGAGTGCATTAAAAAATCTTCCCATAAAAGTATTTGCAGGAGAAACTGCCATTTCCCAGGTTGTACAATTTGAAAGTGTTGATCTTGTGCTGACGGCCATGGTTGGATTCTCAGGGCTCAGGCCTACCCTGTCTGCCATTGAAGCCGGCAAGGATATAGCCCTGGCCAATAAAGAAACACTGGTAGTGGCAGGAGAATTAATTATTGAGCAGGCAATTCGTCACCGGGTAAATATTATTCCGATTGACTCGGAACATTCGGCTATATTCCAATGCCTTACAGGGGAAAATCCAAAGAGCATTGAAAAACTTATCCTGACAGCTTCAGGAGGGCCATTCAGGGGGAAAGATGCAGGATATTTAAAGAATGTATCTGCAAAAGAGGCCCTGAAACATCCCAACTGGAGCATGGGGCCAAAGGTCACCATCGATTCGGCAACTTTAATGAACAAGGGACTTGAAATTATCGAAGCCTCGGTTTTCTTCGATTTGAAAAGCGAAGATATCGAAGTCATAATACACCCCGAATCCATAATTCACGGAATGGTCGAGTTTAAAGACGGTTCGATTATTTCGCAAATGTCCGTTCCCGACATGAAAATACCCATACAATTCGCTCTCACCAACCCCGATAGCTGTCTCTTATACACATCTCCGAGCCCACGAGACCGTACTAGATCTCGTATGCCGTCTTCTGCTTGAAAA
>OMKS01002144.1_pt1 | contig 16779 bp, 12 predicted proteins | sample 1674721 | NCBI WGS metagenome assembly OMKS01 (sample SAMN06264996, study PRJEB25208) | sediment metagenome | isolation source: hot spring sediment | place: USA: California | collected 2014-09-02
GGATGTTCGGGAGATGCGATGATGAAGAGCACAACGTCTGCCGTATGGGCCTTGGCATGGTTTTGTCTGCCGTGGGGGTCGATCGCCTGGGGTGTCGGCTCCATCGAGGGGCATTGCGGCTTCGAACGGGTCAAAGGCGTGTCCGAGATGGGCATGGTGGAACTCTACGAGTGGAATCTGTTCCTCAGCCCCGATGCCCCCGGCGTGGGCGGGCGCTTTTGCCGGCTGGGCGCTGTGCCGGGCGTCGGCACGACCCACGACGGCTACTACCGGATCGACAACCTGCCTGCCGGAATGTACTCGATCTACATCAATCAGCCCGATTTCTTCGCCTCACCCAAAGTGGTGCCGAATGTTCGCATATCGGATGATCAGCCTAAGACCCTCACGGTCTTGCTGGACGTCGATTACTCTTGCTTTTGGCGCGAGGATGGCTGGACCGATTGGGGTCCCTGGGATTGGTACCAGACCTTCCTGGCGACGGGCACGGCCGTGCGCGGCGTCACCTGGAGAATGGCCGGCAGCGGGCTGTACAACGGCAAGACCGCCCAGGTGCGAATTCTGGAAGATAACGGCCAGCCGGATGTGCGTCAGTGGAAGCAGGTGGGCTACGGCACGGACGGGCAACTGGGGGCCGATTCCGATGAATGGGTCCGCTGGCCCTCCGGTCAGGTGCCACTGACGTACGGGAAGATGTACGCGGTCAACGTCCATATCGACGGCGGCCTGGCCATCTACAAACGAAACAAGGACGCCAACGGCTACGCCCATGGCCGGGCCTACGACGGCGATGGCAACCCCAGGGACTTCGATCTTCACATGGCGGTCTTCGTGGACCGGAATCACCAGGCGGTTACCCATACGCGACGCTCGCCGGGACCGGGCAATCTGGCCGGCCAGGGGGGGACTTCATGGGGCCAGACATTCATCGCCACCGGGACCAGCCTGGCGGCGGTCGATCTGTTCGAGGCCAATGGAGTCGAGCCCACCTTTGAGCTGACGTGGACCGTTCGCCAAGGGGGCCCCACCGGGCCCCGCGTCGGTCCCGAAAAGACCGCGCAGGGGGCCTATTTCGCCTCCAGCGCGGATTTGTGCGGCGTGAGCTATCAGCCCGGGCAGGTCCCCCTCACCCCCGGGCAGTGTTACTATGTCGAAGCCCGCAACCCCCAGGGCCAATCCTTCACCGCGTTCCTCCAGGAACCCTGGAACCGCTACGATGATGGGCAGGCCTATCGAAACGCCGCGGCCATGAGCAATGAGGACCTGGCCATGACCATCGTCGAATACACCCATCCGGCCCCGTCGGAAACGGGGCTGGCGGGATGGTGGCCGGCCGATCAGATCGGCGACGGGAACCTGAAGGATGGCAGCGGACAGAATCGGGATGGAACGGTCCAGGGGGATCCCGGCATCGTTGAGGGCGTTTGCGGCAACGCCTTGCACATGGACGGCCATGATGGGGTCACGATCACGGGCTATAAGGGCATCACGGGAAACGCGCCGAGAACCTGCGCGGTGTGGGCCCGCTTCGCACCCCAAGACACCGACAGTGTGATCCTGCGCTGGGGCGATTCGGGGCCGGGGATGCTTTGGCAGTGGCGCCTGTTCCCCGTGGGTTCAACGGCACATCTGCGTCTGGCCGTCGGGGGCGGATACATCCAGACCCGGACGGCGATCGATACCGACCGATGGACGCACCTGGCGGTTGTATTGCCCGACGATGTCCAAGGGGTGGAGGGCGTGCGTGTGTACGTGGACGGTGTGCGTCAGCCCGCCGACGCCTTGGAGGTCCATGCCCAGCCTATCGCGACGGCGATCTGTGAGGATGTGCGGCTGGGGACCAACGGAGCGGAGTTCATGCATGGCGCCCTGGATGACGTGGCCCTTTTCGATGTGGCGCTGAGCGATGCGCAGATCGCCCGGCTGTATGCCCTGGGGGCCCGATCGTTCATGCAACCATGTGGCGGGGCCCTGTTCGATCCGGTCGTCGCCGCCCCGGGCGACCTCGATCGCGACTGCTTCGTGGGACTGACCGACCTGTCCCTCCTTTCGAACGCGTGGCTCGCACAGGGCGTTTTGGCCGGCGATGTAACGACCGACGGCTTGGTCGACGTGGCCGACGCACGGATCCTGGCCCAGGATTGGCTCCAGCCGGTCGGTCTTCAGGGGCATTGGACGTTCGACGATTGGCCCGGCCGCTTCGCCGCCGATGCCTCCGGCTATGGCCGCAGGGCCACCTTGGTGAGGATTCTCCCCATTCACTGGATCGAAGGGAAGGTCGGCGGTGCCCTGGAGTTCGCCGGGACCGGCTACTACGGCGAAATCGACGGGTATCAGGGCATTATGGGCGCCCACGCCCGTACCTGCTGTGCGTGGGTGAAGATCACGCAGATCCCCGGCGCCGTTGTCGGCTGGGGGCGGGCGGATGAGCCGCAGGCGGCCTGGGACATGCGGATTAACGCTCGGGGGTTCTTGCGGTTGCAGGTCAACGACGGGGCCGTCTTCGGCTCGACACGTGTGGACACCGGTCAATGGGTGCACGTGGCGGCCGTGCTGCCCGACGGCGCCGACAGGCTTGATGCCGTTCGGCTGTATGTCAACGGTCGGCTGGAGCCGCCGGAGCAGCGCACCCTGCAGACGGCCGCGATCAATACCGCCGCGGGCGTGTACGTTCGGATCGGCGCCAACACCGATGGACTGGGCCTGACCGGGGCGCTGGACGAGGTTCGCCTCTACAACCGTGCCCTGGCCGACGCCGAGATCGCCGCCTTGGCCGCCGCACCATAGCTCCAAACGGAGTCGATACACCACCGGCCAGGAAAGCGACGTCTCCCCGTAGTCTGACTCATGGTGGCTCCGCAGATGGAGGGGGCGCTGTGACCGTCGCCTCCTACCCAGGAGGCACCTGAATCCCCTTGACCGCGTACTATAAGCCTGCGACTTGGCCCGGCGATCCACACCGTTGATCTGCACGGGGATGGTCTCCACATTCCAACGATGGTCGAGAAACTTGCGATGTTCCCGGTATTTCACTTGATAGGACCGGTTTTTCAGAGTAATTCCTAACTACTAATGATTCTGAGAGAGCACCGGTGGATGTAGAATCAGAAAAGCTGGAACAACGCATCAGGCGGTTCAAAGAGCGACTCAAGCAGGCCGGCGTGAGACTGACCCATCAGCGGCTGGCGGTCTTCATCGAGGTGGCCAAGACCCAGGATCACCCCGACGCGGAGACGGTTTACAGGCGAGTGCTGGCCACGGTGCCCACGATCTCGCTGGACACAGTCTACCGAACGCTGTGGCGGCTCTTTGACCTGGGCCTGGTCCGGGCCCTGGATCCGCCCCGCAAGCGGGTGCGCTTTGACGCGAACACCGAGCCGCATCATCATTTCGTGTGCCGCAAGTGCGGTCGCACGCGGGATTTTTGCGACAGCCGGTTTGACCGCCTGGAGGTGTCGGAAGCCGTCCGGGCATTGGGCAAGGTGTAAGCGGCGCACGTCGAGCTGGCGGGCTTGTGCGTGCGTTGCCTGCAGGAAAACGAATACGACAAGAACGATGTTGCGAAAGGGGGAAACCCATGAAAAAGAGGAAAGGCAAGACACTGACGACCGGTTTTGGGATGCCGGTGGACAACGACCTCGATTCCTTGACGGCCGGCCCGCACGGGCCGATCCTCATGCAGGATATGCACCTGATGGAGAAGCTGGCGCACTTCGACCGCGAGCGGATTCCGGAGCGGGTCGTCCACGCCAAGGGCGCCGGGGCCCACGGCTATTTCGAGGTCACGGGGGACGTCACGACGTACACCCGGGCGCGTTTTCTCTCGGAGGTGGGCAAGCGGACAGAGGTGTTCGCGCGATTCTCCACGGTCGGCGGTGAGAAGGGTTCGGCCGACTCGGAACGGGATCCGCGGGGCTTTGCGATCAAGTTCTACACCGAGGACGGCAACTACGATATGGTGGGCAACAACACGCCCGTCTTCTTCATCCGCGATCCGCTCAAGTTTCCGGACTTCATCCACACGCAGAAGCGCCACCCCGGCACGAATCTCAAGGACGCGAATATGTTCTGGGACTTTCTGTCCCTGACGCCGGAGTCCATCCACCAGGTGACGATCCTGTTCTCGGATCGCGGTACGCCGCGGACCTTTCGCCACATGAACGGCTACAGCAGCCACACGTACATGTGGTACAACGCCAAGGGCCAGTACTCCTGGGTCAAGCTGCATTTCAAGACCCAACAGGGGATCGAGAACTTCAGCGGCCCGGAGGCCGACCACATGCGCGGCGTGGACCCGGATTGCGCGACGCGGGATCTGCACGAGGCGATTGCCCGGGGGGATTTTCCCGTGTGGCGGCTGGAGGTGCAGATCATGACGCCCGAACAGGCCCGGGAGTATCGGTTTGACCCGTTCGATATCACCAAGGTCTGGCCGCACGCGGATGTGCCGCCGATCGAGGTGGGACGGATGGTTCTCAACCGAAACCCGGACAACTACTTCGCCGAGGTCGAGCAGGCGGCTTTCTCACCGGGCAATTTCGTTCCCGGTGTGGGCCCCTCGCCGGATAAGCTGCTCCAGGGGCGTCTGTTCAGCTATCACGATACGCACCGCCATCGGCTGGGGTCCAACTATCACCTATTGCCGATCAATGCCCCGAAGGCATGCAAGATGGACAGCTACCAGCGCGACGGGGCGATGCGCTTCGACGACAACGGGGGCAGCGGGCCGAACTACTGGCCGAACAGCTACAACGCCGCCGCGCCCGATCCGGCGACGGCGCCGCCGGCGGTCGACGTGAGCGGGATGGCGGCCCGCCATCAGTACGCCTCCGGCGATATCGACTTCGTGCAGGCCGGCGCGCTCTACCGCGACGTGATGACCGACACGGATCGCGAGCATCTGATCGACAACATCGTGGGTCACCTCAAGAACGCCTGCGAACCGCTCCAACGGCGCCAGAGTGCCCTGTTCTGGAAGGCCGACCCGGAGTACGGCCAGCGCGTGGCCAAGGGACTGGGCCTCAACGTTAAAGAGGTAGAAGACCTGGCGGCAATGAGCCAGGAAGAACGCGTTGCGGCGACGCCGATTCAGTAATGACCGTCGCGTATTCCCCAAAGGCCCCGGGGACGATGCTCCGGGGCCTTTTCTTTCCACATCGGGCTCAGACGCTTTCGGGGATTGTAAAGGGCGCCCGGTAGGCGGGGCGAAGCATGGCGTTGGCCTCATCGTCGCCGATGAAGCGCTGGGCCACCGGGTTGAAGTCCAGCGAACGGCCCAGGCGGTACGAGATATTCGCCAGGTGCACCAGGGCGCAGGTGTAGAAGCCCTCCTCAATGCTCTTGTTGAACGTCTGAGGGTCGCCGTCGCGGATGCCGTCGATAAAGGCCTGATAGTGGTTCGCCGTGCCGCGCCCGCTGGGTCCGGGCTCACGTTTCTGGCCCATGTAGGTGCGCCACGCGTCGACGGTCTTGGCCATGTAGCCCTTGGAGCCGAAGACGAGGTTGCCGATGGTGTTGTCGCTGCTCATCATGTAGCCGGTCGGGGCATCGGGATCGGGCTTGAGCCACATGGGGTCCTCGCGGTTGCTGATCCAGTGGCGCACCTCGAACTGCAAGATCTTCTTCTTGTCGCCGCTGCCCTGGGGGTTGTCGAATTCGAAGACGGCCATCAGGGTGTTGGGCGTGGTCTGGTCGTCGTCGAACATGAAGTGCCCGCCCATCGCGCAGACGCGTCGCGGCAGGCGCACGCCGAGCATCCAGCGGGCGATGTCCAGCTCATGGATGCCCTGGTTGCCGATGTCGCCGTTGCCGTAGTCCCAGTTCCAGTGCCAGTTGTAGTGGAAGCGGTTGGGGTTGAAGGGCCGCTCGGGCGCCGGGCCCAGCCACAGGTCATAGTGCACGCCGGCCGGCACGGGGGCGTCGGGCCTCTTGCCGATGGTGTCGCGCCACTTGTAGCACAGGCCCTTGGAAAGGTATACCTCGCCCAGGCCGCCGTCTTCGATGAACTTCGCCGCCGACTGCGCACACGGGTTGCTGCGCTGCTCGGCGCCGTCCTGGACGATGACGTGGTGCTTGCGTGCCGCCTCGACGAGCTTCTGGCCCGCGTGGAAGTCGTGGCAACAGGGCTTCTCGACGCTGACGTGCTTGCCCGCCAGAATCGCCCAGATGGCCGCCAGGGCGTGCCAGTGGTTGGGCGTGACGACGGACACCGCGTCGATGTCCTTGTCTTCGAGCAGCCGGCGGATGTCGTGGTACGTTTTCGGCGCGGGGCGGTCCTTGGCCGCAAAGTGCCGCTGGATCACCGGGCCGAACAGGTTCTCATCCACGTCGCAGATCGCCGCGACCCGCACGTTCGGCAATGCCTGATAGCTCTGAATGTGCGATTGGCCCATGCCGTGAATGCCGATGACCGCGACGTTGACCCGGTCATTCGCCCCGGCCCAGGCTCGGTCCGTGCCCCACAGACTCACGCCCGCGGCCACCGCGCCGGCCGACGTCCTCAGAAAGCCCCTTCGCGTCACCTCCGAACCCATGATCCACCGTCCTTTCTGTGTGTTTCCCCGCAGTTCTTCATCATATCAAACGCCTCGCGGATCGCCAGGCGGTTTCCATCAGTCTAAGCCGGCCCCGTGGTGTTGCAATGCACATCGGCTGCGATATAGTGGTTCGCGGCGGCGCCGGCTTCTCCCGTTACAGACGGCTGGGTGAAAAGGTGGCGTAGCCTATTCCGGGGTAATCGAACCAGCCCTTTGGACTGCGTCCAAAAGGCTGCCACCCGCAAGTTCTTGGGAACTGAATGGAGACCAAGGAGGTGAATCATGTGGTTGCCGAAAGACGAACGGCTCGTGTTGTTGCTCTACTACCACTTGGCCATGCTGAAGTCAGAGGAGCAAGGGCGCCCTATGCTTGAGCTGAAGGTGCCTGCGATGGAGGCGTGTGGGGTGCTTGAAGTACGAACGCGGTGGTGTATGGGGGGATACTCGAAAGTGAAGGGCATCGCTAATGGCATTTACGAGAAGGTCGAAAGGAGCACTGGGAATGCAGAATCAGAAACAGATGGAAAGGCCCTTCTTAGCCCGTTCACTCTTGGAGCCATCAATTCAATCCTGAAGGACCGGGGTTTGGTGCAGATCGTGAATGACAACATGCTTTGCCCGATTATCAAGTTGACCATCGAGGGCTATGACTTGGGAAGGAAATACACTGAATGGTTCGATCGGACAGGCCTATGGTTTTCAGAATACAAGGATCATTGGATTTGGATAATAGCCAGTTTCCTTGGAGGCGTGTTTGGAACTACACTGGTGCGTGGGGTGACGTAGGCTGTAAAGGCATCCACTTTCAGGGGTGGCGGCCCTTTGCCTTCGGCAAAAGGCTGGCTTGTTGGGTGATGGAGACAGTCCATGTACATTGATGGCAGGTGCACCAGAACCTGCAAAAGATGGAATTGGCCCGGCCATGCTCACGAATTGACCTTCAGTTGTTACGGCCATCGAGACTTCCTGTCGATCACACAGACGTGCCAGTGGTTGGTGGACGCCATTCAAGCCGCGCGATACACGCGCGATTTTGCACTATTGGCATATGTATTTATGCCAGACCATGTTCATTTAATTATATGGCCGCGTCGTCGAGAGTATTCGATTTCGACGATTCTGCAGGCCATTAAGATGCCCGCCAGTCGTAAGGCGATGCAATGGCTACGGGAAGACCAACCGCAGAGACTTCGTGCCTTGGCCACGGGCCAGAAGGATCGCCGGCATCGATTTTGGCAAAAGGGCGGTGGTTACGACCGGAATATCACTCGGGTAGATACGTTGATTCAGGCCGTAGAGTATCTTCACCAGAATCCCGTCAGGAAGGGACTGGTTGCGTATCCCAGCCAGTGGTATTACTCCAGTGCGGCGGCGTGGGAAGGGAAGGTGGACGGGCCGCTGACGATTGACAAGGCGGGTTGGCCTGGTTTTTGATATGAAGCAGCCAGCCCTTTGGTTTATGGGCCGTAAATCAAAAGGTTGCCACCCAGTCTATGCAGATTCTCCCAGGGGTCCCTGCCGACGGGGGAATGGCGAAGGGTGCCATAATGGGTGCCCACGTAGGGTGGCGGCCTTTTGCCGAAGGCAAAGGGCCGGTTCGGTTTAAGTGACAGGAGGCTGCGATGATGTCGCGATGGGTAAAGTCGTTTCTCACATGCCTGGTCCTGAATTGTGCCGTGGCGGTCGGGGCTCGGACCGCGGCGGTGGAGATCGGCGGCCGCTGGGAATTGCTCGTCGATGATTATTTGATCGACAACATGACCGGTCAGATCGAGCTTCGCCTGCATCGGCCCGTGCCGCGTGAAGTGGTTTTGATCCACGACCGGCCCTGGGAGGGCAACACGTGCGGATACCACACGATCTTCAAGGACGGCGATCTGTACCGCATGTACTATCGCGGCTGGGGCGTGGATGACCAGACCCAGCGGTCGACACATCCGGCGTTTGTGTGCTACGCCGAGAGTCGCGACGGCGTGCACTGGGCGCGGCCGGACCTGGGGCTCGTGGAGTTTCAGGGATCGAAGGAGAACAACATCATTCTCACGGGGCCCGGCACGCACAACTTCGTGCCCTTCAAGGATGCCAACCCCCAGTGCCCGCCTGAGGCCCGTTACAAGGCCGTGGCGCGGGGCGAGGACCAGCACCACCAGGCCCTGCTGGCGTTTCAAAGCCCGGACGGCCTCCATTGGACACCCGTCCGGCCCGAGCCGATCATCACCGAAGGGGCCTTCGATTCGCAGAACCTGGTGTTCTGGGATGCCGTCCGCGGCGAGTACCGCTGCTATTTCCGCGACTTTCGCGATGGCGTGCGGGACATCAAGACGAGCACGTCCGAGGATTTCCTGCAGTGGAGCCGGCCACAGTGGCTGGCGTTTCCCAACGCCCCCAAGGAGCACCTGTACACCAACCAGGTCCAGCCCTACTCCCGCGCGCCGCACCTCTTCGTGGGCTTTCCCACGCGGTACATCCCCGATCGCGGCTCGCTGACCGAGGGGCTGTTCATGTCCAGCCGGGATGGGCGGGTCTTTCATCGCTGGGGCGAGGCCTTCATCCGGCCCGGCCAAAACCGGGACCGGTGGCACAACCGCAGCAACTACATCTGGCTGGGCCTGGTCGAGACCGCCTCCGAGCTGCCCGGCGCGGGGACGGAGCTGTCGTTGTACACCAACGAGCGGTACTACCAGGGACCGGGCGGCAAGACGCGGCGCTACACGATCCGCGTTGATGGGTTCGTCTCGGTAAACGCGACGTTGCGTGGCGGTGAGGCCGTGACCAAGCCGCTCATCTTCGAAGGCAAACGACTCAGGATGAACTACTCCACGTCGGCCGCCGGAACGATCCGCGTGGAGATTCAGGATACCCAGGGCCGGCCGATCTCCGGATTCGCCCTGGATGAATGCCCGGCGATCTACGGCGACCAGGTGGAAGGGACCATTGCCTGGAAGGCTGGCTCGGACGTCGGCGGCCTGGCCGGTCAGCCTATTCGGCTGCGCCTCGTCTTGAATGACGCCGACATCTACGCCTTCGGCTTCGCCCCCTGAATGCCACCTGTCAGAGAATGCCGAGCTCGCGGGCGATAGTGCTCATCTTCTCCACGGCGAAGTCCAGGTCCTCGCGACGATGGGCGGCGCTGATCTGGACGCGGATGCGGGCCTGGCCCTTGGGCACGACGGGGTAGGAAAAGCCGATCACGTAGATGCCTTCGTCCAGCAGCCGGGCGGCCATGTGTTGCGCCACGGTCGCCTCGCCCAGCATGATCGGCACGATCGGATGTTCGCCGGGGGCGATTCTGAAGCCACACTGACCGATCTTGTGCCGGAAATACCGTGTGTTGTCCCAGAGGCGTCCTCGCAGGTCATCGGATGCCTCGACCAGGTCCAGGGCCTTGAGCGAGGCCGAGACGATGCACGGGGCCACGGTGTTGCTGAACAGGTAGGGCCGCGATCGCTGCCGCAGCAGGGCGATCAGCTCCTTGCGTCCGCTGGTGTACCCGCCGCTGGCCCCGCCCAGGGCCTTGCCGAGGGTCCCGGTGATCAGGTCCACGCGGCCCATCACCCCGTGGTATTCGTGGGTGCCGCAGCCATGTTCGCCCACGAAGCCGACCGCGTGCGAATCGTCGACCATGACCAAGGCATCGTACGCCTCGGCCAGGTCGCAGATCGCATCCAGCGGCGCGATTGTGCCGTCCATGGAGAACACGCCGTCCGTGACGATCAGGCGGAAGCGGGCGTCCTGCGATTCCTTGAGCCGGGCCTCCAGCTCGGCCACGTCGCGGTTGGCGTACCGCAGCCGCCGGGCCTTGCACAGGCGGATGCCGTCGATGATGCTCGCGTGGTTCAGGGCGTCGCTGATGACCGCGTCGGCGTCGGTCAGAAGCGTTTCGAACAGGCCGCCGTTGGCGTCGAAGCACGAGCTGTACAGCAGCGTGTCCTCGGTGCCGAGAAACCGGCTGATCGCCGCCTCGAGCTGCTTGTGGATGTCCTGCGTGCCGCAGATGAAACGCACGCTCGAAAGCCCGTACCCCCAGCGGTCGAGCCCCTCGCGGGCCGCCCGGACGATCTCGGGGTGGTTGGCCAGGCCCAGGTAGTTGTTGGCGCAGAAGTTGAGCACCTTGCGGTCCCCATGAACGCCGATTCGCGCGCCCTGGGGACTGGTGATGATCCGCTCCTCCTTAAAGAGGCCGCTCTGGCGGATCGCGTCCACCTCGTCGGTCACGTAGGTTTTCATCGTGGCAAACATGCGTCGGTCCTCCCGTGCTTTCTGGCCGGGGCGCCGCCGGGTCACCGCGCCCGCGCCGTCGTCTATTCGTCCCAGTTCAGAATCACCTTGCCCGATTGGCCGGAGCGCATGACCTCGAAGCCCTTCTCGAACTCCGTGTAGTGGAACCGGTGCGTGATCAGCGGCCGGATGTCCACGCCGCCCTGGATCAACATGGTGACCTTGTACCACGTTTCGTACATGCGGCGGCCGTAGATGCCCTGGATCGTCAGCCCGTTGAACACGACGTAATCCCAGTCAATGGCCATCTCGGGCAGGATACCCAGCAGGGCGATTTTACCGCCGTGGCACATGAGGGGCAACATCGAGCGGAACGCCTCCGGGTTGCCGGACATCTCCATCCCCACGTCGAAGCCTTCCTTCATGTCCAACTCGTCGAAGAGGTCCTCCAGCCGCGTGGTCCGCACATCGACGGCGCGGGTGGCGCCCATCCGCCGCGCCAGTTCCAGGCGGTAGGGGTTGACATCGGTCACGACCACGTGCCGCGCGCCGATGTGCCGGGCGACGCGGGCGGCCATGCAGCCGATGGGCCCGGCCCCGGTGATCAGCACGTCCTCGCCCACCAGGTCGTACGTCAGGGCCGTATGCACGGCATTGCCAAACGGGTCGAAGCAACTGAGCACCTCCAGCGGAATCCGCCGGTCGCAGTACCACACGTTCGAAACGGGGATGACCAGGTACTCGGCGAACGCGCCGTCGCCGTTGACGCCGATGCCGCGGGGCGACTTGCACAGGTGCCGCCGCCCGGCCAGGCAGTTGCGACAGCGGCCGCAGACGATGTGCCCCTCGCCGCTGACGATGTCGCCGACGGCGAAGTCGTGCACGTTGTCACCGACGGCGTCGATGACGCCCACGAACTCGTGACCGATGGTCATCGGCGGGTGGATCGTCTCCTGGGCCCAGGCGTCCCAGTTGTAGATGTGCACGTCCGTGCCGCAGATAGCCGTCTTGAGAATCCGGATCCGCACGTCGTTGATGCCCATCTTGGGCACCGGCACGTCCTCGAGCGCAAGCCCGGGCGCGGGGGTCTTCTTTACGATCGCCTTCATGCCTTGCCCTTTCATGTTCATGCGGGACCGCCGGGGATTCGGCTGCCGGGGCCTTGTCCCGGCGGGCCGGATCGGTTATTATGCTATGATTGCGTTCAGTATAGTGCTGTTCACTATAGTGAACAAGAAAAAATTATAAAAAACTCTGTCGGGAGTCCGGCATGTCGCGGCGCACCGAGAATCTGGCTCGCAAGCTGCGGGCCGTCCGCAAGACGCGCGGCCTGACGCAGGACCAACTCGCGGGTCTGGCGGGGGTCTCCAAGGCCATGCTCAGCCAGATCGAGCAGAACAAGATCAATCCGACGGTGGCGATCCTGCTGAAGGTGTGCGATGCCCTGAACGTGAGCGTCGGCGAGCTGCTCGACGAGGTCCCGCGGCAGAACATCCTGCACGTGATCCGCGACGCCGACGAGCACTATACGTTCCGCAAGGACCAGGCGTGCGAGATCCGCACGCTGAGCCCCCTGAGCCTGGAGAAGAGCATCGAGCACTACCGCATCCGGCTGGCCGGCGGCGGCCGACTCCAGAGCGAGCCGCACTTCGCCGGGACCGAGGAGTTCCTGTACCTGGCCCGCGGCCGGCTGACGGTGGTCAGCGACCAGGACACGGTCGAGCTGCACAAAGGCGATTCGGCCCACTACCGGGTGGACGTGCCGCACGCCCTGATCAACGAGGGCAAGACCACGGCCGAGGCGTTCCTGATCGTCCGCTACCCGCCCGGCCAGGCGTGAGACGGCCGGGTGGTGGGCTATCGACCTTGGCCGAGCCGCTCGACGAACGCGCCGCCGTCCTCCATCGCGTGCCAGAGCCGCGGCTGCTCGAACGCGTCGAACGTCCACATCATCCAGCCGGCCATGCCGTGCCGGTGGGCCAAGGCGCGGATGGCCAGCAGCGTATCGACGGCCTCATCGAACGACGCTTCAACGTGCTGGAACGCGCCGAACTCGCCGAGGATGACGGGTTTGTCGCGGATCAGCGGCTCCATCGCCGCATCCAGGTACTCCGTCGAGAGCATATCCCGCCGGAAGGCCTCCTCGACGGTTTCCTCCCTTCGCGTCCGGTAAAAGTGCACGTCGACAAAGTCCAGCGGCGAGCCGGCCAGCATGCCGGCCGTTGGCGGAAACCGCGGATCGGAGGTCGTGCCGGGCCAGACCGCCGCGTGCGTCGCCGGCGACTTTCCCACGGCCCGCGGCACGAACAGCCCCTCGCTGACCAGCAGGCCGGGGGCCACCCGTCTGACCGCGGCGGTGAGCCGCTCGTGGTAGAAGCGGATTCCCTCGGCCATGAGCCGCCGCCGGTCGTCCGCATCGCTCAGGTCGTAGGTTTTGCCGTTGGCCGCCGTGACCGACCCGGTGGTCTCACTGAACGGCCACGACCGGGCATCCAGGTAAAGCTCGTTCTGGCACTGAACGCCCAGCAGCGTCTCCAGTAACGCCGGGTCCTGCTCCTTGATCCACGTCAGAAAGCCCGTTACGTACTCGGCCTTGGCGTCGATCCCCGCCTTTGTCAGGTAAAGGGCGTTCTTGCCGCGGGGCAGGCCCTGGCGCCGGGCGGCCCAGTACCGGTTGGCCGGCAACTCGCCATCGCCGAACGTGGGCAGCACGTAGACGCCGTGTCGCCGGGCCCGCCGCAGGAAGTCCAGCACGTTCCGCATGTACGGTTCATAGAGGGCCGCTGCGGCGTCGGGCCCGCCCGCGATGCCCGGATTGCCGCGGCTTCGACCGATAATAAACACGCGGACGGTGTTGTATCCGTGCCTGGCCAGAAGACGGAACATGGATTCGGCGTCCAGCGGGTCGTAATCCGCAGCGGTTGCGGGCGTGTCGGCGTCGAACGTCGAGTGATCGCCGTGACGCAGACGGATATAGTTAAACCCTTTGACCACAAAGGTTTGTCCAGTTTGCGTGTTGAAGAACTCGGCCTGGCCGGTGGGCCCTTTGCGAACGGCGATCCGCCCCGGCGTGGTGGCGCGTCCGGGCGGGTCTTGCAGGGTGAGCCTGCATGGCGTGGCCGTGGCCCCGCCATCGAGCTCCGCCGCCACGAGCACCTTTTGGCCTGCCGAGGCCCTGTCCAGGATGCACGAATCGCCCGGCGGCACCGCCCGGCCCAATACACGCCCCGCCGCATCCGTGACCCGCACCTCCCGGCAGCCCCCTTGCCGCGGGTCATACCGCCAGTGGACCCGCCAGCCCGCCTCCTCGTTAAAGGCATCGACCAGGTAGATCGGCCCGGCGGCTGCGGCCGACGACAGAAGGCAGACCGTCAACACAAGTCCTCGTGGTATTCCTGGCAAAATCATAGGGTTCCAACCTTGCATGACGGGTTCAAGGCCTGCCCGGCAGGCTCGCCGGGTGTGCCCTGCGGCCCGGCGGTGAGGCCGAGGACCTCCTGGTTGATCGGCAGCGTAATGTCGTCCTTGGTGAATGGCTCGCCGTCCGGGCCGGGGCTGTAGATCATTCGCCGCTCGACGTCGATCACGTATTCATCGCTGTACGCCCGGGCCTTGAGGCTGTAGGGCCGACCCAGCCGCGCCGCCAGAACGATGTGAAACAGATCGTCCTGAATCGCCACGCGTGTCTTGGTTGTGGCCACCTTATCATGTGCAGCCAACATCGGCCCAACTGCTAGGCCGGCAGGATTCCAGATCCAGTAGTAGAATGGGAAGTTGCCCTCTTCATCCAGGTCAACCCTGATCGGGGGGTAAATGCTCGGCCAGACCGACAAAGGCTCCGGGGGGGCCAGTCCCATCTCCTCGGCAATCAGCGCATCGATGTGATTACGCAATAGACGCTTGCTTGAGTTCATCTTGACAACATGCCTGGTGAAATACGCCACCATCGCGCCCTTTTCGTGGCGGAGATCCTGGACCAGATTGGCAAAAACGTTGTTTATCATCAGATACTCGCCCTTCAGGCAGTTGGTCAGCCTGATCTCCTCGTCGGTCAACGGGGCGAATCGTTCCTGGATCAGCAGCAGCACCTCGTCAGGCACATGCGGTTGATTGACGACCACATTCAGTCCGTGGAGGTTCCGGCTCAATATGCCGTAACAGACAAGCTTGCTGAGAATCAGCCGTGTATTGACACTCAGTCTTCGGAATACGTCGTGAAGATCGGCCATGGCCTCCACTGCTGGGCCAAGCTCGTTTCGAACCGCCGCATCAAGAACGTGTGCAACGTATATGTGAGACAACATGCGGGCGTTCTTCAAGAACAGAGGCGCCTCCTCGAAGCTCGTAAAGGCAGGCTCCGACAAATCTGCAATCTGGTCATATTCAGCCAAGCTTGCGATGATGTGCCGCGTATCGGTCAGCTTCTTCCATAAGCGTTGGATCGTTTCGGAATGCGTCATGGCATGCTGGAGCATCGCGTCCATGTCCTGCATGCTGCCCTCGATATGGACGCGTTTCACATCGTTCGCATCCGCGGGACTCAAGCCGAGAGCGCTATAGTCCGGACCGTCGGAATAACCGCCCAGGGAGCTGAGAAGCTCCCATGTGACGTCATACTGCGGGCCGGGGTACAGGAGGTCGGCTTGCGTATAGTCGTTTGGAATGGGCGGTGCATCCATGCTCGCAAGGAGTGACAGCCCCAGGGCCAGGCAGTTATAGCAGAGGACGCCTACTTCAATGCCAAGGTGGGGCTCGACCGCCTGGCCCCGCTTTTTGAACCTGCGTGCTCGGAAGTCTCTGTAAATGAGAACCGGAAGAACAAACACCACCGTCACGCCGGAGACAGCAAATGAGACAAGGCTGAAGGAACAAGTGGTGGCCAGGACAGCCACTACCCCACCGTAGTTGACAAGACGGAGCAGTCGGGCCCGCCTGCTTTTCTGAGTTTCTTCGGCAAGCGTCTGGATGAACTCGTTGTCCAACTCGAAGCTGCAGCCAGCACACAGCTTCGCATCGACGTCGTTCTCAGTTCCACATCGGGGGCACCGCATGCGTCTATTCCGTGCAAGTCAGTACTCGATGCCTTTGCGGACTGGGATGCCCGAGTCGTAGGGGTGCTTGCGCGACTGCATCACGGTGACCAGGTCGGCCAACTCGATCAGTTCGGGCGGGGCGTCGCGGCCCGTCAGGACGACTTCGACGTGCGGGTCGCGGCCGGTCAGCAGCCGGTGGACATCGGCCCAGTCGGCCAGACCCTGCGCCAGGCAGTAGTTGATCTCGTCCAGGATGAGCACGTCGCAGCCGGCCTGGGCGACGGTGGCGGACAGCCGAGCGAGCGTCTCTCGAATCTCGGTCCGCACGCGGTCCCGCGTTTTGGGGTCGGCCAGCGAGCGCTGCATGTCCCAGGCGGCGTTGACGGCCCGCACCGTGATCGCGGGCCATGCCGCCAGGGCGGCTCGCTCGCCCAGCTCCAGCGAAGCCGGCTTGAGAAACTGGCACACCACCACCCGCAGGCCATGCCCCGCGGCTCGCACCGCCAGCCCCAGCGCGGCGGTCGTCTTGCCCTTGCCGGGCCCGGTATACACCTGGATCAAGCCTTTGGAAAGCATGTCCTCATCCTAAGTCATACCCGCTCCCGAACCAAGAGAGAACTTGCCCACAAGGCCGTGTGGCAGCCACTGAACCCGAAGGGTGAAGTGGATGGCCCGTGTCGGCACCCTTGCAGAGCCCCATCCACTTCGCTTCGCTCAGTGGCTGCCACCCCCAATGTGGGTGGCATGGCCACGCAAAGCGTGGCCATGGGACGACGACCGCGCCCCTGCATCGCCAAGACATGCCCACGCAAGCGTGGGCATGCCACCCGGCGCTTGATGGGTCGGGGCATGCGTGGGCATGCCACCCGGCGCTGATGGGTCGGGGCGTCCGTGGGCATGCCACCCGGCGACGCATAGCAGTCCGTTGAAAAACGTACGGGCCAAAGAAATGGGCCCTTCTTGTCATTCCCGCGAAAGCGGGAATCCACGCT
>OMKS01002145.1_pt1 | contig 16772 bp, 10 predicted proteins | sample 1674721 | NCBI WGS metagenome assembly OMKS01 (sample SAMN06264996, study PRJEB25208) | sediment metagenome | isolation source: hot spring sediment | place: USA: California | collected 2014-09-02
AGCTGGGATGATCCTGACGCCAGATATGCTGAACTGCCCGACTATCTAAAGAGCGGGCTTTTAAACCCAGACCTGAAAGCTGAAGCGTCTTCACATTTTCTCTATGATACCACACAGGGAAGCCAGATCATCGCCTCAGACAGCAAATTCTATATCGAAGTAAAATACAGCAATCGCAGCTCCGAGATTCAGCTAAATGATATGATGATTATTGAGGGCAGCGAAGAGATCCGAGCCAATGGGGTGCTTCTCATTAAAGGGGTGGACTATACCATTGACTATTTCAGCGGGCGAATTAATCTCATCAGCGATGTGGCTCTCTCACCTTCGGCCAATCTGGACATCTCTTATAACTCCAGGCAGCTTTTTCAGCTTGATAAAAAAACCGTCGCCGGCCTCAGAGCCGAATACAAATTTGGGCGGAAAAATTTTCTTGGCGGCACTTTTATGTATTTTAATGAAAGCTCCATTGACGATCAGGTTAGGGTCGGTGATGAACCTTTTCGCAATATGATCTGGGATATCAATGGGAATATTCAGCAAGACATCAACTGGCTGACCCGTGGCATTAATGCACTGCCACTCATTGAAACATACGACCAATCCTCTGTCCGTATTTCTGGAGAAATTGCCCAGATTATTCCCAATCCCAATACCATCAGCAATAATAAAACCGGCGACCCAAACGGTGTGGCCAATATTGATGATTTTGAGGGCGCTAAAAAAGTAACCCCCCTGGGTGTGGAACGCAAAGGCTGGTATTACGCAAGCCGTCCGGTTAAAAACCCGTGGCAGGAGCGGGCATTTACCTACTGGTACAATCCATATATTGATGTATCCACAAAAAATATTTGGCCAGACAAAGAGGTCAGCGCCAATATGCAAAATGATGTCACCCGCACTATGATACTGGTCATTGACCCATCTGTCAACCAGATGACGGGGAAAGCTTCAAGTCACGCACCGAGGCAGATGTGGGGTGGTATAATGCGAAGCCTCTATTCCGGCGCTTACAATCAGAAAGAGACAAAATTTATCGAAATCTGGGCAAAAGGAACCCGCGGTACCCTTCGGTTTGATATGGGAAAAATCTCTGAAGACCTAGACCTGGTATGGAATGTGAAAGAACAGGCCTTCACTGAAAATGGAATGCTGGATACAGAAGATAAGCCCGAACCCGGAACCGGCTTAACAGTTGGCAACGGCTTGCTGGAAGATGAAGAAAATATTGGCATCAATGGCCTGACCGATGCAGAAGAGCTGGCCTTGGGCATTGACCCAAAAGTAGATAACTATAACTTTGTTCCTGGCAGCGGCTATTATCGCTACATCAATGGCACCGAAGGCAATACCGATGAAGGCGGCTATATTCCAGATACAGAAGATATCAATCGCAACAACTGGCTGGACCTGGAGAATGATTATTATACCTATGAGCTAAACCTGGAAGACCCTGGCGACTATTTCGTCACTGAAACCGAGTTTAGAGATGGCTCACCCACCGGCTGGCGGCTTTACCGAATCCCACTCTCCGACACCACAGAAGTCGTGGGAAACCCCGAGCTGGAAATGATTCAATTTTTTAGAATAAGCTATGGTAATGTCACCAGCCAGGACTCGGTGCAATTTGCCTCCATCGGTCTTGTGGGCAACGAATGGCAGGAGCTGGGCATCGCCGAAGATGACAGCGCCAGATATGTCCTCGATGATGAGCGCTTCTCTGTAACGGTTATCAACACAGAAGACAACCCGGAATATGAACCTCCCGATGGCGTGCAGGGTAAGCTGGACCGCGTTTATAATATCCGCAGCAAAGAACAGTCATTGGCATTAAAAATTGCCCAGCTAAATCCTGGTAATATTGCCGTGGCGCAAAAGACCCTCTGGCAGGAAGAAAATTACCTCACCTATAAATCTATCAAAATGTTTGTCCATGGCGATGAGGGGCTGAGAAGCTATATTGAGCCGCCCATACGCTTTTTTCTGCGGTTAGGCAGAAGCGCTGGCGCAGAGCTGACGGACTACTACGAAATTGAAACACCGGTTTATGCCGGCTGGGATGAACGCAACAATCTCGAGCTGCTTTTTGATGAAATAACCCGCCTGAAAGAATACAGCGCCAATAATCCACCTAAAGATACCCTGAATTTTACTTACTTTTTTTCAGAGGATGGCAGAGTTCGACAATTTACTAATAACTCAACAGGCCAGATTTACCGGGTTATTGGCGAGCCCTCATTTTCCCGAATCAATAAATTTCTTGCTGGTGTGCGCAATGTAGGAGATGCCAGCTATACCGGCGAAATCTGGCTGAATGAACTGCGAGTCAGCGATCCGCTGCGTGAAAAAGGCATCGCCTTTCGTGGTACTTTTGATCTCGATATTGCCGGCTTGGCCTCCATAAACTTTAATGCCAGTTATGAAGAAGCAGAATTTCATCAGGTCAATCAAAAAGACCCCCTCAGCACTTCTCGGGGAAAAACAGGCGATGCCAGCAATCTCCAGGATAAAGAGAGCTATAATATTAATATTAAACTCAATCCCCATCGGCTCCTGCCCAAAGCCTGGAATATTCTTATGCCTGTTGTATTGAACTACTCAGAATCGAAAAATACGCCGAAGTATTTTCCCGGCAGCGATATCCGGATGAGTACCGTGCCGGACAGCCTCATTGCACTTACCCAAAAACAGGGCTTAAATACTTCTTTAAGGAAAAATTCAAAATCAGATTTCTGGCTGGCAAAATATACCATTGATGCCGCCAGCGCCAATTTTTCCTATTCCGAGCAAACTCGCAGCGACCGGCTGACCAAACTCAACAGTACTTTAAACTATGCAGGAAAATTTGATTACGATGTTAAATTCAATAAGGGTGATGGTATCCCTTGGCTCAAGTGGATTCCGTATTATGGAAAAAAGTGGGAAAACAAAAAATTATACTGGAAACCCACAGGATTTAAATACAGCATCGACGGCGTGGAAAATAAACGCATCAATCAGCCGTGGCAGGGTGAATCAACCTATAACCCAACACTGACCTTGAAGCGGAGCTTCAATACAGGCTATTCGCCCTTTGACGTCCTCTCTTTTACCTATAGCCAAAATCAGTCCAGTACCCTGGATAAGTATCTGAATGACAAGTGGGCCGCCGTGGAAAATTTGGACCCTGGCTTTGTTGGAAACTATTCTGAAGTAAGCTCTGCCAATTTCTCTCCCAAAATCAGCTCTTGGTTCACCCCCAAATTTAATTACAGCAGCTCATTTACCGCCAATAACAGCATTGATCTGCCCTATTTCAATGCAGGCAATACCCGAAACTTAGGCAGCTCATTCAGCTTAGATCCGAAAAAAATAATTGACAGCTTTACGAAAGGCGCCCCCAAGAGCTCCACGACTCCAGGCAGACCCGGTGGCCGGCCTGGTAGCAGACCCGGGGCAGCTAAACCTAATACACAGAAGCCCTCTGAAGACAACAAAAAACCAAAAAAGGGATTTTCTATAGGAAATATACTTAAAGAGGGCATCACCCGCATTCAGCCTATTCAGGTTTCAATCGATGAAAAAAAGACCTTAAATCACAGCGGTATTGCTTTAATGACACGCATTGACTCCTCATTAACGGAGCAGCCATACGACAGCACTGGCCATATGATTGATTATGTGGACTGGCGCTATCGCCTGGGCTTTGCCGAGACCCCCGCAGAGATTCTCCTTTATGACATTGTCGGCACAAACGCCGTAAAAACAAACACAAATCGCAACTTTTCGGTCCGCAGCGGCTACAAGCTGACCAATAAAATAAGCACCGGTTTCAATTTCAGAATTCAGCGCTCTGACAATAAAAGCGGCGCCACCCACAACGAGAGCCTCGTGCGCTCTTATCTGCCATTAGGCGAAACTGGCAAAGAGGGCTTTCCCATGGCAGACTGGAACATTAAATGGTCAGGCCTGAACAGCTATAAATGGCTGACAAAGTGGACCAAAAGCTTTTCCATTGACCATGCCTTCAGCGGACAGGAAAAACTGAGCTACCAAAACGGTGACACCACATCCCATAGCTTTTCACAAAACTTTTCCCCCCTTGTTGGCATCTCCATCATCTTTAAAAATGATATTGATACTAAATTTCGCTTTAACCGTACGGTGGATATCATCAATGAGCAGATAGATACCCGCCGCACACTCAATAACAGCGGCACCTTTACCATCGGCTGGTCAAAGCGGGGCGGCATGACAATTCCCATTCCATTCTATAAAAAGGTAAATATGGAGAATAACATTAACTTATCCCTCAATATGACCTATTCCAAACGAGATGTCTATCTGCGGCGCCTTGTCGAAGGCAAATTCAACCACACGGAATGGAACACCAACTGGAAAATTCAGCCAGAACTCAGCTATCAATTCAGCCGCAATATCACCGGCAGCACCTTCTTTATGTATGGAGAAACATCTACACCCATCAATCCAAAAAAAGTAAGCCGGGATTTTGGCCTGAAAGTCAATATCCTGATACGCGGATAAATGATGAAGAGTATAAAAGTCATTTTGATACTGATTTTTCCGGCGCTGCTCCTTAGTCAGGCCGGCGATATTTTTTCAGGCAGCCGCGCATGGTATCATCTGGAAAAACAAATCGAGCTGGGACCTCGCTACCCAGGCAGCCCCGGACATAAGAAAATCCAAAAAATGCTTATGGAAAATGGTCAGGCTTTGGGAGACACTGTCATAGTGCAACCCTTCACCGGCTGGAATCCATACGCCAAAACATTCGTCCCCCTGAACAATATCATTGTCAGATACCATCCGGAAAAAGCTCGGCGGATTATGCTTTCGGCTCATTATGACACCCGACCTGTCGCTGATCTTGACCCGGACTATTCCCGCAGAGACCAACCGATTCTGGGGGCAAATGACGGCGGCAGCGGTGTGGCGATTCTCCTGACGCTGATGGAGCTCTTAAAAGAGAATCCGCCATCCATCGGCCTAGATCTCATTTTTTGGGATGGCGAAGATATGGGCCGCCCCCAGCATAATCATGAGTTTTGCCAGGGCAGTCGTTATTATGCGGGGAATATCATCCTTCCCAAAGCCCAGGAAGGCATAGTCCTGGATATGGTGGGCGACGCCGATCTGACGCTCTACTATGAATACTATTCTATGCAGCATCATCCGGCCCTGATGGAAAAGATATGGAAACTGGCTAATGAGCTGGGATATGGCCATATTTTCATTCCCGAAATCAAAAGCTATGTCTATGATGACCACGTACCCCTAAATGAAATCGGTGGCATTTCCACCATAAATATTATTGACTTTGCCTATCCAAACAAAAACCATAACGTATGGCACACCCACGACGACACGCCGGAATATTGCTCTCCATACAGCCTTGAAGTGGTGGGCAATGTGCTTTTACATTGGCTGAGACAGCAAAAATAGGATGATGATGGAGAAAAAATACCCGGAATATTTGCGCGTAGCCATTCCAGCAAAAGAGGAATATGAGGTCCTGCTGGACATGCTTATGGAGGAGGGATTAGTGCCGGGAATCGAGACCACCGACACGGCTCTCATCGCCTGGATACTCAGAGATGGCAGCGAAGAGCTGATTGCTCGCCTACGGAAAGAACTGCCGCCACAGCATCTGGACATCAGCGTGATACCTGGACAAGACTGGAATCAGCGCTGGAAGGAAAATTTCTCGCCATTGCGGATTGGAAAAAAGTTCTGGGTCGCGCCACCCTGGGATTTGCCAGAGCTGCAAGCCGGCCAGCACTGCATTGTCATCCAGCCGGGACAGGCCTTTGGCACTGGCACCCATGAAAGCACCCAACTTGCATTAGAAATCCTGGAAAAACATTTTCGCGGTGGCAGTCTGTATGACATCGGCTGCGGCAGTGGCATTTTGGCCATTGCAGCGGCTAAACTCGGCGCTTATCCTGTTAACGCTTTTGACTATGATGAGCTCTTTTTGGAAAATATGGCCGAAAACCTGGCCCTCAATCAAATTTCTAATATCGAATATTACGTGGCAGACGCGCTGAAAATGCAGCGAAGCAACGCAGACTGGCTGCTGATAAATATTGAGAAAAGAGTAATTCTACCACTGCTGGACCATTTTGAAAAAATTGGTGAAAATCCAACGAGAATGCTGCTCTCGGGTTTATTGACGACAGATTTACCCCAGGTCAAAAATGCCCTAAAAGAAAAGGGCTTTCAACTTATTGAAAGTAAAGAGAAGGGAGAATGGAGCGCCATTTTAGCGATGAAAAATGAAGATAAATAAAGATTTTAAAATGAAGACTATAGAAATAGCGCCCAAAAATCAGAAAATAACTGAAAAAATGAGATATGGATTATTAGTCTCTTTATTAATGCTCAGCCTGGGTTTCATTGGCTGCGGCCCTACGGCTCCGGAACAGCAGCAGATTGACCCCGAAATTCCACGCCTGGAAGATGGCCAGCTATCGCTGAATTCATTTCTCAGGCAGATGCAGCTACAGGTAAAAGCCTACGACAATGATATTCAAAGCCTCATCGTTAACTGCAGCATCAGCAGTGGCGATACGCTTCTTTTATTGACCTTGAATGATGATGGCCTCAATGGTGATCATATTCCCGGAGACCATGTTTTTGGCGCTTCCACGGCTTGGTTTTTCAGCGATACGACAGAGACGATCCTTGAAATCACCTTTCACGCTACAGATGCCGATTTAAATGAAGCTGAGGCCCTAAGAATAGAGAGCATTATCAGAGCTAATCTGCCGCCCCAAATCCTCAGTATCAGCTCGCCGGATACTATCATTCGTCCGGAGCCAGGGCTTTATGATACTGTTATTGTCGTGGCTGAGCTTTATGACCCCAATGGGCCTGAGGATATCGTTTATGTCGGCTATGAAGTGCAAAGTATTGATAATCCCCAGGAGTGGCGCAGCAGCCCTGCTTGGTATCTCCACGATACTGGCATCGGCGCTGATTCAATAGCAGCCGATCAGCGCTACAGTGCAGGACTGGAAATTGCCTCCACAAACCGCCTGGCACGAAATATTTTTCGCTATCAAGCCAAAGACCGGGCTGGAAATTTCAGTCTTTTTGTCTATGATACTATTGTCATTTATCAAAACCTGCCCCCTGAGATTCTCAGCTTTAAGCTGGAGCAGGAGAGCATCCCCAAACAGGTGGACAATATCACACCGCTGCGAATTTTTATGGAAGCAAAAGATGATAATGGTCCCGATGACATCACGGGGTTCCACTTCTATATTAAGAGTCCGGCAGGTGAATTTAGTTCCATAGCAGATTTTTCAATCTTTAATGACGGCACCAGTGGCGACGCCCACGCTGATGACGATATTTACACTGTAAATCTGCGCCTTCCAGAGGATGCTGACTTCGGTCAATTTTTCATCTATGGTGAAATTCAAGACCGGAGACATAATATAAGCCGCAGCGATACACTCGGCTTTACTCTGGTAAATATCACGCCCTTTTACTCAAATATCAGTTATAACAGCACTGTTAGCCGACCACAAAGCGCGATGCGGGATACAATTTTTATCTCAGTTAGTGATGAAAACGGTCTGGCTGATATCGCCGCCGTCACCTATCGCGAAAAATCTCCCTCCGATGCAGAATTCAGCAGTGAGAGGTCTGTCTTACAGCTCAGCGCCGGAGAATACTATATTCCTCTTGTCTGGGACAGCAGCAGCACTGCCGGCACCTGGTTTTACAGAATATGGGTGCGAGACCGCAGTAATGAATTGGCAATGCGCACCATTTCCATACAGGTGAATCCATGAAAAAAATACTTGTCTTAGTCACCTTTGTGACGATGCTTTATGGTCGAGCTTTTTTGGCAGAATCCTTTCAACTCAGCGGCAACGATGACGATCTCTACCCGGGCATTGGCAGCAATGGAATAAGCGACATCTGGGTTATGAATGACAGCACTATTCTGCTGGCTTCTGGCGCCGGGCTCTCTATCAGCAGAAACAGTGGCGAAAGCTTCTACACCTATTACAGCACCACCGCGGGGATGGCCTATGGCGGTATTTCAGCCATCACGACGCTGGGAAATCATATCTGGATTGCCTCAGCCTTTGACAGCGCCGGCGTTGAAGAGGTTTCCGGCACCGGTGGCGGAATATCCCATTCTCCAGATGGCGGACTCAGTTGGCGCCATTTTCGCCAGCCGATGGACCATCCCGATTCAAATTTTGTCATCGTGAATGGCGATACCGTCCGGGCATTGCCCATCGTTGTCCCCATTGACAATATCACGTATGACCTGGCGGTTACAGTCAATTCTCAAGGTGACACAATTCTTTATGCCGCCAGTTTCGCCGGTGGCGCCCGCCGCAGCACAGACCTGGGAAAAACTTGGAAACGGGTCATTTTGCCACCGGATAATCAGGACGTCCTCAATACCAATTCAATAGGCAATTTCGACTACTCGCCAGTGGATCGTCCAGACCTCAATTTGCGGGGCAATTATAATCACGAAAGTTTCAGTGTCGTAGCAAAAGGCGATTTTGTGGCCATTGGCACTGCCGCCGGCATCAATGTCAGCTATGATGATGGCAAGACCTGGCGAAAATACAATGCCAATAATTCCGGCATCACCGGAAATTTTGTGGTGGCCCTTCATCTTGATTCTTTTGGAAACTTGCTTGCCGGCACTCTTCCCGCTTTAGGCGCCAATGAATACAGGTCCCTGGCCTATAGTTATATTGACAGTATGGGCGTCCTATATTGGCGCAGCGCTTTAGAAAACGTTCGAGTCTATAATGTCAGCTCCTGGCGAAATAACTGGCTGGTAAGCAGCTCAACTGGCGCTTGGCTTTCCGGTGATGGCTGGAGCTGGATAAAATTAGGCTATCCCGTTGACAAAGTCAGCGGCGAGAGGCTCTACTCAAATGAAATCTACGCCCTACAGGTTGATTCTGCCGCTTTTCTTTGGGCTGGAACCGGCGATGGCCTGGCAAAAACGGATGATTGGGGTCTAAGCTGGGAGCTGATCCGACGGGTTAGCGGTTTTGCAGATCGGTCAAAAGCCGTCATCAGCGCCTATCCCAATCCCTTTTCTCCCAGCCGGATGAATCTTTTTGAAGGCGATGGATACCTTCGCTTTCTATGTCAACTGCCAGAGGCCGGACGCGTCAGCATAGATGTCTTTGACTTCGCGATGAAAAAAGTTCGGTCTATAGCCTCTGGGCACAATGTCAGCCAGGGATACCATACCTATGTCTGGAATGGCCGCAACGGACTATATGACATCGTTGCCAACGGAACCTATTTCGTCCGGCTCCAGTTTGAAGGCGGCGCTAATAATGCCACCGCTTGGACAAAAATCATTATATTGGAATAGATGATGAAAAAACCGACACTATTTTTGATGATTCTGCTATTGCCTCTTTCACTGGCTGCACTAGATACAGGCGGATATGCCGGCGCTTATCTGCGGATGGCTCAAGGCGCCAGAGCTATGGCAATGGGCAATAGCACAGCCTCCCTTCCCAACGATCTTGAGAGTGTATTTGAAAATCCCGCTATTCTGGCCAGCCTCGAAGACCGTCAGATGATCAGCGCTTTTCAGTTTTTGAGCCTCGATCGCTCGATGAATAGCCTGGCAATGGCCTTTCCTCTGCCACCAAGCGCCGCGGTGGCTGTAGGCTGGGTCCACGCCGGCGTCAAAGAGATTGAAGGCCGCAATGCCAGCAATCAGCTTACTGAGAATTACAGTAGCTCTCAGGATGCTCTTTTTCTCGCCTTTTCAAATTTTCTCAGCTCCTGGCTCAGTGCGGGACTGACAATTAAGGTCTTTTATGATCAGCTTCCAGAAGTCAGCGCCACCGGGCTGGGTATTGATGCCGGCATCTATCTGCAGCCTATGGAAGGATTGAGTTTTGCATTTGTAGCAAAAGATATCCGCAGCAATATCAGTTGGGATACTCGGAAGATTTATGATTTTGGCAGTCAGCGCACAGATACTTTCCCCCGCCAATATCTGCTGAGTGCCGCCTGGAATTATCAGCGCCGTCTGCTCTTCACCGGAACATTTAAAGGCAGTACTGATATTCTTCCCACCTGCCACATCGGTCTGGAGCTGCCGCTTCACGATATCTTAATTTTGCGGGGAGGCATTGATGATCGCAGTCCTGTCGTCGGTATGGGCACCCGCTATGTGGTCTGGAAAAATATCCGGACACACATTGATTATGCCTTTGTATATGGCGCCGTCAATGAAGGCGTTTCCCATATCTTTTCATGGCGCTTTATCTTTTAGAAAGTGAGATTATCCGATGAAAAATATCATTATATCAACACTTATCCTGCTTCTGGGTCTGCCATTATCAGCCGCAGAAGCTATGAATATTCTGCTGATTCCATCTTCTCTGAGCCAAGCTTATCTTCCCCAGGCTCTGCCACCCCTTTCTCAAGACTCCCGACAATTTGAGCTGCTCTATTCTCAATGGTTATTTGACACCCACACAAGCAGTTTTTCCTGGCGCGGCGCCCATAGGTTGCTTCAAGCTCGCTTTCTCCAGAGTGGCGGCATTGAAGTCAGAGGTGAACAGCCTACAGATGAACCGGCAGCCCTGACTGACTATCTCTCGGCGGCGCTCTATTACGGACGTTGGCTCGATTGGCAGAACTGGCATTTTCATGGTGGCGCTAATATTCTCTATGAGCGACTTTGGTATGCCTCATCTTTTGGCATCGCAGCAGATTTCTCATTCTCAAGAGCGCTTTCAGAAAATCTCAGCCTGGGCGGCGGACTTCTTCATCTGGGGAAAATGAATACCCTTGATGATGATCCCACACCACTGCCAATGCGTGCCTTTGGCGGACTCGATTACAGCTACGATATCTTATCAATGTCTGTTTACGGGCTGCTTAATCGCGATGGAGAGCCTGGCGCAGTGATCCACAGCAGCTTTAAGCTAGTCAACGCCGCCAAACTAAATGCCTCCTACGCCACTTTTGAAAAAGCATTTATGGCCGGAGCCGATATCATCGTAAAAGAATGGACGCTTGCTTTCGGTTTTGTCTATTTTCAGGAAAATCTCCAAAGTCCCCTTCTGTTTTCTGTGCAGCGCTGATATGTTTTATCGATCATTCACAGCTATTCTCGCATCTCTCCTGCTGCTGGCAGCTTGTGATGATTTTCTCGGTGTGCGAGACCCGGAGCCGCCAATTCGAACCAATCCTCTTCACTGGACACCAGCCACTTCGCCGCAAATCCTTCTGACCAATATGGCTAATGCCTTTCAGTATCGGGAATATGAAACCTACATGCACTGCCTGGCCGACACCACACAATCGGGCCAAAGCTATCAGTTTATACCTTCTGCCCAGAGCAAGGTCCTTTATCCCGGTCGCTTTGATGGCTGGAATCTCAGCAGCGAACTTAATTATTTTCAGAATTTTCTCTCTGCTGTACCAGCCGACTCCCAGCTATATCTCATCCTCACCGAAGAAGAGCCCTACAGCGAAACGGGGGACACACTCAATTGTCAGCTTCTCTACGAAATCAGAGCCGGCCACACCCGCAGCGGCATACACCGTGAATTTCAGGGGCGGCTCACCTGGCGCCTCGTGAAAAATGCGGCAAATTACTGGGTTATCTGTCGCTGGGACGATGAATCGCTGCACCAGTTTTCTGGCTGGAGCGAACTTAAAGCTCTTTTTTGAGTGCCCAAAAATTCCAATGCAGATGAAAACGAAATCTTCCATAAAAAACACTGAGCCCCTTAATGCAGCCAAAAAGATTTAAGCGATGAAAAATAGACGAGGCAAATTTCTGGGCCTATTGATACTACTTGCCCTAAGCAGCGCCTCATTGTGGAGCTGCCGCAATATTTTTGCGCCTGAGCTGGGAGACCTGAGCAGCCACGGCGGACTCTATCGCTCTGAAATGAGAAGCATTGATGATGTCCTCAGCAATTTTCGTTATGCTTATATCTATCAAGACAGCCTGGTTTATGCCCGACTCCTGGACTCAGCTTTTACCTTTATCTACTACCTTCATGATGATCAGGGCGGCGGCGGACAGTATGCCTCCTGGGGAAAAGACCTGGAAATGAGAACAACCGCCGGCGTTTTTCGAACATTTGCCCCCATTGATCTTATATGGAATACAAGTCTGGACAGTAATTATTATCTCATTGAAAATGAGCAGCTCCTGCGATCACAAAAAAGCCGATTCCTTGAAGCCAATTTTGCCGATATGGCCAAAACCTTTCAACTCAACCTGGGCACGAATATCATTATTGTCGGGACGGCTATATTTGATTTTCGCCGTGATCCAATTGACAAACAGTGGCGCCTATATCGCTGGCGTGACGAGTCGGTGAAATAAAATGATTAAAAACCAAGACGATCAAGCTCTTTTGATAGTGTTTATCACTTTTTTAGCACTTGCCATGGGTGCACTGCTGCTGCGTTATCTCTGGCTCGATGTCACCCGGCAAGGCGAAAAAGCTCAGGCTGGCTACATTCTCGAGCACAAAATCATACCCGCCCTAAATGCCAGACCTTATAGATATCAGCAAAAAGGAAAGCTGATTCGCAGCGGAGACTATATACGTGGCGCATTTGTTTTTCCTTATGATGCACCCATCTCCCAGGAGCTACTCAGTTACCGGCGCTATCTGGAAATTCACGGCTTCTCAGTCAGTAGCTACTATGACAGCGATCTGGATAAATATCAGCTCCGCATTCAGCGCGACAATATAGAGATGGCCGTCTTAGACCTTTACCGCGGCCGTAAACAGGTGGCGGGACAGATTGCCATCATTATTGATGATTTTGGATATCGCTACGATGAGACGATTCTGGGTTTTTTAAATCTAAAGCCAGCGCTCACGGTCTCTGTCATTCCCGGACACCAATTTTCTCAGACATCAGCCCGCGCTGGCTGGGAAAAAGGCTGTGAAGTGCTCATTCATATGCCAATGGAGGCCATTCAGGATCAAGGCGATGGACGGGAACTTTATTATATCAGCATCCGTGACAATCACCGCCAGATCATGGAAACCGTGGAAAAGGCTACACGGGAAAATCCCTATGCCGTCGGAATGAATAATCATACCGGCAGCAGAGCCACGGCCCACGAAAAAACTATGAAAATACTCGCCAGAGCCATACAAAAACACAATCTTTTCTTCGTGGACAGCTACACCAGCGCCCAATCCATCGCCGAAATCACGATGCGCCATTACAATATTCCAACCGCAAGACGCGATGTCTTTCTCGACAATGAGCGCACTGTTGAAGCAACTCTGGAAAAACTAGAAGAGCTGGCCAAAATTGCTCTTGAAAATGGCTCAGCCATAGCCATTGGTCATTGCCATGCCAGCACCCTGAAAGCGCTGAAAATATTTTTGCCTCGTCTTGAATCTTATAATCTGGCGCTGGTTCCAGTGGCCAAACTACTAAAATGATAAAGCAAAAAAAATGGAATGGAGTCTAAAATGGCAAAACTTATAGCCCGAGTCTGGCGCGGCAATTATATCGAGAGTGTTCATGAAGCCATCGCCTCCGTTTACGATGAGACCGGAAAAGAAATTTTTTGCACCGGCGACCCCAGTCAAAAAAGCTTTCTACGCAGCAGCGCCAAACCATTTCAGGCGGCAACACTCTATACAAGCGGCGTCGCGGAAAAACTGCAGCTTAAGCCGGAATGGATTGCGATGGCCTGCGCATCCCACAATGGTGAACCCATTCACCTGCAGCAGCTAAGCGCCTTTCTTGCCCATATCGACCTGGATGAAAGCTTTCTCAAATGCGGGCCCCAGGCGCCTATGGCCTTTAATTACGGCTGGAAAGGTGAACGTCTCAAAGAATACGGACCCCTAACAAATAATTGCAGCGGAAAACACACTGCTATGCTGGCCATAGCCAAAGCGCTGAAGCTGCCCCTGGATAATTACCTCGATTATGATCATCCGGTGCAGCAGGCAATCATCAAAAATATTGAGAAATATGGAGAAATACACGACATACCCCTGGCGAGAGATGGATGCTCAGCGCCGGTTTTTTATGTATCTGTCTCTGTAATGGCAAAAATGTATCTCCATCTGGCTATGGGAAGCGACGAGGCAATGCGCCAGCTTTTCCAGATTATGAGTCGCTTTCCTTATCTCATTGCCGGATATGGCCGCTTTGATACACAACTAATGGAAGCGGCGCCAGGAAAACTGCTCACCAAAGTAGGCGCTGAAGGCGTTCAGGGATGTGCTGTAAGAATGCCCGACGGACGCCGTTTCGGCATCAATCTCAAAGTAAGAGACGGCAATAACCGAGTCAGCGGGCTGCTCCTCATCACGATTCTAAAGCAACTGAAACTCCTCTCTGATGCAGAATTATTGAGGCTGCAAAAATGGCAGATTATTCCCCTGAAAAACCATGCCGGACTCACCGTGGGTAAAATTGACGGGCAGATTATTGAATAATATATACGATACGAACAATCTGAAATGGATTATTCCTTTGCATAAAGCCAAACGAAACAATATCTTTGCGCCATGAATGACATACTGCGGCAAAAACTCATCCCATTGATTTACCAATGCGAAATGCCAGGACGCTACACCGGCGGCGAGATCAACAGCATCGCAAAAAATCAAGCTAAAATAGAGCTTTCCATTGCCCTTGCCTATCCTGATACTTATGAAGTGGGAATGCCCTTTACTGGTTTTCAGATTCTTTACCACCAAATCAACCGCAAGCCAAATCTGGCGGCGGAAAGGGTCTTCGCACCCTGGACCGATATGGAAACCCTGCTGCGTCAGCATAAGCTCCCATTGGTCAGCCTGGAAACCTTTACACCCCTAAAAGATTTCGATCTGCTGGGCTTCACCCTGCCTTATGAGCTTACCTACACAAACATTCTCAATATGCTTGATTTGGCAAATATCAGCCTCCATAGAGAAACACGCCAGGAAAATGAACCCCTTATCATTGCTGGGGGAAGCTGCGCCTATAATCCGATGCCACTGGTTCCCTTTGTGGATATTTTTCTCATTGGCGATGGCGAAAATATTCTTGTAGAGATACTGCAAACCCTGGCCAATGAAAAAAAACGCGGTGCTTCCCGCCTGGAAAAACTGAAAGCAGTCCACTGGCCCCATCGGGGTATCTTTATTCCTGAACTCAATCCAAAAGCTGATCGCCAGACCGTCAAGGCCAGCAAAACTATTCACCTGGCGCTGGAAAACTATCCTCCAAAGCCTGTTGTGCCCCTCATTGAAATCACCCACGACCGATTCAGCCTGGAACTCATGCGCGGCTGCACAGAAGGCTGCCGCTTTTGCCAGGCGGGAATGACCTACAGGCCAGTGAGGGAAAGGGCGCCGGAAGACCTGGAAACCCAGACCAAAACCGTGATAACAAATACCGGATATGAAGAAATGAGCCTAATGAGCCTCAGCAGCTCAGACTATAGCGGGCTAAGTCAATATCTAGAAAATACCCTCCCCTGGCTGAAAGATAATAATGTGTCTGTAAGCTTCCCTTCTCTGCGCCTTGACGGTATGAGTGAAGAGATTGTAAAAGTCGCCGCCTCTCAAAGAAAATCTGGCTTCACCTTTGCGCCAGAAGCCGGTACCCAGCGACTTCGCAATGTCATCAATAAAAATATCAGCGAAGAAGACTTATGGAAAAGCGTAAAACAAGCCCTCGATTTTGGCTGGCGCACACTAAAATTTTATTTTATGTTTGGCCTTCCCACTGAGACAAATGATGATTTGGATGGCATAATCCAATTAATTCTTCAGCTCCGCCGTATTGCCCGCACTTACGGAAAAGTGCAGATTAATATCACCATGAGCACATTTATACCTAAGCCTGTGACTCCCTTCCAATGGGAAAAACAAAATCTCCCCCATGAGATTTTAAAAAAGATTGAATATCTGAAACAAAGGCTGCATTTCTCCAATGTGAAACTGAAATTTCGCAGTCCACACCACTCATTAATAGAAAGTATTCTTGCCCGCGGCGATGAGGCTGCCGGCAATCTCATATTCAATGCCTGGAAGCTGGGCGCAAGATTTGATGCCTGGCACAAACAATTAAACCATACAATCTGGCAGGACGCAATTGCGCTGAGCCGGGTTGATACAGACCGAGAACTGGCCGAACGAAATCCCGATGTGCCGCTGCCATGGGAATTTATTGACGCCGGTCTCAGCAAAAAATATCTGCTTCGTGAGCGAAATAAAGCCTATTCAGCGGCGCAAACCCACGACTGCCGAGACGGATGCACCGCCTGCGGCGTATGTGACTTCGAAAATCTGACGATGCGTATCTATTCCCAAAACAATGTGGAAAAAAGTGATCTTCAACCTGAAATCAGAGCACAAGAAAAATTCTCCAGTGATAATTCAGGCGCATTTTTACTCCGTATTGCCTTCTCGAAAGGGGATAGCCTCCGCTTTGTCACCCACCATGATCTTTATCGCCTCCTTCTTAGGGCCATTAACATGCTCAGGCTCCCCATCGTCTGGACACAAGGCTTCAACCGCCGGGCTAAAATATCTCTGGGATACCCGGTGCCCTTGGGCTACACAGCCGAACATGAGTACATGGACCTCCTTTTTACTGCACCTGTACCGGGAATTTTGCCTATGATGAACCGACTGCTGCCAGATGGCTTGCACCTGAAAAATGCACAACAAATTGAACCATCAGCCAAATCGGTGATGGAAAGCACTGTGATGCTGAGCTATCAGGCCCATTTTAGCGAAAAAATTCCCGCTGCATTATTA
>OMKS01002147.1_pt1 | contig 16766 bp, 30 predicted proteins | sample 1674721 | NCBI WGS metagenome assembly OMKS01 (sample SAMN06264996, study PRJEB25208) | sediment metagenome | isolation source: hot spring sediment | place: USA: California | collected 2014-09-02
GGCCCCATCGTCTAGCGGTTAGGATCCCAGGTTTTCATCCTGGTTACCGGAGTTCGAGTCTCCGTGGGGTCACCACTCTTTTTTTTATGGCCCCATCGTCTAGCGGTTAGGATCCCAGGTTTTCATCCTGGTTACCGGAGTTCGAGTCTCCGTGGGGTCACCACTAATAACTCAAACTTCCAATATCCCAAAACTAAGCATGACTTGTAGGTACTTCGCCTTGTTCAACTCTTTTTGAAAATTCTGTTTTACTACCTGTTGCTAACACTTTAGCTTGCTCTACCCAATTTTCTCTTTTTGCACGCCCTGGAAAAGCAAGATATTTATCGATCCAAACCATCTCTGATTCTCCCCATGAAGCTATCTGCTCAAAATGGTATATACCTAACTCATTGAGTTCATTTTCAATAGTAGCACCAATCCCTTTTATGAGCTGGAGGTTATCTTTTTTCCCCCCAATTGGCTCACTTAAGAAGTTTGGCTTTTTGCCAATCTCTTCATCTTGATGAGTACTTTTGTAGCAATCTTGGTCATCCCCGCAAGAGGCACGACCCAAAAGATAACCCAATATAAATCCTATTATTGCAGCAATTAGCAAACACAAAATTATCTGTCCAGCAATCTCTAACATACTATTCTCCTATAATTTTAAATTCAACTCTTCTATTGAGTTTTCTATTTTCTTCACTATCATTGTCAACTAATGGTTGTGTATCTCCATATCCTGCTGTTTGCACTCTCTCTTTTGCAACACCAAATGATGCAAGTACTTTTTGAATATTTTGAGCTCTCTCTTTTGAAAGCGTCATGTTATATCCACTATCACCTTGATTATCTGTGTGTCCTGAAACTTTGAGTGCGTAACTAGGATTTTCTTTGAGTAAATTAGCTATTTTTTCAATGGTCTCATAGCTATCAGGGCTCACTTTTGCACTACCAAGCTCAAATCTGATATCTTCTAATTTTACGATTTGTTCTATTTGTTCTTCTACTGCTTTGGCCTCTTGGCTCAATTCTGGATAAACTTCATCATCTGTTGCATTTATCTCATTTTGCTCTGTAGTATTGTCTTTTTTTGCCAATATAATAGTTTCATTGACATATGGTATACCACTGCTTGCTAACAACTCTTCTATCTTAGTATGCTCTTCTTGGTTGCTTGTTTCACCTGAGATAAACAGTCGTCCATCTTTATATGTTATTTGACCATTTTCATATGTCTCCATAAATGGGTTTAAAATTGAATTCAATACAGAAATAGCCGCTGTGTCAGCTTTTTTAAACTCACTACTTTTAAAATCTCTTGTGATATTTAAATTGCTAGTCATCAAAACATCATCAACACTCTGTATAGAATCTATAGAATCAAATGTTCCGTAAGCATTGAGACTATCACCACTTTTTCTTATATCAATCTCCATAAATTCGGATTGTACCACTTGTGCCGTCGAATCTTTTGGTTGTAGACTCTTTTGATAAATATCTGAAGTATGATAATACAGACAAATGATTATCAAAAGTAGCAAAAGTATCAACAATAAGATAATTTTTTTTGCTAAACTCACCAGGCTCTCCTTCTTTTGATTTTGTTAGATTTAAATCGAACAATTAAATTATAATGTTATTATCTTAAAAGTTTAATTTCAAGAAGTAAAAAAAATATTAAGGAGAGAGAAGTTACTAAGGCAAAAGACCTTAGTAAAAGAGGTTAAACAAGCTCAATAATTGCCATAGGTGCTGCATCGCCTTTTCTTAAACGAGTTTTAATGATACGAGTATATCCACCATTTCTCTCTGTATAGCGAGGTGCGATTTCTGTTACAAGTTTATTTGTACACTCTTTGTCTTGAAGCATTGCAAATATAGCTCTATGAGCATTTAAATCATTTGTCAATGCTTTTGTGATCAATTTCTCATAATAGCTTCTAAGCTCTTTTGCTTTTGGCAAAGTTGTCTCTATTCTACCCTCTTTTGTGAGTGCGATAGAGAGATTCTTGAGCAAAGCAGCTCTATGAGAAGATGTACGACCGAGTTTTCGATACCCATGTCTATGTCTCATTGGTTATCCTTTTAATTGTTTTAATTTTTTGACCAAAGAAGATCTAAGTGGTTCAGTTAGCTCATAATCAGGGCCAAATCCATTTTTCTCCAAACATTCAGTTAACTCATCTAGAGATTTTTTCCCTAAATTTTTAATGTTTTTTATTTCATGGTCGCCCATCAATACCAATTCACCCAAATACTTGATACCTGATCTATCAAGTGAATTAAAGATTCTTGCACTTAAATCTAAATTGTCAACTGTTTTGAGAAATATTTTAAGCTCTGCATCTTCGGTTGTTTTCAAAGGGGTAGACTCAATATCAATACCCATTACACCATTGAAGATAGCCAATTGTTTATTCATTGTCTCTAGAGCATTTCCAAACGCTTCAACTGGTCCAATCTGACCATCTGTTTCGATATCAAATACGATTTTCTCATAATTTGGGCTATCTTCAACTAGTACATTTTCTATGCAATAATTTGCTTTTCTTACAGGGGTAAAAAATGCATCAATTGCTATCATGCTGCTATCAATTTCATCTCTTAAATTTTCACTAGGAACATACCCAAGACCTTTTGCTATCACCAAAGTAAAGCTAAGCTCAGCGTCATCGTTGAGCGTTGCAACTGGTAAGTCCCCATTTACAACCTCTATAGTTTCATTCTCAAGATCACAAGCTTTAATTTCTCTAGCACCTGAAAAACTATAACGAAGCTCAACTTTTTCTAGTCCATCTTCTTTGATTTTGAAGCGAATATTTTTGAGATTGATAATAAAGACAGCAACATCCTCATGCATACCCCTTATCGTATCAAATTCATGAGAAGCCCCTTGGATTTTTACTGCAATTGGTGCATACCCGACAGAACTTCCCAAAATTAGTCTTCGCAAAGGGTGTGCCAAAGTGACTGCATAACCGCTCTCAAAAGGATAAGCGGTAATTTCAGCTCTATTTTGACTCACTTCGCTTACTAATACCTCTGTGGGTATTGATGGTGCGATTTTTATTTTTCTCATTAGCTAACCCTTGACTTAAAATTATTTCGAGTAAAGCTCGACGATAAGACGCTCTTCAACTGGAATTTTTACTTCTTCTCGCTCTGGCAATCTTGTAAAGATACCAAAAAGTTTTTCTTTATCAACATCAACCCACTCTACAATACCAGTTTGATTGGTCAATTCGATTGCACGTATAATTTGTGGATTATTTTTGCTTTTTTCACGAATCTCAATTTTTTGTCCAGCTTTAACTTTAAAAGATGGGATATTAACTCTTTTTCCATTTACCAGTATATGGCCATGAGTTACAAGTTGTCTTGCAAAGGCTCTTGTAGTGGCAAAACCCATACGATATACTACATTGTCTAACCTTTGCTCAAGTATCTGAATAAGCAAGTTACCTGTATTTCCTTCACGTCTAGTTGCTTCAGCAAACATTTTTCTGAATTGTTTTTCGCTTACTCCGTACATAAATTTAGCTTTTTGTTTCTCTCTAAGCTGTAAACCAAACTCACTGATCTTTGCTCTTCTTTGTCCATGCTGACCTGGTGCATAAGGGCGTTTTTCAAGTGCACTTTTACCTGCCAATCTACGCTCACCTTTTAGCCCAAGATCAACCCCAAGTCGTCTTTCTAGTTTTTCAACTGGACCTCTATATCTTGCCATATTAAACCCTTTAGTGTTATCTCAAAATTAATGTATCTATAACAATGCATATATTTTTATTCGCAACATTCAATCAAAAATAAGACTGAATTAAACTCTTCTTTTCTTAGGAGCTCTACAACCATTATGTGGGAGTGGTGTAATGTCTTTTAGAAAGTTTACACGAATACCCTCTGTTGCACCGATAGCTTTTACAGCAGTATCTCTTCCTGAACCTGGACCTTGTACTTTAATTCCAACCTCTTTGATGCCATGCTCTTTTGCTTTATTGAGTGCATCTTCTACCGCTTGTTGTGCAGCAAAAGGAGTAGATTTTTTGCTCCCTTTAAAACCAAGTGCACCTGCACTGCTCCATGAAATAACATTTCCCATCTCATCAGTTACAGTAATAACAGTGTTATTGAAAGTTGCTGCCACATAGACAACACCTTTAGCAATACTTTTTTTTACTTTTTTCTTAGCCATACTTCTCTACTCCTCAATTATGCCGAGCCAACGGTTTTTCTTTTACCTTTGCGTGTTCTTGCATTGGTCTTTGTTTTTTGTCCGCGAACAGGAAGCCCTTTTCTGTGTCTAAGACCTCTATAGTTCCCCAAATCCATCAACGCTTTGATGTCCATTGCTACTTTTTTTCGCAAATCACCCTCAACAATGTATGTGTTTTGGATTTCGTTACGAATCAAAGCTGCATCTGCATCGCTTAACTCATGCACTCTTTTGTTGTAATCAATTCCTGTTGCATCAAGAATTTTTCTTGAAGTATGCAAACCTATACCATAGATATAAGTCAATGCGTATTCAATCCTCTTTTTTTGAGGCAAATCTACACCTGCTATCCTTGCCATACTTATCCTTGTCTTTGTTTGTGTTTTGGATTTTTACAAATCACGCGTACTATGCCGTTACGTTTAATGATTTTGCAATCATCGCATATCTTTTTTACCGATGCTCTAACCTTCATGGCTGCTCCTGTGAACTTTTTGCACTTTTTAATTATTGCGTGGCATGTCTGAGTTACACATGCCAACTCTTGGATAAGCAGTGCCACTTATACAAAAGTTCTTCTCGCAGACCCCTTGACTCCTCAAATCTAATTTCAAAGGGGCAAACATTGTATCTAAAAAAATGTTAAAGTTTACTTGTATCTAAAAGTGATACGACCTTTGTCTAAACTATATGGTGTCAATTCTACTTTGACTTTGTCACCAGGTAAAATTTTGATATAGTGCATGCGCATTTTCCCTGCAATGTGACAAAGTATAATGTGTCCATTATCCAACTCTACTCGAAAAGTTGCGTTAGGCAACGCTTCGACTACCTTGCCGTCAATCTCTATGACATCATCTTTTGCCATTGTATTCCTTTGGTTTTCAATTCATTACAAAGAAGGCAATGCAGTCAACACTACAGCCTTTTTGTCAATAATTGCTACTTGGTGCTCATAATGACTCGTTCGCAATCCATCCTCACTTACTACTGACCACTCGTCATCTAAAACTAATGGTTTTCCACTTTTTTGGCACACCATTGGCTCCAGACAAAATACCATACCATTTTTGATTTTGGGACCTTGGTTTGGTTTTCCCTCTAAATAATTTGGTATATTTGGCTCATCGTGCGGCTTTGCACCTATACCATGCCCACAGTAATCACGCAAAGGTACAAATCCTCTACTAGTAATGAACTGCTCTAAAATCAACGATAGCTCTTTGAATCTCATACCCTCATGGATTGAATCAATCGCATACTCAAGCGCATCTTTTGAGCATGCAATAAGAGCTTCATCTGCAGTAGATATAGTACCAATTGGCATGGTAATAGCTGCATCACCAAAATACCCATCAAGCTTCACTCCGACATCAAGCCCTAGTATATCTCCTGAAGATATCTTTGTGTCATTTGGTGTTCCGTGTATAATTACTTCATTTAAAGAGGTGCATACTGAAGCGGGAAATCCGTAAAGACCCTTAAAAGATGGAATTGCCCCTTGTGATCGGATATACTCCTCTCCTAAAGTATCAATCTCTTTGAGGGTCATTCCTATAGTGATATTTTTTTGGAGATAATCGAGTGTTTTTGCGACGATTTCACCTGCCCTTGCGAGCTTGGTGATTTCATCTGGTTTTCTTAGGACTATTGCCATCAATTATAGTCCTGTATATCCCAATACATTATATTGGTTCATAGTGCGCTGTGCTTCTATCTTTCTCATGGTATCTAAAGCTACTTGAACGACAATCAATACCGCAGTTCCACCAAAGTAAAAACTAGCTCCCAAACCATTGATAAAGACAAAAGGTATAGTAGAAACAAGTGCAAGATACAATGCTCCTGTGGCTGTAAGCCGACTTGCAATCTCATTGATAAAATCTTTCGTATGCAATCCTGGTCTTACACCAGGGATAAACCCCCCTTGTCTTTTAAGATTGTCTGAAATATCTTTTGCATTAAAAGCGATTGAAGCATAGAAAAATGCAAAGAAAATAACCAAGACAAAAGTTAGTACATTAAAAGCTACACCGCCTGGATGCAAAAAATCTGCAACTGCCGTCACCCAAGCATTATTGCTTGATTGTAACATTGTAAGAGGAAACATCAACACAGCTGATGCAAAAATTGGAGGGATAACCCCTGATAGATTCACCTTCACTGGTATATAATTCATCACCCTTTTTGTCTGATTTTGCATCATTGTTTTTCTGGAATAAGAGATAGGAATCCGTCTCTCGCCTAACTCAACATATATGATAGCAAATACTGTTATAAATATGATAGCTAGTATCGCTAAAACTACAAAAAAGCTCATCTCATCAGCGTTAACTGCTTTGATGGTATTAGAGATCGCTGATGGTATACCAGATACTATACCTGCAAAAATAAGAAGTGATATACCATTTCCTATCCCTTTTTGTGTAATTTGCTCACCAATCCACATAAGCAACATTGTACCTGCAAGCATTGAGAATGTAGTAATGAGTGTAAACATCAAAGGATCTATTAGTACCGCTTTTGCACCCGTTGGACTCTCCATGCTTTGAAGACCCATTGATACCCCAATTGCTTGAACCACAGTAATAAATATAGTAAAGTAACGGATTATTTGCATATAGTTTTGCATACCATCACGCTCTTTTTTCATTGCACCAAGTGCTGGAAAAGTAGCAGCAAGTAGCTCCATGACAATCGATGCTGTGATATAAGGCATGATGCCTAATGAGATTACACTGAGTCGCTCTATCGCATTACCGCTAAACATATTTGCTAACCCAAGGGCATTTCCAGCATTGCTATCAAAAAAACCTTTGATAACCTCGGTATCTACCCCAGGAGTTGGTACATATGCCAACATACGATACACCAAAAGAAACCCCAATGTAATGAGGATTTTTTGAACTAAGGGATTGGTCATTTTACTTTCCGCTTGTTGTGACTGCTTCGTCTTTGATTTTTTCAACCAATGTTTTTGCAGTAGCACCGATAAGTTTTACTTTTTTAACACCTTTTTGAAGATGGTGAACAGTACTAATACTCTCTAGTGTTATCTCGCTAAGCTCAGCAATCGCTGGGCATTTTTCAACATTGATAACATATGGTTTTTCAGCTCTTGATACAAAACCTATCTTTGGAAGTCTTTTATATAGAGGTTGTTGTCCACCTTCAAAACCTCTTTTTTCGTTGTAACCTGCTCTAGCTTTTTGACCTTTATGCCCTTTACCTGCAGTTTTGCCTGTACCTGAACCTTGTCCACGACCAATTCTCTTGCGATTTTTAGTTGCTCCAAAGGCAGGCTGTAAATTGTGTAGTGACATCATTTACTCCTTATGCTTTGATTCTAGCAAGAGCTTGAATGGTCGCTCTTACAAGGTTATTTGGGTTGTTTGAACCAATAGATTTAGTAAGGATATCTTTGATGCCTGCTAGTTCAATAACTGGTCTAGCAGCTCCTCCCGCAATAACACCTGTACCTTCGCTAGCTGGACGGAGCAAGATGCGACTTGCATTGAACTTGTGCTCGATATCATGAGCTATAGTTGAGCCTTTCATGTTAATCTTCACAAGATTTTTGAATGCATCATCAACTGCTTTTTTAATAGCATCTGGAACCTCTTTTGCTTTACCAAATCCGTATCCTACTGTACCATTTTTGTCGCCAACAACTACAAGAGCAGTAAATCTAAATCTTCTACCCCCTTTGACAACTTTGGTAACGCGACCAATATTAACAATTGTCTCTTCGAAATTTTCTCTATCAATATTTTGCATCATATCTCCTTAAAACTTTATGCCAGCTTCTCTAAGCGCATTAGCAAAAGATGCAATTACGCCGTGGTAGAGATATCCGTTTCTGTCAAATCTAACTGATGTCACATTGACTGCTGAGAGATTTTTTGCCATTTGAGCAGCAATTTGCTTCACATCTTCTATATTTGCTTTGAGTCCCATTTTTCTACCATCAACCGAAGCGATTGTAGCACCTTTGGTATCATCAATTGCTTGCGCATAAAAGTGTTTATTTGACTTAAACACTGTCAATCTTGGCATCTCGGCAGTACCAGACACTTTGCTTCTAACGCGTGCTTTTCTTTGGGTTGCGAGTCTATTTTTTCTTTTTTGAATACTTTTTAACATAACTACCCCTTAGTTCTTACCTGATGATTTACCAGCTTTTCTGATAATCACTTCATCGGTATATTTCACACCTTTACCCTTATAAGGCTCTGGTGGTCTAAATTCGCGGATTTCAGCAGCAACTTGTCCAACGACTTGTTTATCTGAACCTGTTATGGTGATGATATTTTTTTCTACTTTTATATCTACACCTTCTGGTGCATCATAATTAATATCATGTGAATATCCAAGTTGCAAGTTGAGTGTTTTGCCTTGCATTGAAGCCCTATAACCAACACCATTAATCTCAAGTGATTTTGTAAAACCTTCATTAATGCCAATCATGATGTTGTTTAGCAATGAACGGTATGTGCCCCAAAATGCTGCACTCTCTTTTCCTTCGCCAATTTTGCTTAATACCACTTGCTCATCTTCTATGTTGACACCAACACGACCATGTGTTTCAAGTCTTTTTTCCATGTTACCTTTTTTTACAACGATAACAGTTCCATCCATAGAAACATTTACACCATTTGCTATCGAAACTGGTTGCTTTCCTACTCTAGACATACTCTCTCCTTACCAAACACTACATAAAACTTCGCCGCCAATGCCGCGTCTATAAGCTTCGTCATTTGGAAGCACACCTTGACTTGTAGAGACAACCAATGTACCGTAACCATTTTTAAAGACTTTTATTTCGTCTTTGCCTTTATGAACCCGTCTACCTGGTGTAGAAACACGCTTAATCTCGTTGATTGTACTTTTATTATTTTCGTCATATTTTAGTACAACTTTGATACTCTTTTTATTGCCATCTTCTTTTACTTTATAACTCTCAAGATATCCCTTGTCTACAAGAATAGAAACTATCGCTTCAATAGAGTTTGCATGTAAGAGTGTTGTCACATCCAATCGTCTTGTTGCTGCATTTCTTATTCGAGTAAGAGAGTCTGCAATTATGTCTGTCATCATCTTTTACTCCTTATTTACCAGCTTGCTTTACGCATGCCAGGGATGAGGCCTTCATTGGCCATTTTTCTCAAACACACACGACAAATACCAAAGTCTTTGTACACAGAGTGTGGTCTACCGCAGATTGAACAACGAGTATAAGCTCTAGTTGAAAACTTTGCTTTTCGTTGTTGCTTGTTGATCATCGACTTCTTAGCCATTTGTTCTCCCTTTTGCAAAAGGCATGCCAAGCTTTTCTAAAAGCGTAAAGGCTTGCTTATCGTCCTCGGTATTTGTAACAATTGTAATATTCATACCGTGAGTTTTAATAATATTATCATATACAACCTCAGGAAACATAAGTTGTTCTTGTAGTCCAAAGTTGTAATTCCCTCTGCCATCAAATCCTTTGCGTGGCACACCTCTAAAGTCTTTTACTCTTGGAAGTGCTATAGAGATAAGTTTATCAAAGAAGTTGTACATTTTTGCACCTCTTAAAGTGACTTTAATACCGCTTGGAGCACCCTCTCTAGCTTTAAAACCAGCAACTGATTTTTTAGCATTGGTAATAATAGCTTTTTGTCCAGCTATCAAAGAGATGGTGTCGGCCATATTTTGAATCAACTTCGTATCTTTGCCTTCTTCACCTGCACCAACACTAATTACTATTTTTTCAAGTTTTGGCATCTGCATAACATTTTTGATACCACAAGCTTCTTGAAGTTCTGGCATAATTTCAATATATTTTTGCTTCATTCTGCTCATCTATTAGCCCTCTACTTTTTTAACATTGGATATATGTATTGGCATCTCTAGTGTTTTGAAGCCACCATTTTTATTTTCATCATTCGGTTTTATCGCTTTTTTTGCAATTTTACAACCTGCTACGATAACGGCATCTTTTTTAGGAAGTACTCTTAACACTTCACCCTCTTTGCCTTTATCATCACCTGCTATCACCAAAACACGATCACCTTTTTTAATTTTAAACTTTTTCATTACTACCATACCTCCGGTGCAAGTGATACGATTTTCATAAATCCAGCATAACGAGTCTCACGGCTAACTGGTCCAAATATACGCGTACCAATAGGTTCTTTTTTGTCATCGATAATTACAGCAGCATTGTCATCAAATCGGATCAAAGAGCCATTTTCTCTTTGTATCTCTTTTTTGGTACGAACTACAACTGCTTTTACCACTTTACCTTTTTTAATTTTTCCATTTGGAAGTGCTTTTTTAACTGAAGCAACGATAACATCGCCTACAGAAGCGTATCTACGCTTTGAGCCACCAAGCACTTTTATACACATAATCTCTTTGGCGCCACTGTTGTCAGCAACAGTTAATCTAGTAAAACTTTGAATCATTACAACTCTCCTCTCTTGACAATCTCAAGCAATCTAAAACTTTTTGTTTTAGAAAGAGGACGACACTCTATAGCACATACAGTATCACCGACATTTACGCTATTTGCCTCATCGTGAATAAGGTATTTTTTAAATCTTTTTACTGTTTTGTGATATCTTGGGTGCAATACGCGTCTTTCTACCAAAACAGTTGCTGTTTTATCGCCAGCTTTTTTGATGACGGTTCCTGTTATCTCTCTTTTTGGCATCTTCTAACCCTTTATTTAGATCTCACAGCACTTAGTGCTGTTTGAATTCTAGCGATATCTTTTTTCGCATTTCTTAATTCACTGGTGTTAGTCAACTGCATAGTTTTGAGCTTAGCACCCAAAGTGAATAACTCTAGTTTTTTTGCTTTTAATTCTTCAACAAGCTCTGCTTCTGTTTTGTTTTGCAAATCAATATACTTCATTGTTATCCTTCAATGAGATAATTTTTGTCTTAAAAGGGAGTTTGTAACACGCTAAGGCCAATGCCTCTTTTGCAAGCTCTTCGTTTACGCCGGCCATTTCAAAAATGATACGCCCTGGCTTAATATTCATAACCCACTTATCAACAGCACCTTTACCTTTACCCATTCTAGTTTCTAATGGTTTTTTTGTCAAAGGTTTTGCAGGGAAAACACGAATCCATGTTTTACCTTGACGGTTAACGCGCCTTGTCATAGAGATACGCGCCGATTCGATTTGTCTTGAATCTATTCTTCCAGCTTCTGTAGCCTTGATAGCATATTCACCAAATACTATTTTATTGCCTCTAAAAGCTTTGCCTCTATTTCGGCCTTTCATCACTTTTCTATATTTTGTTCGTTTAGGCATCAACATGATTATCACCTCTTTTTCTTGATGGCTTGCGACCCTCTTTTTTCTCTATTTGTGGTTCTGGCTGGATACCTTTTTGGAGCACTTCGCCCTTGAAGATCCACACTTTGATACCTATGATTCCATAGGTAGTATGGGCTTCAGCAAAACCATAATCTATTTTTGCTCTTAATGTATGCAACGGCACACGACCCTCAAGATACCACTCAGTTCTAGCCATTTCGGCTCCGCCCAAACGACCAGCAACAGATATCTTGATTCCCTTAGCGCCTGCTTTTAATGCACCTTGAATCACTTTTTTCATTGCTCTTCTAAATGCCACGCGACGCTCAAGTTGTGTAGCTATATTTTCAGCTGCTAGTTGTGCTGATGCTTGTGGCCGCTTCTCTTCTTTGATATTGAGTGCTACCTCTTTACCAACCATAGCAACAAGAGTATTTTTGAGCTTCTCTATATCCCCACCTTTTTTACCGATAATTACACCTGGTCTAGCTGCAACTATACTGATACGCATTTTTTTTGCGGTTCTTTCTATGATTATGTTGCTAACACCTGCATAAAAAAGCTCTTTTTTAAGATATTTTCTAATCTTATAATCTTCAGCAATAAAACCAGCTGCACGAGATTTAGCTGGAAACCATCGTGACTCCCAATTTCTATTGATTCCAAGTCTAAGACCTATTGGATTAACTTTTTGTCCCATACTTATGCGTCCTTTCCATCTACGAAATTTTTCGCATCAGCGACAGAGTCCCTGAAGTCACCTTTGAAGCTATACTTCACTTCCATCATTTCGATTTGATCATCTGTCATATTTGCAACATCAGCATAAGTAAATATACCTTCACTATTTAGCTTTGATTGATACACCTTGCCAATTCCTACAATTTTTGTCAAATCATCACCCTTGGCTTTTGTTGCTACCACTTTTGCCTCCTTTGGTGCAACTTCTGCCTTTGAGTTAGTCTCTATTTTTGCTTTTACTTTTGAAGCAACAGCTTTAGCCTCTTTCTCTTTTAGTGTTCCAACTTCTACTAATATATGAGAAGTTGGTTTTAAGATACGAGATGCTGTACCTCTAGCTCTAGCTCTCCATCTCTTCATAACAGCAGCTTTATCGACGCGGCAACTCAAAATTTCAACTTCTTGTGGCTCATACGAACCATTTGCAACTGCTGATGCAATAGCTTTTGAGATAATTCTAGCTGCTTTGTTCGGCATAAATTCTAAGCTTGCAAGTGCAAGTTCAGCATTCATCCCTTTCACTTCACGTGCAACAAGTCTTGCTTTTGTAGGAGAAACTCGTACAAATTTTATCAATGCTCTACTCATATTAGCCCACCTTCTTCTGTACGGTGCCTTTATGGCCCTTAAATGTTCTAGTTGGTGCAAATTCTCCCAATTTGTAACCTACATGATTCTCTGTCACAAAAACAGGGACAAATTGTCTTCCATTGTGAACATTGATTGTAAGTCCAATAAATTCTGGAAAAACTGTCGATCTTCTAGACCAAGTTTTAATAGGCTTATTTGAGCCTTCCTCTTTTGCCTTGAGTACTTTTTTCATAAGATGACCATCTACAAATGGCCCTTTTTTCGTTGATCTTGCCATATTAGCCCCTTACTTCTTTCTCTTAGCGATAATGAGTTTATCACTTGCTTTTTTCTTGCGTGTTTTGTAACCTTTGGTTGGCATACCCCATGGACTCACTGGGTGACGACCTGAGTTAGTTTTACCTTCACCACCACCGTGTGGGTGATCAACTGGGTTCATCGCACTACCTCTTGTTTGAGGGCGGATGCCTAGATGACGGCTTCTTCCAGCTTTACCAATTACAATATTTGCAAAATCTTCATTTCCTACTGCTCCAATTGTCGCCAAACACTCACCTAGTACATAGCGCATTTCACCTGACGGAAGTCTAAGAGAAATATATTTACCATCTCTACCCATGATTTGTGCATATCCACCAGCACTTCTTGCAATTTGACCACCATGACCCGGACTAAGTTCGATATTGTGCACCAAAGTACCAACTGGAATATTTGCAAGCTTCATCGCATTTCCAGTTTTGATATCTAAGCCTGATTCTGCTGACATTATCTTGTCGCCTACTGATAAACCTTTTGGCTGCAAGATATATCTTCTGTCTCCATCGGTGTATTTAACAAGACAAATTCTGCAGTTTCTATTTGGGTCATACTCTACAGTTGCAACTGTGCCTTCAACACCAAATTTGTTTCGTTTAAAATCGATGATTCGATAGAGTTTTTTTGCACCAGCCTCTTTATGTCTTGATGTGATACGACCATTGCTGTTTCTTCCTGCTGACGCTGAAAGTTTTTTCAACAAACTTCTTACACTTGCTTTAGCGGTGATATCACCACTATCTAGATTTGTCATATAACGACGACTAGGGGTGTATGGTTTATATGTTTTAATTGCCATTATCTCTCCTTATACCGCTAAGCTTTCAATTTTTGCATCTTCAGGTAGCTTGACATAAAATTTCTTTGTGTCGTTTCTTTTCCCTTGGATACCTTTGAATCGCTTCACTTTTCCATTTACTCTCATAGAATTTATCTTCAATGGAGTGATTGCAAAAAATTCACGAAAAACCTCTTTAAGACCATTTTTTGTCATCTTCGGAGAGGTTTGAACAACTATCACACCATCTTCTTGAAGACCCAATGTCTTTTCAGTATATAGGATTGCTTTTATATCTGTAATATCTGCCATCTTAGCCCTCTTGTATTAATTTATCAAAGATTGCTTTTTCCATTAGCACCGCGTGGTATGCTGCTGCTAAATAAGCGTTAAGTTCATTTGCCTCAATAAGGTACGCATTAGGAACATTTCTAAAAGCTAAAAATGTTTTGTCATCGATCATCTCTTTGACAATCAAAACATCTCTTTGTCCCAAAGAAGCTACTAGACTTACTGCATCTTTTGTTTTTCCAGAATCCACAACTATAGAGTCTGATACGAAAAATCTCTCATTTGCTACTTTTTCTGCAATAGCATGATATAGAGCCAACTTCTTTTGTTTTTTGTTTACTTTCAAATCATAGTTTCTATTGTTAGTAGGACCAAAAGCAACACCACCGCCTGTATAGTGTGGAGCTGTGATAGAACCTTGTCTAGCACGACCGCCACCTTTTTGTGCAAAAGGTTTTTTACCACCACCACTCACTTCGCTTCTTGTTTTTGTTTTTGCACTATTTGCACGCATCGATGCCGCATATGATTTGCAATACAAATAGAGGTTATGCGGGTGCACTTCCAAAAATGCCTGTGGCAATTGGTTTTGTTGTATAGCTACTGGTTTACTCATTTTACAATCCTTACTAATCCTCTAGCGCCATTGTGTCCTGGGATAGAACCTTTGACAATCAAAACACTATTTTCTGCATCATATGAAATCACTTCATTTTTTACAGTTACTTTACTATTTCCATATTGTCCAGCCATTTTTTTCCCTTTTTGGACACGCCCTGGCCATTCACAGTTACCTATTGAACCTGGCGCTCTATGAAATCTCGAACCATGAGCCCTTGGACCACCTGCAAATCCGTGACGCTTGACAACACCTTGAAACCCTCTACCTTTGCTTTTCAAAGAGGTTTTGATAATATTTGCTTCAGCTAATGGTGAAGCATCAAGTTCACCAGCTTGTGCATCAGCACCCACTTCGATAGTCATGAACTTATTGAACTCTTTTGAAATTCCATATTTGGTCTGTTGACCCTCTATACTTTTGTTGATTTGTTTACTGCTATGGTAAGCAACCAATGCTTTTCCATCTTCGCGAACTTCACAAATCTTCGTCTCAACAACTTTTAGTAGTGTTACAGGAACACTTGGGACATCAACTGTTCGGCTCATACCTATTTTTTCTACGATAAATTCCATCTGTATGCTCCTTACTTATCCATCTGTCTGATTTCAACTTCAATCTCTGGAGCTAAGTCCAATTTCATGAGTGAATCTATAGTGTCACCAGTAGCAGAAACGATATCAATCATTCTGCCATGAATCCTAATCTCAAACTGCTCACGACTGTCTTTGTTGACATGTGGTGATTTGAGTACAGTATAACGCTTGAATTTAGTTGGCATTGGTATTGGCCCTCTGATTTCAGCTCCTGTTCTTTTAACAGCATCTACAATAGATGCAACTGATCTGTCTAAAACACGGTGATCGTAAGCTTTGAGCTTGAGTCTAATCTTTTCCATTTTTACCCTTATAAAGAACTCGTCAACTTGCATTGACATAAAATTTGAAGGGGAATTATACTTAAATCTAATCTCAATTTCAATATTTCTAATCTAAAAAATGGTATTATTTTAAAAATTGTTTCCTTATAAAAAGGAAGGATACTTATGGATTTACTCACATACTACTACCAAAATAGACCATCTAATGATTTTTCTATCCCTCGTAAATGCACATTTTCTAACGATTCAAAGATAAATCTCTATGGTCCAAGAGGTAGCGGCAAGAGTACTTTGGCTCTTGAGTATATGCTCAATTTTGATAAGAAAAATACTCTTTATATAGATTTTGACGATCCAAATCTTATTTTTGAAGAGATTTTAGAAGCCAAACTTAGAGAGTTTGTATTGAAAAATGGTATTGAACTTTTAGTGTGTGATCACTGCAGGGAAATGCCTCATTGGAATTTTGATTTTGTAAATCAAGCGATTCTAATCTCACGCAAAAAACTCTCACCTTTATGGAGCGGGATAAAACTTGGAATGCTTGACTATGAAGAGTTTTTAGGTTCTGAGCATACCATTTCCCAATCCAATGGCTTTTCCCATTTTTTTAAATCTGGTGGTATACCTGCCATGGCAAAAAATCAAAAAACACACACATCGATCATAAAAAATTTTCTGCAAAGTAGGTTTAGTGATCAAGAGATAAGATTGCTAGGTTTGATAGCTAGACACAACACGAAACATATCACCATAAACCAACTCTATGCATTTGCAAAAAAAGAGTTTAAGATCTCAAAAGATTGGCTCTATAGCAAGATAGATTCATTTGTAGATGAGGGGGTTGTCCTTTTTTTTAATGACATATCACAAAAAGGTGGGAAAAAAATACTCCTTTATGATATCGCACTTGCAAGATATCTTACAGCATTTCAACCATTTGTTGTCTACTTTGATACACTTATTGGGTTACACCTGTCTCTTATACACATCTCCGAGCCCACGAGACCGTACTAGATCTCGTATGCCGTCTTCTGCTTGAAA
>OMKS01002149.1_pt1 | contig 16757 bp, 25 predicted proteins | sample 1674721 | NCBI WGS metagenome assembly OMKS01 (sample SAMN06264996, study PRJEB25208) | sediment metagenome | isolation source: hot spring sediment | place: USA: California | collected 2014-09-02
GGTCGGGGTGTTGGTCGAGGTGCCCACGATGCTGCTGCTGGTCAAGATCTGCAAAAAGACCCGGCACATGTTTCCGGCCGAGGCGTCGCTGGTCACGTCAAAGGTCAGGGCGGTGGGGATCCTGGCCGAATAGCTGTTCGGGAGACGGGTGGAAAGTGGAACTCGCTGGACAGGTGATTTTGGGTGCGGCGATTCGCCGCGCCCAAAATCCGCGGGCATTGTCATTGTGATTCCCTCTTGACAGTAGATGGCTTTTGTGTTACGATATGCATCGTAATGCATATTGTTAGGGGGCAACGGTGAATTCCTATCCAGAGGCATCCAGTTTGTTCCACGTCCTGTCGCACCAGGCCCGTCTGCGTATCCTGGACGAGCTGCGCAGACGCGAGGCGTGCGTCTGTCATCTGCAGGCCGTCCTCAAGCGGCCCCAGGCATACGTCTCGCAGCAGTTGCGTGTGTTGCGTGAGGCGGGCCTAGTGACCGACGAACGGGACGGCATACTCGTCTACTACTATCTGACCGACGGGCAGGTGGAACGGCTGCTGGAGGACGTGTTGGGTCGGGCCGGGGGGCCGAGGTGTGTGAACGGATGCACGTGTCCCTGCTGTCAGACGTGATCCGATTGGCCAAAGGCCGCGATGTTGGCGGCCTTTTTTCAGGCGCAAAAATATGCAATTGAGTGCATAAGACTTATCGTCATCAGGAGGTGTGAGTTGAACATTCTAGAAACCATTGGCGTATTGTTGCATGCTGGACTGGGTAGCCTGGCCGCTTATCTGGCTGCGCACGTGCTGCTGTGTTTGCTGCCGGCCTTCCTTATCGCCGGCGCGTTGGCCGCGTTGATCCCCAAGGAAGCGATCACCAAGTACCTGGGGCGGGACGCCTCCAAGTGGATCTCGTACCCGGCGGCGGCAGTGGGCGGGTTCGTGCTGGCGGTCTGCTCGTGCACGATTATGCCGCTCTTTGCCAGCATCTACAAGAAGGGCGCCGGGATCGGCCCGGCGATCACCTTCCTCTTCGTCGGACCGGCGGTCAACATCCTGGCCATCACCCTCACCGGCGCGACGATCGGGATGGACATCGCCCTGGCCCGGATCGTACTCTCGATCATCTTCGGCATCGGCATCGGCCTGATGATGGCCTGGTTCTTCAGCGAAGATGACGCCGACGCTGCGCGTCGGTTGGCGCACAACCAGGCGACCAATGGTGGGCGGGCCTTCTCCGCAGGCGCCAGTGTCCCGGCGCGCACGTGGATCTTTTTCCTGCTCCTGCTGGGCATCCTGATCGCCGGCACCCTCCAGGTCGGCCTGCTGACGAACAGCTACGCCACCTTCACGATCCCCGGCCCCTGGGCCAGCTCCTTCCAGGCCTGGCTCGACAGCATCGTCCCGCCGAATGCCGCGATGGGCATCGAAGGTGTCAGCGTCCATGGCGTGTTTTTGATCGGGCTGCTGTTCTTGATCGCCATCACCGCCTGGCTGGGGCTGAACAAGGTGGACGAGGGATTCAACACCTGGACCTACGCCGCGTTGGGCATCATCACCCTGACGTTGCTAGTGGCCTCGTTCAAGGTCACTGCGGTCGCGGGCGGTTTGAGCGTCGGCGTCACGGGCAAGCTGATCGCCGAGATCGTGATCATCGCCGCCGTCTGGTGGATGGGCGTCAAGGCGTTCGACGCCTTTGCGATGCAGGAGTGGCTGTGGGAGATGTGGCGCTTCGTCAAGCAGATCATGCCCCTGCTGATCGCAGGTGTCTTCGTCGCCGGGATGGCGCGGGCCATCATCCCCCGCACGTGGATTGAGACCATCGCCGGGCGGAACACCGTCTGGGCCAACCTGGTCGGCGTGTTGTTTGGGGTCTTTATGTACTTCCCCACGCTGGTCGAGGTGCCCATCGCGCAGACGTTCCTCTCGCTGGGCATGCACCGTGGGGTGCTGCTGGCCTACCTGCTGGCCGACCCGGAGCTGAGCTTGCAGTCTATCCTGATTACCAACTCGGTCATCGGCCGGAAAAAGACGGCGGTCTACGTCATCCTGGTCACGATCTTTAGCACATTGGCGGGTCTGTTGTTCGGCGGCTGGGTAGATGGGATGAGCCTGTGGTTGATCGGAGCGATTCTGCTCGGGTCGGTCGGGGCACTGGTCGCCCTGGCGATGTGGACCAGCCACAACCGGCGACCTGTTCCGGCGGTAGCTGAGGAAGCGAAGTAAATCGTTTTAAGAACGCGGCAGATAAAAAATCTGGTTCTTTGGGATTTCGCATGGTAGCGGCGAAAGATTAGCCACGAATTGCACGAATTAACACGAAAAACCCAAAATTAGTGACAATTCGTGTAATTCGTGGCGAAAAGTTGACCGCTTGCTAAGCCAACCAGGCGAACTACCAGAGAGCCAAAAATCTAAAGTTTTTGAGAAGAAGGAGGATTTCGATGGAGATCAAAATTCTAGGCACCGGGTGCCCAAAGTGTAAACGACTGGAGGCGGTAGCTCGCGAAGCGGTGGAAGAGGCCGGTGTCGAGGCGACCTTCACCAAGGTTCAGGATATGGATGGGATCATGGCCTACGACGTCATGAGCACGCCGGGGCTGGTGATCGACGAGGCGGTCAAGTCGTCGGGCCGCATCCCGCGTAAGGAAGAGATCGTTGAGTGGATCCGCGCGGTATAGATGGACGATCTTCCCGAAAACTAACGGAGCTTTCGGGAAGATCGTTGTAAGGAGGAAAGCATGCTGCAGATCAAGGTCTTTGGTACCACGCCGCCCTGCGCCAACTGCAAACGCGCCGAAGCGCAGGCCCAGAAAGCGGCGGAGCAGTTCCCCGGTCAGGTCGAGGTGGTCAAGCTCGACGCGCTGGGGCCAGAAGTGGAGCCGTATGGCCTGATGACCACGCCGTTGGTCGTCGTGGATGAGGAAGTGATCGGCGCAGGCAGGGTTGTACCGTCGGACAAGCTTGTATCCATTATTCAAAACAAACTGGGAGGCTAAACATATGGTCAAATTAGAGGTCTTTAGCGGCGATCCACCCTGCCCGGGCTGCGTCGCCATCATCGATCTGGCGCAGCGGGTCGCTGCCAGGTACGAGGGTGAGTTGGCGCTCACCATTTACGAAGGCACCGAGGGAATGGAAAAATTCGAGGAGTACCGGCTCTTCTGTGTGCCGGCGGCGGTGGTCAACGGGGCCATTCGCATTGAGGGCATGTGCCCCAGCGAGGCGACGCTCAATAACGCGCTCAGGGAGGGTGGGCTATGTCTAAAATAAGGATCGAGGCATTTGTGTCGGTGCCGCCCTGTTCCGGCGGCGTGGCGGTCAAACGGCTGCTGAAGGAGATCGAGACCGAGTTCGGCGACCGGGTCGATGTCGTCTTTCACACCGGTCCCGGCGATCATGAGTGGGACGAATACGCCATCGGGAACGCCCCGGCGCTGGTCGTCGGCGATCTGGTCAAGTTCGTCGGATTGGCCCCCAGCAAAGAGAGCCTGGTCGGCGCGCTGCGCGAGGTAGGAATGGAGTAAGTAAGCGGTGAGGCCCACCGGGCGGTAACTACTGCCCGGTGGAACGGAAGTTCACCCAATCAAGTTCAGGGGATAGAAATAGAAGGGATCGTGGTGGCCATCGACAAATCGGAATACAGCATTACGGCTGCTCCAGCCGCCGTTGATCTGGCCCAGTTGTGGCCCGTGGATGAGATGCACTTCGTGCCCGTCGCCTCCCTGAAACCGGGTCAGATCGGGACAGGTGGTAACTACCCAGACTGTTGGGTCGGGACACAGAGAAACATGGAGGAGACACCGAGAATCACAGCGAACGAAAAAGGAAGCTTTTTCTCTGTGTCTCTCACGGAGAGACTCCGTGTAACTCTGTGTAACTATAGTCTGGGTGGTCACATTCCGTCTGAAACCCTGTAAAGAGAGTGTTAATGCTAGCTATCGAAAGTCAGCGTCGTCGATTAGAGTTGGGTTATCGATCTCCATCGTGACCCTCGTACTGGTCGCTCTATTGCTCGGGATGGTTCCTGTCGTCCGCGCCGACGAGCCGGTGGTGCACGCCGTGTTTTTCTGGTCGGAGAACTGCCCCCACTGTCACGATGTGATGGACCACGACTTCCCGCCGCTGGAGACGAAATACGGCGAGCAACTCGAGATCCAGAGGATCGAGATCTCCGACCCGGAACTACCCGCTGTGGGTGGCGGCGATGGATGCGTTCCAGGTGCCACCCGGAAGCCAGGGGGTGCCGATGCTGTTCATCGGCGACACGGTACTGGTGGGATCGCACGAGATCCCGGAGAAACTCCCGGGGCTGGTCGAGCAACATCTGGCAGCCGGCGGTGTGGATTATCCAGACATTCCGGGACTAAAGGAGACGCCAGAGCCGGTGCTTGAAGCGACCGCCGGCCCGCCCCGGTCGGTGCTTCATCTGTATTTCTTCTACAACCGCCGGTGCGGGGAATGTGTGGTGGTGTAGGAGGAGGTTTTGGATCCCCATCCACCTGGCCTATTTCTACCAGCCCGGTTGCCCGGAATGCGACCGGGTTCAATTGGCCCTGAATTACCTGCAAGACCAGTATCCACAACTCAACGTCTGCACCCTCGACGTCAGGGAGCAAGCGACGCTGTGCGAGTGGTTAGGAGAACAGGCCGACGTGCTGGTGGGCAAACGACTGACAGCGCCCGCTGTCTTTGTCGAGGACGAGGCGCTGGTGGGGGATGACCTGCACCCCGGCAGCCTGGAGGCCCTGCTCGCCCGCTACGCCGAGAGCGGCGCCCGGCCGATATGCACCGGGGACGTGAGCGACGAGGTCGCCTCCACCATCGTCGAGCGTTTCCGTTCCTTCGGCCTGGCGACGGTGCTGGTAGCCGGGTTGGTGGACGGCCTCAACCCCTGCGCCTTCGCCACGCTGGTCTTCCTGGGCGGGATCGTGACCAGCATTGGTCCGTGCAACGTGGCCATGATCCCGCTGATCATCGGTTACCTGGGCGGCTCGGCCGACGCCGCCCACCCGCTGTCGCGCCAACGCGCCTTCACGCTCTCGCTGACCTTTGCCACCGGTCTGGCGATCACCTTCACGGCCCTGGGCGTGATCGCCTCCCTCGCGGGTGGCCTGATCGGCGGCGCCAGCCGGGTGTGGTATTACGTCGTCGCCGCAGTCTGCATCCTGATCGCACTGCACATGTGGGGCGCGATTCGCCTGCCAGAGATCCCCGGCCTGGTCCGTCTGCGCGAGCGGGCCACGCTGCGGGGTATCCCAGGCGCGCTGGCGCTGGGGCTGGTCTCCGGGCTGCTCGCCTCCCAGTGCGCCACGCCGGTGCTGGTGGCGATTCTGACCTACGTGATGGCGCGGCAAGAGGTGCTGATCTACGGCGCGGCGTTGTTGTTTGTCTACGCGCTGGGGCGCGGGGCGCCGGTCGTGCTGGCCGGGACGTTTACGGGAGCACTTACCCGGCTCCGTGCGCTGGGGCGCTGGTCGGGCGTGATGGAGAAGGTCAGCGCGGCGATCGTGCTGGGCGTGGGCCTGTATTTCCTGTGGATCGCGTGACAGTGCACTGGAACGCACAGGTTAGCAGGTTGTTGGAGAGAGATACAAAAGACTTCGGAAGTCTTTCCAGAAAGAAGCTTTACCTGACGATTTTCGAGGCGATTTTGGCGTTTTTACGCGCATAAAACGGCTCGATCGAGATTCCCGAAGTCTGGATTTGCTTCTTTCCGACAGGCTGCTAGTGAACATACTTATGGAAAGGAATATGGAGCTTTCAAAACGACGTCTGTTGATCATCCTTCCGCTGTGGGGTATCCTCGTGCTCCTAGTGGGAACGTGCTGTGGGGTAAGGGAGCGCCAGGGAGGATTACTTGCGCCGTTCCCATCGGCTGAGGCGCCCACACAGCTTCCCGACCTAACCGCCTTCACGACTACTGGAGCCGAATCGACGCCCTCGCCTTCGCCCTCGCCGTCGCCGTCGCCTGTCCCCTCTCCTGGGTATGTTGCGTCTACTCCGCTACCGCAGACGACTTTCACCCTGACGATCCTATACACCGGTGAGATCTATGGCGAAATCCTGCCCTGTCCCGGTTGAGGGATTGCCATCGGTGGGTTGGCCCGGCGGGCCACCGCAATTGCTCAGTTGAGGGAACAGGTCCAGGGGAGCGTGCTGGTTTTGGATAGCGGAAACTGTTTTCCCACCTTGTTGGCAGCGGACGACGATTCGGGAAAGCTGATCGTCAGGGCAATGAATGCTATGGGGTACGATGCACTGGCCTTGGGTACGACGGAAGTTGCTGCTTTACCCGTTATGCGGGCGCGCTTTCAGGAAGTCGACTTTCCCGTACTCTCTGCTAACGTGGGGATAAGGGGCGCATTGCCGAACGTGCAACCTTACTTGATCGTGGAGATGGACGGGCATACCATCGCCATCGTAGGGGCGACGGACGAGCGCATCGACCAGCTGGGGGACCAGGTAGGATTGCCCATGGAGGTGGAGAGCGCAGTAGAGGCCGTCCAGCGCACGCTGCAGGAGGTGGAGGAACGGGCCGACATCGTCGTCGTTCTCTCGAACCTGGATTGGCAGGTGAACGAGACCCTGGCCCAGGAGGTCCCCGGCATTGACGTCATCATCGGCGCTTCCAGAAGGCGGCTGAACGAAGCGGTTACCGGCCCCGAGGGATTGGTGGTTCTCCAGGCCGCGGGAACACGGGGTGAGTATCTGGGCGTGCTGACGTTGGGTTTTGATGGTGCTGGGCGCGTGGCGGCCTTTGACGCCCGGCATGTGGCGCTCACTCCCAACTATGACGACGACCCGGAGATTGCGCGTATGATCCGAGAGCGGGGCACTGGTCCATGAGACAACCAGTCAAGTGGCTGTGGTTGGCGGTGTTACTCTGCACGCTGTTGGCAGCGTGCGTTCCTCGGCCTGCATCGACGGACGCTGCGACCGCAAGAGTAACGGCGACAGCATCCCCCACCACGCCGTCAACCAACCCGCCAGAGGAGCGCGATGCAGAGGATCGTGACCAAGAGAGCGACGACGGGTACGTACACATCACGCCATCGGAGTTGGCGTTTATGTTGGAGGATAAAGATTTTCTGTTGATCAACACCCACACGCCGTATGGGTATGAGATCGAACACACCGATGCCCACATCCTGCTCGACGGTGAGGGCCGGTGGTTGCGCCATTATCCCGCCGACCGGATGGCCAAGATCGTGCTGTACTGCCGCAGCGGGAAACGGTCTACCGTTACCGCCATAGGATTGGTAGCGGCCGGTTACACCAACGTGTACCACCTGGATGGGGGGATGCTCGCGTGGCACGCGGATGGCCTGCCGCTGCAGAGTAATTAGCGCGCTGTGTGCAGGGGGCGGCGGTCACCGCGGATGAAGTGTGATCCAGGCGAGGAGAGCCAATGGACAGCACAAAAGAACGCCTGCGTCGCATCTGGCTGACGCTGCAAGGAGAAGAGATCGTCGAACTGAAGCAGTTGATGATGGATCGTGACGTGGAGGGGACGAGAGCGTTCTTTCACCAGACCGTATTCCCTCGCGTGCGGCGCGCGGCCGATCGGCGGGGGATAAGCGCCGACGTTCCTTTCAATGGAGATAAACGGTCATGAATTTTGACGAATACATCGATCGTAACGAATATCCAACCCTAAAGTGGAGTGGGGCGTTCCTTTCAGAGTATTTTGGAAACGAAGAAGCGATTCCGATGTCAGTCGCTGATATGGATCTGAAAGCGCCCCCCGCTGTCATAGCGCAATTGCATAAACGGGTTACACACGGGATCTATGGCTATGCGTTTAGACCAGATAGCTATTTCAACGCCCTGGAGACGTGGTATCAAAATCGGCATGGATGGAGAATCGATCAAAAGCACATTGGAGCGAGCCCATCCATCTTGAGCGCCGTTTCCATCTTGATCAACCAGCATTCAAGTGAGGGGGATGGCGTGATTCTTCAACCGCCCGTTTTCTTCGAATTTCGAACGGTCATAAGAAGCAACAAGAGAAAAATCGTCAAAAACCCTCTCAATCTAATAGAAGGACGATACCGGATTGACTTTGACGATCTGGAACTCAAGGCATCTGATCCGAACAACAAGATATTGATATTATGTAACCCGCATAATCCTGTTGCCAGGGTTTGGACAAGGGCAGAGTTAGAACAAATAGCCGAGATATGCGAGCGTCACGATGTCTTTGTCATCGCGGATGAGATTCATGGGGATTTTTTCTTTCCCCCTCACAAGTATACCCCCTATCTGAATGTCTCTGAGACGGCTGTGCAGAATGGAGCAGCCTGTATCTCGCCAGCCAAGACGTTCAATATCTCAGGTATGGTTGACGCGATAACGATTATCCCCCACGAAAAACACCGCCAACGGTTCCATAAATTTGCTCATCGTCACCAGATCCACAAGGTGAACGTCTTTGCTTCAGTAGCGATGGAAGCCACTTATCGGGATGGGGCCGCATGGCTAGACGAGCTGCTGCTTTACATTCAAGGCAATGTCGACCTGGTCAGGGAACATTTGCAGAAAAATAACCCCAGAGTTTCATTGATTGAACCGGAGGGAACGTTCTTGGTCTGGCTGGATTTCAGAGAACTTGGTTGGGATGCCAAAGAACTGGAGAGGTTTCTATCACAGAAAGCCCAAGTGGCACTGGCCCCGGGCTATTGGTTCGGTAGAGAGGGCGTGGGGTTTGCGAGAATGACCATAGGTTGTCCGCGAGAAACAGTTCGGAGCGCTCTCAATAACCTTACTGCTGCGCTGCGCCCGGCACAGGCGGCGGGTTGTGACCCGCCTGGCACAAACATAGATAACTGAGTATCATCTCAATAAACCGGGGCAAACTCGCTCGGGCCGGTCTCCTGACCGTGCCCGCTGTGGCTCGGTCGGGAGACCGGCCACAGCTCCCCAACTTATTGAGAAGATACGTGCAGGGCATGCTGGATGCGTAGATCTCACCAATAGAGGGGGTATGGATGGCCATTTACTTGGATCACAACGCCACCACGCCGCTGCGGGCGGAGGTGCGGGAGGCGATGGCGCCCTATCTGGGCTATCTGGACGGCGTGTTCGGCAACGCCTCCAGCGTCCACGCCTTCGGGCGGGAGGCGGCCAAGGGGCTCAACGGGGCGCGGGAGCGAGTAGCGGCCGCGCTGGGCTGCGCGCCGGAGGAGATTGTTTTCACCGGCTGCGGCACCGAGGCCGACAACCTGGCGATCAAGGGCGTCGCGTATGCCCATCGGGGAAACCACATCATCACCACCTCGATCGAGCATCACGCCGTGCTGCATACGTGCCAGTACCTGGAGCGGCGCGGGTTCAGCGTCACCTACCTGCCCGTGGATGGGCATGGTCTGGTGGATCCGGATGATGTGCAGAAGGCCATCACCGAGCGCACCAGCCTGGTCAGTGTGATGCACGCCAACAACGAGGTGGGCACGATCCAGCCCATCGCCGAGATCGGGCGCATCACTCGCGAGCGAGGCGTGGTGTTTCACACCGACGCGGTGCAGTCGTTCGGCAAGCTACCCACACAGGTGGACGAGTTGTGCGTCGATCTGCTGACCTTATCGGCGCACAAGATCTATGGCCCCAAGGGCGTGGGCGCGCTGTACGTCCGTCGAGGCACGCGTCTCGAAGCGCTGTTGCACGGTGGCCATCACGAGCATGGCCTGCGGGCCGGGACGGAGAACGTGGCCGGCATCGTGGGGCTGGGCCGGGCCGCGGAGCTGGCTATGGCCGAGATGGAAGAGGAGGGGCGGCGAGTGACGGCCCTGCGAGAGCGTCTGTGGGAGGGCATCGCGGCGAACCTGAAGGGCGTGCGGCGCAACGGGCATCCCACGCGAGCATTGCCCAACACGCTCAACGTCTGCTTCGAGTACCTGGAGGGGGAGGCGATCCTGATGGGCCTGGATGCCCAGGGCATCGCCGTCTCCACCGGATCGGCCTGTACGTCGGACGTGCTGGAGCCGTCGCACGTGCTGCTGGCGATGGGCGTGCCGCCACTGATCGCCCAGGGATCGGTGCGCTTCAGCCTGGGGCGGGGCACCACCGACCAAGAGATAGATGACGTGCTTGAGGCGGTGACCGGCATCGTCCAGCCGCTGCAGGCCGCTTCGCCCCTGTTTGTCGAGGAGATGGGCGTATGAACGACGTGAAGGACGACGATGTGCTGTGGCACGGCTTCACCATCACCCACGTCAAGGACTGCATCGCCGATCCGAGCAAGAACCGGGTCGTGGCCGAGTTCTCCGACGACGTCTCGCCGGTGTTTCCCTATCTGAACGCCACCATCTCCAATCTGATGTACACGCCGGCGGCCAACAGTGTCACCGTCAAGCGCGGGGAGCGCATCCTGACCTTTTACCCGCGGGTGGCGAAGCTGGCCAAGGTGGATGGGGCCGAGGATGCAAGGGATCAACTGGCGTGGTTCAAGGAACTATGCAACGATACCTGGCGGCGGCGGGAGGAGATCACGCCGCTCTACGAGCGGCGCAAGCTGCTGGGACATCTGGACGTCTACCGGCTCTTGCCCGGGCTGAACTGTGGCGAGTGCGGCGAGCCGACCTGTATGGCCTTCGCTTTCGGATTGTTGATGGATAAGCGCCAGTTGTCCGAGTGTCCGCGCCTGCAGGAAGATGAGTACGCGGAGGGCGGCCGGCGCCTGGCGGAGTTGTTGGGTCTGTAAATAGTGATTTGAGAGTGACTACTCCTCACCTTGTGCCCGCCGGATCACAATCCGGTCACCGGATCACAATCCGGTCACTTGCAGGCAACGTGCTGGCTTCCATCACCAATCCGCCGGTGACCTGTGCGACATCGGCGCGGATTGTGATCCGCACCGCACACGTATGCTGAGTAGTTACATTTGAGAAAGGAAGCGTGAGATGATAGCCAAGAGCGTAACGGTTTATATGAAGGAATCCTGCCCGTATTCGCGAGGCCTGATCCGCAAGCTGGAGCGCGACGGTGTGGATTACGTCAGGTATGACGTGGACCGGGATGCCGCCCGGCTCGCGGAGATGCTGGCCCTCAACGGCGGACGGCGCGCCGTGCCGACTATCGTGTGGCCCGATAAGGGCGTCGAGGTTGGCTTCCACGGTCAGTGAAAGGTGTAAGCGCGCCGGCCGTGGGCCAGCGAAAGAGGAGATGTCAGGTGAATCGAAGCAGAAAGATCAAGGTCATTGTCCGCGAAGAGTAAAACGGATGAAATTAGATAACACGCAAGTGCTGATGATGGACGATATTCCATTCCAGCCAAACTTGCCGAAACTGTTGAGGAAGCTGCGCGTGAAAGAGGACACCAGGTACGCCAAGCAGATCGAGTGCCTGCTTGACGAAGCACAGGCCATCGCCAGACCTCGAGCAATGTACCGGGTCGCCTACGTCGATTCCAGGGACGAGGACAGCGTGGTGATTGGCGGCGTCAGGTTCCACAGCCGCGTGCTGCGGGTCAACTTGGACTCGGTACATCGTGTATTCCCGTTCGTGGTTACAGGCGGGACCGAGCTGCACGAGTGGATGCAGGCTCAGGACGACATGCTGTTGCGCTACTATGCCGACGTCATCAGCGAGACCGCTTTGCGGCAGGCGTCGGCCATGTTGAAGGCGCACCTGGTCAGGCGCTATGCTCTGGGACGCACCTCGACCATGTCGCCTGGTTCCCTGGAGGACTGGCCCATCCAAGAACAGCGGCCCCTGTTTGCACTCCTCGGCGACCTGGAACAGGCGATTGGCGTGCGCCTCACGGACAGCATGCTGATGATCCCATCCAAGTCCGTCTCCGGCATCCGGTTTCCGGTCGAGAAGACGTTCGAGAGCTGCCAGTTGTGCCAGCGAGAGCGTTGTCCGAGCAGAAAAGCGCCGTACGACCCCGATTTGTACGCGAGACGCTATCGCCCCGAGATGGAGGCGGCGTCCGAGGGGCTGAGGTAGACGCTGAAAAAGAGGCATATTGAGCATTTGAGGAGGGACGTGATGTTGATCGAAAAGTACGACCTGGAGGTGACCACCCCGCCGTGCGAACCGGGAGCGGAGCGCTTCAGCGGCGTGGCCCGGCTGGTGACCGACATCAGCGAGGTCTTGCCCTACCTAAACGCTACCCTGCGCGGCGCGGTCTACAACGCGGCTGTACCGGCTCTGACCTGGAAGAAGGGCGGGCACAACGTCGCCTTCCACCCCTATCAGATCGCCGTCAGTAACGTCGCGGATCGCGATGCGGCTATCAAAGAGGTGGATGGGCTGATCAAGCTGGTCAACCGCACGTGGGAGCGGCGCGACGAGATCGAGCCCGACCACGAGGTGCACCGCCGGCCCGGCCCACTGGATCTCTACAAGCTGCTGCCCCAGACCAACTGCAAGGAGTGCGGACAGCCCACGTGTTACACCTTCGCCCTCAAGCTGGCGGCCGGACACGTCAAGTTGAGCGATTGTCCGGTGATCCAGGATCCGGAGTACGCCGGCCAGTGGGCGCAGTTGAAGGGTATGGTGGCGGAGGACATACCAGCCATCTGACAGCGGAACTGAAATCGCAAGAGATTGAGAGAGCAGAATAAGGAGGACAACAAGTGAGACTTTACGCTGACAACGCAAAATGCTCGGGATGTCGCGCCTGCCTGGTGGCCTGTTCGCTCCACCTGTTCGGCGAGAACAATCCCAAGAAGGGCGCGGGATGTGGCGGGCTTCGGCCGCGAGTGGGACGCGCCGGCGTCGCGCTTCGTGGAGGAGCCGGCCGCCAGTGGGCCAGTTCACCCCGCCGGAGGCCGCCCAGCAGATGCTCGACTATTACTACGAGCAGCGCGGCTGGGACGAGAACGGCATTCCGACCCCGGAGACGCTGGAGCGGATGGGGTTGGATGAGTTAGTGAAGAGGCATTCAGCGTGAGCGTGACGCTGATCCTGGTGGGAGGATTGAAAGCGTACGCCGACGGTCGAGAACGGGTGGAAGCGAGCGCCGGCCCCACCGTGGCGGAGATACTGGAGAACGCGGGCGTCAAAGCAGCGCTGGTGGCAGCGGCGCTGCAGAGCGACGACGAGATGGTATCTCTGGACTATCGCCCTCGTGACGGAGAGACGTTGAAACTTATCGCCGTGATGGGCGGGGGATGACGGGTATCAACTAGGCACAAAAGGCAAAGTAGAAGCGGTTCTTTGGGATTTCGCATGGCCGCGGTGAGAGATTAGCTACGAATCCTTCGACTACGCTCAGGACAGGTTTGCACGAATTAACACGACAAACCCAAAGATTAGTGACAATTCGTGTAATTCGTGGCAAAAAATTGACCGCTTGCTAAGCCGATCATGCAAACTAGCAGAGAGCCGTAGAAGCGATGTAGAAGCGATAGTGAACAGGGAGATAGACAGAATGACGACTAATAGAGGAGCAAACATCCCGTCCGCTTGGGCGCGAGATTACATCCGTGAACGGGGAGGCGTCATCAGCATCCGCTGGACCTGGGTCTGTATGGGGTGATGAACCTTTTTCCAAGGCCCATCCGGTCGGATGGCAGAGCCCGACAATCCAGAGGATTACGTTCGTTTCACGATTGATGACGATCTAAGCGCCTACGTCTCGCGCGACCTGTTGGAAAAGCAAGAACCCGGCACACGGAAGCTGCGCTTTTACATTGGCGGACATGGCGGGTACTGGCTGGAACTCGCCGAGCCGTGGCGTGAAGACGGGAGAAAGGAATGAACATGCGTTACAAAGAGTTGGGACAGCAAGTTGAGGAGGTTCAAGCGCGGCTGACGCCCGCCTTCGTCGAGGATGCCGTCCAGGCGTTACTCCAGGAAGGGGAGGATGTAGGCGGCGGCGTCAACGCCCACCGGCTGGTCAAGCGCCTGCTGGGCGACCTGCACCTGCGCGATGTGGAGGAAGTATGGGCCTATGACCGGCTCAAGCCGGCGCTCCGGGCGGCCTTCGAGGAGATTCCATCGCTTTACTACTTCGAAGGTGACTGATGAGCGGAGGACGCCGTCTTTCCGTTGTGAAAGACGCTTCTTCCCGGTGGGAAGATCACGGAAATGAGGAATCAATGGGACATCGTCAGATACTGGTAGGCCGGCGACCGGCAGCGATCCAGGGGCTGGACGAGATGTTCGACGAACTGTACGAGCAGGGCCGGCATCCCAACGATCCTGGTCTGGGGAGAGAACTGGTCGAGCAAGCGCGCCAACGACGCAACTATATCCCCAGGCCAGCGGAGGATGACTTCGCCCAGGCCCTGCTGCGCGAATATCGCAAATACGTCGAGCAGCGTATGTGCGGTTGCCATCCTCAAGCGGTGGATTACGGCACGTGGCGCGGGCGTCCGCGGGAGCACATCCCCTGGTTCCCCACGCTGGCCGAGGATCTGTGCGACGGTTGTGGCGCCTGCATAGAGTTCTGCTCATTCGGCGTCTTTGAGTCCACCGAGGACGGCAAGGTGACGGTGCTAGAGCCCTTCAACTGCCAGGTGGGGTGCAGTTCGTGCGCCAACGTCTGCCCGCCGCGGGCGATCACCTTCCCGCCGCGTAGTATGCTGGATGCATTTCGCCCCGGCGGACGATGAAACAGGGACGATCGGTGAGAATAATCTGTATCAACCAGGACAATAGATTTCGCGCAAGGAAGGAGTCGATTATGACGAAGCGAAAAGCGGACGAAATCCGCAAGGCCGTCAGGCAGAATTACCAAGGAGTGGTCCAATCTACACCTGCGGGAGGCAGCTGTTGTTCGCCGTCTTGTTGTAGTGATGGCGACACAGCGCCGGGGGATCCGTCGATCCTTATGGGATACTCGATAGAGGCCCTATCGGCGGTGCCCGATGGGGCTAACATGGGCCTGGGATGTGGGAACCCGCTCGCCATCGCATCTCTCGAACCGGGAGAGATGGTGCTCGATCTGGGCAGTGGCGGCGGCTTCGACGCTTTTCTCGCAGCCCAAGCCGTTGGGGAGACTGGTCATGTCATCGGTGTGGATATGACGCCGGAGATGGTGCACCAGGCACGCCGTTTGGCCACCGAGAATGGCTACGACAACGTCGAGTTCCGCCTGGGTGAGATCGAACAGATCCCGCTCGAGGATAATTCTGTGGACGTCATCATCTCGAACTGCGTGATCAACCTCTCTCCGGAGAAAGAACGGGTCTTCCAAGAGGCGTTTCGCGTCTTGAAACCGGGCGGGCGTCTGGCCGTGTCTGACGTGGTGGCCACTGCGGAACTTCCGGCAGAGGTGAAGGACGACCTCGCTCTCCACTCCCACTGCATTGCCGGGGCATCGCCTATTGCTGAACTTGAGGCTATGTTGGAGCAGGCGGGGTTTGTGGCCATGCGCATACAACCCAAAGACGAGAGCCGGGCCTTTATTCGTGAATGGTCGCCGGATCTGCCCGCTGAGCTGTTTATCGTCTCAGCCACCATTGAGGCCGTGAAGGCGCTTTGATGACGCCGTGGATCAAGGCTCAGGTATGACCCTGGTTGGCTGACAAATTCAACATTCAACCAACACATAAAATATTTGGACACAGATCAACACAGATTCACACAGATTGAGGCCATCAAGCAGGCCTTACTTGGCACTCGATGAAAAAATCTGTGCAATCTGTGTCGATTTGTGTCCCATCGTTCAATCCCCTGAACGCTTACAACTCACCTACCTCCACGGCGACCACCTGGGCTCCGCCAGCCTGGCGAGCAACGCCACCGCCCAATCCTTCCACGTCGTGTGAGAGCGGAGCGTCAAAAGGATGCCGGGGACGGGGCCGACAATGGGACGTGGGACGATGACGGAGAACCAGGGCCACCCCCGGGTGCGAGAGGTGCGGCTCGCCCAGGGTGGTCAAATCGCGGCCTACACCGACCACTACTTCCACCAGGGGGATGGCAATGCCAGCGGCCATTGCGGCGGCAGCTTGCAAGACATGGACGGGATGGCAGGGCGGGCGTATCGCGTGGCGCACTACGCTGCTGACGGCACGCGGATGGCCGAGACAGTCACCCGGCATCGACGGAAGACGTGGGGCAGCGGGGATAACGAGCGGCGCTTCGTCACCGTGGACGCGGTATGCGCGTACGCCGAAGAGCAGAGCGGCGCCTCACGCCGCACCGAGTACGACTACGACGACGATCGCGGCAACCTGATCCAGGTGCGCGAGTACGAGAGCGCCGTCGCTGCCGTTCCCTACCGCACGACGGTGACCGGCTACGTCGTCAACGCCGGGGCGCACATCGTGGACCGGGTCCACCAGGTCAGTGTCTACGCCGGAGGCGCAGGGGGGCGGAAAGTGGCGGAGACCCGTTACTACTACGACCGCTACGCCGACGGCCGGCTGCGTCCGTGGGGGAGCGCGCCGACGCAGGGCGCGCTGGCGCGGGTGGAGAAGCGGGTCGAAATGGACGCCGAGCGCTTCACCGCCGAGGATTACCATTACGACCAATGGGGCAACCGCCGGGAAGCGTGGCGCTACGGCGGATACGGCGCCAGCGGGAGCGAGACCTACACCGATCCGCTCACGACGACGACGGCGTACGACCCCGTCTATCGCCAGTTCCCCGTCGAGACGTGCAACGCCCTCGGCCAATGCACGCAGATGGCATACCACGACGGGAGCGACGAGCATGGGCTGTTCGGTCAGGTCGCACACGTGACCGACCCCAACGGGGCGACGACCGCCTTCCGCTACGACCGCTTCGGGCGGCTGGTGGCGGTGCGGGCGCCCGACGACGCGGGGTGGGCGGCGGGGGAGGTGAGCACGCGCTACGCTTACCGCGATCTGGGGA
>OMKS01002152.1_pt1 | contig 16744 bp, 13 predicted proteins | sample 1674721 | NCBI WGS metagenome assembly OMKS01 (sample SAMN06264996, study PRJEB25208) | sediment metagenome | isolation source: hot spring sediment | place: USA: California | collected 2014-09-02
ACTCTACGCCGAATCTGCCTTTCACCGGTTCGAAACTCGTCGTATGTAGTTCGTATTTGACTTGTATCGAATTCTTTGAAAAGTTGTACGATTTCAGCAGCTCCATATTTTTCATTTCACCATTTTGCTGCCACGACCGTTTGTTGGCGAAATGGAGCTCTTTTCTCTCCTTCTCCACCTTTCTAGCCCGATATATCGATCCCATAAAATCGATCTTCTGCTCGAAATTGCCGGTGGCAAAATTTTCGATCCCAACATCGGGCTCCAAGAAGTGGTCCAAAAAGGAGTTCTTGCTGTATCGGTCTATTCCATTTTCCAGGTCATCTTCCGTATGATAGTCCTCACGGTACCTAGCCATGGTATCCAGATAGTTCCACGCGGTGACCAGATAGTCCAGTTCGAAAAGGCATGCACCGGTCCGGTGCACATATGCATTGATAAACTGTCCTTGATACAAATACTCGGGCATACCGTCCAAATCTATATCGGTCACGTGTATCGAAGTAGAGAAAATCCCCTTCTCTCGGGTGGTCTTTTCGGCGTTTATCAATCCCGCATACACGGCTTTTCTGATTTCGTTACGGTACACGCCACCGTCCGGCCCGGTCCAGAAAGCGGCGTGGGTCTGCCCCTTCCAGCTCTCCTCTTTGGCCGTTTTTTTTCTGGATCGATCCCCACGCACCTGCCCGACCATGCCGTGTACGTACATCATTTTCGAGTAAACCTTCTGTATTTCCGGGTACATTGAGATAAACTGTCGAAAATACCTTGGTTTGCTCTCTTCGGAGACGAACGTTTTCAGCGGGCGAATTTTTAAGCCCTCCGATTCTTCGATTCTCTGTTCTCCGTTGCTCTGTTTAATGTACTGCGAGGGCAGATACACCCGCTGCAGCGGCGCTTGGTGGCGTACATGCTTTCCCGGCAGGACCGTGTCTATGCATTCGGACTCTCTGTTCAAAGCTTGAAAAAACCGCTCCAACCACCCGCCTTCGGCGAAAATATCTGAATAAAAGGTCTTGTTGACCAAAAAAAAGTCACCGTTGATCAAAATATTCAGATGGGCTCCGGCGGGGCTCTTCTTCTGCAGTTCACATATTTCTGCGACCAGTGTATCAGGATCTTCCACAAACATCCGCTCGATGAAATCGTTGTGCAAGGGCAGGACCACAGCGGTTTTTCCCTGGTCGTCGGTGATGAATATCTTATATAGATCCTCCTGCTTCTTTCCACTCTGGAGAATCAACTTGTCGTCCAGAAACAGATACTCCATGCCGCTGTTTTTGATGGTCGAGGTAAGAGTTGGTTCCCAGACTCCTTCGGTTATCCAACACCCCCGCGGGCGTTTACCGAATTTTTTCCTGATCAAGGTGGTCAAAAGCTCTATCTGTCCGATTCGGTCCTTGCTCGGTATTATGGGAAAAATGGGGCTGTAAAACCCGCCTCCGATGAGTTCAACCTGCTTTCTTTTGACCATCTCATTGAGGACCATGATGAACTCGGGATGTTTGTCATCGAGCCACTCGAGCAATGTTCCGGAAAAGTGGAAGGCCCCTTTGAGCATGGCGTATTTGTAGAGAAGGGTCAAAAACGGTTTGTACGAGTATTGATAGGCCTTTTCAAACTGATCTAGGGACGTACCCACGGGCGGACTGTTGTACGTCCCCAGAACGAGTTTAAGCTTTCTCATTCACTGCCTTTTTTTCTCTCTTCTCTTCGTTTTTCTTTTCATGTTCCGCCGGCATCAACGAGTCGTCAGCGGGGATGATGCATTTTGGCGGGCAGGCTTTCGCGGCGGATACCCGCTCCCCCTGCTGTGAATAATCGATGGTGGCCAAGAAGTTTTCGACCTTGAATCCACCATCGGGTGACTTCTTCTCGCATATTTTACACCCGATACAGCCGACTTTACAGTATTTTCTGACAACGGCTCCTTTTTCGGTCGAATTGCAGGCCACGATGTAGTCCGCGGAGTAGGGAATCATTTGCATCACCCCGGTAGGGCAGACCTCCACACATTTCTCGCAGCTGATGCACTTTTCTCGATCGACTCGGACCAAACCTTCCTGGTCGTAGTAGATCGCGTCGGTAGGACAGACCTTGATACAACTTCCCAGGCCGAGACAGCCGAATTTACACTCCTTGTCGCCTTCGAACAGCATATGCGCGGCGTTGCAGTCCACCACGCCGCGATATTCGAAGAGGTACGAGGCGGTGGCCTTCGATCCCCGGCAGTGAACCTGAGCGACCATCTTTTCAGACTCTCCTACGTCGCTTTCCAAGCCCATGATCTCGGCTACGGCCTTGATGGTCGAAGCACCTCCGGGGCTGCAGAGGTTGATCTCGGCATTCTCTTCCACTATGGCTTCCGCGTAGGCGGCACATCCCGCATAACCGCAGGCACCGCAGTTTGCACCGGGGAGGGCTTTTTCCAGCTCCTCTATCCGTTCATCTTTCTTCACGGCGAATATTTTGGAGGCGTAGGCCAGGCCGATGCCCAGCAGCCCCCCTAAAGCCGCCACGGAAAGAAAAGAATATATTACTCTAAGAATCATCTATTTCCCCCAATATCCCTGTATATTAACCGATCAGATTGTTCAGCAGCGCCTTGTCGAAGGCCATAAAAGCCAAGGCCATCAAGCCGCCGGTGATAAAGGCAATTGGTATACCGCGAAAGTACTTTGGTACCCATTCGCTGTCCAACTTCTCTCGAATCGACGACATTAAGACTATGGCCAGCAAGAAACCGATTCCCGCCGCGATACCGGCGACGAAACTCTCCAAAGCGTTGTAGCCGCTTCTGACGTTGATCAAGGCGATCCCCAGCACCGCGCAGTTGGTGGTGATCAGGGGCAGGTAGATACCCAAGGCCTTGTAGAGCTGGGGAGAGATCTTCTGGATAACCATCTCCACGAGCTGGACCAAAGAGGCGATCACCAGAATGAAGGTGATGGTCTGCAGAAAGGCTATGTTCAATGGGATGAGGACAAGATTGTAAATCGCCCATGTGGTGATCGAAGCCAGCGCCATAACAAAGGTTACGGCGAAGCCCATACCTACCGCCGATTCGAGGTTCTTGGAGACTCCGATGAACGGGCAGAGCCCCAGAAACTGGGTCAGAATAAAGTTGTTTATAAATACAAATGTAATGATAATTCCGATATAGGTCATATCAGCTGTTTCCTCCTACCTTCTCCTGCATCCATCTGAAGCCGGCGATCAGATACCCCATCACCAGCAGAGCTCCCGCCGCCAGGGCGAAGACTCGGGCCGGCGAGTCAACCAGTATCGGCACCTCTATGACCCCGTTGAAACCGCCCATAGGAAAAAGGGTGATGGTTCCCACACCCAGCACCTCCCGTACGAAGGCGATCATCAATAGGGCTACGGTAAAACCGAGGGACATTCCCAGCGCATCCATTATTGAAGCTCCTAATCCGTTTCGGTTGGCAAAGCCTTCGGCCCGTCCGAGAATAATACAGTTCACCACAATCAAGGAAACGAACACCCCCAAACTGTCGTAGAGATCGGGCAGGTACGCTTTCATCACCATCTCCACAATGGTGACGAAGGATGCGATGATTACAATATACGAGGGAATTCTTACCTTCTCAGGAATGAAATCTTTTAACAGAGAGACAAAAATATTGGCTCCCAGCAGTACGAAGAGCACTCCGGCTCCCATTCCCAGGGCGTTTACCACCCGGCTGGAGACACCCAAGGCCGGACAAAGACCAAGGGCCAACACAAACACCGGGTTTTCCCTGATCAATCCTTTTGTGAACTCTTTTATCATCTTTTATATCCCCCCCAACTCTTTCACGAAGTTGCTGCCGTTCTCCAGAGCCTTGGCGATTCCAATGAAGGTGATAGTTGCCCCGGTGATCGTGTCCGCTTCCTCCTGGGCGAGCATATCCTTACGTACCGGTATCGGCTCCTCGCCTCCGGTACCCAGGTACATCTCCATATAGGAAGATTTTTCTGCTTCCTTTCCGAGCCCCGGGGTCTCTTGGTTCTCCATGAGCTGTACGGCGAAAACTTCGCCCGTAGCCTGAAATCCGGCCAGAATCACCATGTCTCCTCCGTAACCGGTACCGACAAGCCGCACTATATAGGCATCCGGATCATCACTCGTGTCGCTGCTTTCAAAAAGCGGGTAATAGGTGGTGATGCCTTTGTGTCCCTCCACCGGGTTCGCCTCACCGACCTTCATCCCCGAAGAGACGTTCTCCAGAGCCGCCGCCAGTCGCTGCTGCTTAATGAGTTCAATCCGCGGTTCGGTCACCGCGTTCATCAACCCCAGTACCAGGGCGGCTACGGCACAAATGATCGCCAATCTGCTGCCAATTTTTACCATATCTTTCATACCGAGCTCCCCTTCTCCTCGGCTACACCGAAAATACGCCGTGTTGAATACCGGTTGATCATTGGCACAAAAATATTCATCAAGATAATGGCCAGTGACACCCCCTCCGGAAATGAACCGTAGATACGGATCAAAAAGGTAAAAAAACCGACACCCACTCCGTAGATCAGCATTCCCCGTCGGCTCAGCGGACTGGTGACCATATCCGTAGCCATATAGAAGGCTCCCAGAATCAAACCACCGCTGAAGAGGTGAAAAAAGACATCGCCGCTGAAGATTCCGGCGTTGAAATCAAATCCCCCGAATATCCAGACCAACAAGGAAAAGCTGAGCAGATAGGATACCGGTATCTCCCAAGTGATTATTTTTCTGTAGAGCAGGTACGCCGCGCCGAGAAGCAGCAGTAGAGCCGAAACCTCACCCAAGGAGCCGGGCACGTTACCAACGAACAGGTCCCAATAACCGCCGGGAACTCCTTCGCCGAAGATACCCCTCAGCCACTCGGTGGCACGCACGTCGGCACTCGACTGGGGGTAGCCCGAACCTCGGAGAAACTCCATTGGGCCTCGGGCGCTGCCCTGGTAATCGATAAGACCGGATTTGATAAATCCCAGAACCGAGGCGCCGGAGACGGTGTCCGCCGCGTCCATTGTCCGCGGCATAGTCCAATTGGTCATCTCTCCGGTCCAAGAGAAAAACACAAAGACCCGTCCGGCCAGAGCGGGGTTCATCCAGTTCCGCCCGAGTCCTCCGAAGGTCCACTTCACTATTACTATCGCGAAAAGGGAGGCTAAAACGGGTATATGATAGGGAATTGCCGGCGGTAGGTTGTAGCCGATCAGAAGACCAGTCAAAAAGGCACTTCCGTCTCCCAAGGGGTTCTCTCTACCGGCGGCTCTGGCCATCCCATATTCGGCCAACATCGCGCTCAAGATGGATACCCCGAGCACTGCCAGCACCCTTATTCCAAAAACATACACGCCCCAGATGCCCGCCGGAGCCAGGCACAGAGATACCGTCCACATGATCTTGGCCGTAGAATCGGGATGGTGTATCTGGGGGGCTGCCTCTACAAGTCTCGTTTGTTTCTCTTCCATGTTCACCCCTTCTTTTTCCTTGCCATTCGCTTACCCAATTTGAAGCCCTGAACCAGCGGGATCCTGGCGGGACAGACGAAGCCGCAGCTACCGCACTCCCGGCAGTCCATCAGACCGTTGTCCAGCGACTCATCGTACTTGAGATGGTCCACCAGTTTGAACAGGATCGTCGGGTTCAGTCCCATGGGACAGGCCTCTATACATCGACCACAGGAAAGACAAGCGGTTCTTCTGGAGCTTTTCACCTCTTTTGAGGTGAGCGCCAAAACACCGGAGGTACCCTTGATCACCGGGGTATCCAGGTCGTAGACGGCGGTTCCAGTCATGGGACCACCGACGACGATCTTCTCCGGCACTTCGCTGAAGCCGCCGCACTCTTCGATGAGATCCCCGATGCTGGTGCCGATTCTGACCTTGAGATTGGAGGGGTCCTTGATCGCTCCGCCGCTGACCGTTACAAAGCGCTCGATTAGCGGTTTCCTGAAGACCACCGCTTCGTAGATCGAATAGACCGTTCCGGCGTTGGATACCACCGCTCCGATGTCGATCGGCAATCCTCCGGAGGGCACCTCTTGACCGGTGATCGCCTTGATGAGAAGTTTCTCGTCTCCCTGGGGGTACTTCAACTCCAGGGGGACCACTTCGATATTCATCCCCCGTTCGCTGATCCTCTTCTCCATTACCTCGATGGCATCGGGTTTGTTCTCCTCGATCCCCACGGCGATCCTTTCGGGCTGGATAATCTTCTGGATTATCTCCACCCCCTCCAAGAGCTCGTCGGTCTTCTCCAGCATCAATCGGTGGTCGATGGTCAGGTACGGTTCGCATTCGACGCCGTTGACCACGAAGAGTTCCGCTTTTTTCCCCTTAGGGATAGAAAACTTGACGTGGGTGGGAAAAGTGGCGCCACCCAAGCCGACAATGCCGCTCTCGCTGATCAGCTGCAGCAGCTCTTCGCCCGAGAGACCGCGCCAATCATGTCTCTCCTGCTCCTTGCCGGACCGATCGAACTCTCCCTCCATCTCGATGATCACCGCCGGTGATTTGAGGCCGTTCCCAAGATAGACGTCCCGGATTTCCTTCACCTTTCCCGGTACCGGCGAATGCACCGGCGCCGATATAAATCCGGAAGATTTTCCCAGGAGCGTCCCCTCACGCACCTCGCCTCCCACCTGGACCGCGATCTCCGCCGGCTTTCCCAGATGTTGAGCCAGAGGGACCGTTAAGATTTGCGGAATCAAGGCATTTTTAAGCGCCTTGTGTTCCGATCTACTTTTGCTGTCGGGTGGATGAACTCCCCCTTTCGGATAGGTTTTTGTTCCTTTCATGCTACCTTCTGCCCTTTCCTCTGCTGAAGTTTTTGAATGCTTATATTCTTTACATTTCCATTTCTCATACTCATATACACGACCAAGGGAACGATCAGAGCGCACAGCCCCACGTATGCCCAGACCAGTCGTGCAGAAAGACGAGACGGTTTCTCTTCCCCATTTTCTACGGCCACTAGAGAACCTTGAGCCAGCAACAGGGCGGGAACCCCCCCTTCGGATGCGGCTTCAATTATATCGGCATACCATTTGTCTGTAAACAACTTAACTCGTCTATTCTTTGTAATTACCTGGTTTCCGACTCTCTCGAAAACCGGCAGAAAAACCTCTTCCCTAGGTACGGGCAGACCGTAGGGGCGTCCGTAGAAAAAAGTCTCCTGATAGGCCCGGTGAGTCACATAATCGATGAGATTGGGCAGCTTCGAGTCGTCGTTCGAAGCCGCTTCCAGCATATTTTCCCATGTCAACTCGTCCGCTCCATCGCCTACAAGGGAAACCGGATACGGGTATTCGAGACTCCCCCCCTGTTTTTCAAATCCGTCCGATTGCGGGTACAGAAGAAGAAAGCCCAAAGGGAGCGCAAAGGTAAGCGCGAAGAGCAAGACCCCGAGCCGCACGGCTCGAGCTTTGTATCTCTCCGCCCCTAACAGGGAAACGGGGAAAAAAAGCGTATGGTCTTGTTTCCTGACCCTGATTTCACTCAAATAGGCAAAAAGGACCAAGAGCGCCCCATGAATCACCAGAGTGTCAAGCAAGCTGGCGAAGATTGGGAAGAAACCCTCGATCCCTATGAAAAGAAAAGTGCCGCTCAAGATAAGTATTATGAGGTAGAAGGAGAGTCGTTGGACAACTCCCCGGGACAGACCGTCGATACCAATATTGAAGTGCTGTTTCAAAGCCGGGGCATACCAGCCCGAAAGCAGCGCCCAGCCCATCAAATTCAGAACCAACGTTCCAAACAACACGAAATCCATCACCGGGTAACCAACAAATAGAAGCACCCCGCCGGCGAGGAAGAGCAGCCGGGCGGAGGCGGGCATGTACAGCGTCAGGGCCATCATGGTCAGTGCGAGAGGAAGCCAGTAGAAGCTGCTGCCCCCCCGTGAGTTCTCCGGCCTTGCGTAGTTTATCCCACGGCTCTCCATCATCTCGAGGGCGCCCTGTAGATCTTCATCCTGCCCCTCTTTGATATAGACTACATGGGCCTCTCCGCCCCCATAACGGCCGTGAAAGTAGCGATTCAAGCCCCGCAAATAGGGATCGTTGCGCATATCCTGGGGGCTGAGAAAAGAGTCGAGTTCGGAGAAACTGAAGATTTCAACTTCAGGGTAGTTGAAAAGATAAACATTCTGACTCCTTTCGGTCAGCACATCTTCGCAACCAGCGGCGGTGAATATCCGCTCCACCGTTGAGAGATCCTCCACACTCTCACGGTCTACCAGTACCAGGTCATATCCCTGCCATACCTGTCTCCGGGGCGCTTCGATACTTATATCAACGCGCCAGAATACAGCCATTACCAAAGCGCTCATAGGGAGGATAAAAAAAAGTGCTGCGGCGGATTTCTTTTGTGTCAGTCTCATACTACTCCGGTGTTCCAAGTTTCCCCGTGGTCACCTGCTTTGTCAAGCTCATCGACTTCAACTTCCATGCCACCCCCCTGTTTCAGCCTCCAAATTATGTATATAATATGAGATATGAAAAACATGCTACACCATGTCAATTGGCTCCTTCGGGGAATAGCCGTATACGCCCTGGTAGGACGAAGTGGTACCGGCAAAAGTTTTCGCGCCAAGCTGGTCGCCGAGAAGTACGGTATCGAGCTGATTATAGACGACGGGCTCCTGATCAAGGACCAGAAGATACTCGCCGGTCGTTCGGCTAAGAGGGAGAAAGCCTATCTATCGGCGATCAAGACCGCCCTTTTTGCCAACGACAAGCACTGTCGACAGGTAAGAGAAGTTCTGGAGAAGGAAAAATTCAAACGCATCCTCATTCTGGGCACTTCAGAAAAAATGGTGTACAAAATCGCGGCTCGTTTGAAGCTGCCGAAGCCCTCAAAAGTGATTAATATCGAGGAGATTGCCAGCCAGGAGGATATTGAAACGGCGGTATTGAGCCGGCGGAACGAAGGCAAGCATGTGATACCGGTACCGACTATAGAAATCCACCGCAACTACCCCCAATTCGTCTACGACTCGGTGAAGGTCTTCTTCAAGAAAAATTTCTCCTTCCTACCGCAGAAAGAGAGGGTCTTTGAAAAAACGGTGGTTCAGCCGGAGTTCGGAAAAAAGGGCAAAGTCACCATCTCCGAAGCAGCACTCACCCAGATGGTGCTGCACTGTACGGACGAGTTCGACGATACGCTTACTATCAGCAAGGTGTCGGTCAACCAGGGTCCCTACGGCTATATGTTGACCATCTATCTTCACGTGCCATTCGGTCTGCAGATCACCGGTAACATCCACGCCCTGCGCGACTACATCGTTGAGAGTCTGGAGCACTACGGCGGCGTGCCAATTCGCAAGGTTGATATCCGGGTCGATAAGATACAGTAGACTCTATTTTATGAAGTCCAGTGCCGATACATATATTTGTAGTAGTACCTCTGTACGACCGATGCTTGACAAGAAATTCCGCCAAACATAGGATTTTTTTTGGGGGGCAATATGAAAAATAGATATTTTCCGTTCTTTTTTTTGGTTTTGATACTCTTCACCGGACCTCTTGTTTACATGTTCGCACAGAGTAGCGAGAGTTTCGTTGCCGAAGGCGAACATTACAGCGTCACCAGCACCGTCAGCGAAACTTTCAGCGCCGATGTTTTGGAGTTTATGGAAGCCTTTTACGGCCTCTACCGCTCCTACATGCACTTCGATCCGACGGAGCGGAAGACCAGCATGCGGGTTCAGATTTTCGGTAAAAAATCCGAGTTCGACGCGTACCTGCGGGATGTTCTGGGAGAAAGCAGGGATTCCTTTGTGTTTCTGCAGTACCAGGATCCGAAAAAAAGCCGTCTCGTAGGGTATCGCGGTGAGTCTGAAGAGCAGTTGTGGAAAAGTTTAATTCACCACGGTTACGTACAGTACATCAAAACCTTCATTCCCGGTCCTCCCCTCTGGATGCAGAAAGGCTTTGCCGTTTACTTTGAGAACTGTCGCTACGATTGGGACCGAGGCGAGGTGGTCTTCCGTCCGAATTACGGCTGGGTACAGAGCTTGAGAGACAAACTGGATCGAGATCCGAGCATCAGCGACCGAGAACTCTTCATTCCCGTTGAGCAGCTCCTAACCATCGATCAAGCGGGAGCTCTAGACAATTTGGGCGCTTTCTACTCTCAGAGTTGGGCCCTCATCCACTTTCTCCTCCACTCCGAGCAGAAGTCTTACAACCGCCTGTTGTGGGACTCCATTTCCGCCCTCTCGCCACAGGCGGAACAGGATGAAAACGAACGACGCATCATTTCCCGCGCTTTTGAGTGGGTCAACAAGGAGCAGCTGCTTGAGGACTTTCTCGCCCATGTGGACGGGATTCAGACCTTCCCAGATTTGGTCCAAGGGGGAATCAACGCATACGAAGACCAGAGCTATCAAGAAGCCGTTGAGCTTTTTCAGCGAGCTCTGGAGTTGAGGAACAATCACTATGTACCGGAGTATTACCTCGGTTTGATAGCGTATCAACGGGGGGACTACTCAAAAGCGGAGTATCACTACCTGGAAGCGGTCGACCACGATGGAATGACGGATCTGCTCTACTACGCTCTGGGAGTGAATGCCTACGCTGACGAGCGTCGAGATGAGAGCCTATACTATCTGCAGCAGGCGCTCGAGTTCAAAGGGGATTACGGCCAGCAGGCTCAGGAGCTGATTGCCAGAATAGAGAAAGAGAGGGCCGGCTCAGAGGATTCGTAGGTCCGTTGAACGGAGCTCCGGCCCCGACAGATATCCGCTCCCGAGAAGCTATGCCTGCTTCTTCGAATGTCTTCGTTGCGGCTTCTTCCGCTTCCTTTTTGCTTCCTGAGGATTGGGTCTTCGGCGACGGTCGATACTGGCCGGCGCCTGCATGCCCTGCTGACGGAAGAGCCAGACCACGGCCATCTCTACTTCTTGGTTGGGCGGTGTCAGCGGCTCAATCAGCCTTTTGACCTCTTTGAACATATCCTGGAACAGGGCTACGCTGTTTTCCCACTCCTCGGGAAAAATGATCACGCCATCCACCAGAGCGGCGATCAAACGTCCCCTTCTTTTCTCACCCTTCTCCTTCACCCTCTGGTCGATATTCTCCAATCCTTTGAAAAAGCTCTCTCTATCCTGTCCCCGTTTGTTGTGCACCAGGCTCTCAATAACAGGTAAAAAGTATCTGAACAGATTCAGCGCGAGCATCTCTCGTATTATTCCGGCGGAGTTCCCGGACTCGAGTATCTTGAACATCTCTTCGGTCAGACGCGAGGGGGGGCAGCGTTCCAGCTCCACCGCGTGTTTTTTGATAGACCGCTGCAGGCGAAAAGGGATCTTCATGCTGAGCTGCTGGGCGTACTTCACGGCTCGGATCATTCTCACCGGGTCCTCTATGAAGCTCTTGTCCAGGGGTATCAATGATCGCATTTTTCCTTGCCGTAGATCAGCGTATCCGTCGACAAAGTCCAGAAGTTCCTCCTGGATCGGGTCGTAGTAGAGGGCGTTGATCGAAAAATCACGCCGGTGCACATCCTCTTCCAGGGTGCCGTAGATGTTGTTGTTCTCCTCTTCGGCGGTGGAGAGGGATCGAAAGGTGCTCAATTCGATGATCTTTCCTGGAAAATAGATATGCACCAGACGAAACCGTCGCCCGATGATCCGCGCGTTGCGAAACAACTTCTTTATTTGATTCGGTAGTGCGTCGGTGACCAGGTCGAAGTCCTTGGGCGACCTGTCCAACAGAAGGTCTCTCACCGCGCCACCTACCACATATGCCTGATAGCCGTATTTATTCAACCGTCCGGCTATTTTCAAAGCATCCTTGTCTACCTTATTGACGTCGATGGGGTGTTCACTTTTTGAATAGATCTTTCCCATCGCCTGGTTTTTTCCGTTTTCACTGGTTCCGTAACGTATTCTCACATTGCTCTCGCTTGAAGTGCTGGTATTTTTTGGTCTACTATATATTAGGAACTTGTCCATTTAATTTCAAGTCGATCCGTTTTGGATTATTTCGAAATAATCCAGATTATTCAAGTTCCCCGCAAGGAGTCAGCTCATGCTTATTGAACCGAAAATACTCAAAGGCTTCCGGGATTTTCTCCCCGAGGAGGCGGCAGCCCGAAAAGAAATCGTCCACAAACTCCAGACTCTGTTTGAATCCTTTGGCTTTCAGACCATCGACACCCCCGTCCTGGAGTACACCGAAGTACTGCTGGGAAAAGGCGGCGGCGAGACGGACAAGCAGGTCTACCGATTCAACGACCAGGGTGGCCGAGATGTGGCCATGCGCTTCGACCTCACCGTCCCCTTTGCCCGTTTCATGGGTAGAAACGAGGCTAAGCTCCCCCTCCCCTTCAAGAGATACCATATCGACAAGGTCTGGCGCGGCGAAAACACCCAACGGGGTCGTTACCGGGAGTTCACCCAATGCGATTTCGACATAGTAGGTACCGACGCGGTCTCCGCGGATTTGGAGATACTGTTGATGATGCACGAAGCTTTTGAAACCCTCGGCATCGACGACATAACGATCAAGATCAACCACCGTGGTGTTTTCAGCCACTTCCTCCAGCAGTTGGAGATTGACGAACAGCTCATCGACGTGATGCGCAGTATCGACAAGCTGGCCAAGATTGGCGAGGAAAAGGTGCGTGAGCTGCTGCTCGAACTGATCGACGAGAAAAAGGTTGATTTACTGCTCCGCTACATCAAGCCCGAGGAGAGTTTCGAAGGAAGCATAGAAATGATGCGACAACTCTGCGGCGGAGACCATGAAGAGATCCGCCGTCTCGAAGTTCTGTATCGGAGCTTTCAAGAGCTGGGAGTAGAAGATCGTTTCTTCCTCGATACCTCGATAATGCGCGGCTTGGACTACTATACCGGTATCGTCTATGAAACTTTTTTCAACGACCTGCCCGAGATAGGCTCGGTCTGCTCCGGTGGAAGGTATGACAACCTGGCATCGCTTTACAGCAAGACAAAGCTGCCCGGTGTCGGCTCCTCAATCGGCCTGGACCGCTTGGTGGCAGCTTTGCAGGAGCTCGGCCGTATGGAGATCCATCATCCCGCTGCTCAATTGGCGGTGTTCTGTATGAACCCACGGCTGCAATCCTATTACCAGAGCTTGGCCCGGGAGTTTCGCCGCCGCGGCATCAGCTGCGACGTCTTTCTCGAACCGAAAAAATTGGGACCTCAATTCAAGGCGGCGGAACGGAAAAATATTCCCTACGCCCTCATCTGCGGAGAGGATGAAAAAGAGCGGGGCAAAGTCTCGATGAAAGATTTGAACAAGAGGATTAATCACTCCATGATATCAATCGAGGAAGCAGCGGAGATCATTGTATCCGCGAACTCCGCTGAGAAGGGGACCTAAGAAGTATGCGTCCCAAGGACCTTCCGGTATACCAGCAGCGACGGCGAATACTCGATGAGTTAAAGGACAACCAAGTCATCGTTATAGAGAGCCCCACCGGTTCGGGCAAAACGACGCAACTGCCGCTTATTCTCCATCGAGCCGGCTACGGCCGAGATGGACTGATCGGAGTCACCCAGCCGCGACGAATAGCCGCCGTTTCGGTCAGCGATTACATCGCGAGCCAACTGAACGAGAAAGTCCCGGGCACGGTGGGCTACAAAATGCGTTTCGAGGACCAGACCAGCCTGGAAACTCGGATCAAAATCATGACCGACGGGATACTCCTTCAAGAGCTGAAGCACGACAACCTGCTTTCCGGGTATTCGGTGATAATGGTCGATGAAGCCCATGAACGGAGCCTGAACATCGATTTTATTCTCGGACTGCTGAAGCAGATTTTGGAGAGCCGCCCGGAGTTCAAGGTGATCATATCTTCGGCGACTATCAATGCCGAGATTTTCTCAACCTATTTCAACGGGTGCCCCATCGTCCACATCGACACCCCCATGTACCCGGTGCAGATCGTGTACGATAGCCCCGCGGCGGCTGGCGGACTCACCGGAGATGAGGCCTTGCTGGATAAAATCGAATCCATCGTCGAAAGGACCATCGCCTCCGAACGGACTGGGGACATCCTCATCTTTCTCTCCGGAGAGAAAATCATCAAAGACTGCCTGTACCGACTCAATTCTTCTCGAATCGGCCGTAAGCTGCACATCCTGCCCCTCTACGGTCGTCTGTCCAAGGAGGAGCAGGAGCTGGTCTTCGATCCGCCGCCGGCGGGGAAAATCAAGGTAGTAATTTCCACCAACATCGCCGAGACCAGTGTCACCATCGACGGGATCACCACGGTGATCGATTCGGGACTGGCGAAAATGAACTACTACAACCCCCGAACCTTCACCTCATCCCTGATCGAAGGTCCCATCTCCAAGGCCAGCTGCAACCAGAGACGCGGACGAGCCGGGCGTACCGGTCCCGGGATGTGCTACCGACTCTACTCAAAAAAGGATTTTGACCATCGCGAGCTTTTCACTTTGGAAGAGATATACCGCACCGACCTCTCCGAGGTCATTCTGCGGATGGCCGACCTGGGGATTCGGGACTTCGACGATTTCAACTTTATCTCCCCACCGGGTGCCCAGGGGATCCGCGGGGCGGTGGAGACTCTTCTCCTGCTGGATGCGCTTGATCAAGAGCGTCGTCTGACCTCCGTCGGAACGATGATGGTGCAGTTTCCCCTCATTCCCCGCCATTCGCGAATCATCGTCGAAGCCATTCTTCGCTACCCCCAGGTCTTGGAAGAGGTTCTGATTGCAGCATCATTTCTCTCCACCCACACGCCCTTTCTGCTCCCGCCGGGGGAAGAGCTGGAGGCTCGTCACGCTCACCACCGATTCAGTGACCCCGCGGGAGACTTCATTAGCTACCTCAAACTCTTTCGCGGCTACCTCAGCCAGCGAGAAGGAAAACAGCGTGAGGAATTCTGCCGCCGTCATTACCTCGACTACAAGGTGATGAACGAGATATTGAATATCAAGCTGCAGCTGGAGGAAATAGTCTCCCTCGACCTGGGAGTTCCGATTTCTCACGGAGGATCGACCAAGGATTACCTCTGTGAGATTTCATCCGGTTTGCTACAGTTCGTGTGTCAGCGTTCGGGCAAAACCAGCTACCGTAGTCTCACCGCCGACAAAATACAGATACACCCAGGTTCGGTGATGTTCCGGGAATCTCCTCAGTTCATCGTCGCCGGAGAGATAGTACGCACCAGCCGGATGTTCGCCCGTTCGGTCTCACCTTTGGAGCGATCCTGGCTGCCGGAAATATCAGAGCAGATAGCGAAGCACTTCGGTGGGGCTGAGAAACGAGGAGACGGGAAGAAAGAGACAAAAAAGAAACGAGACACCGGGTGGGAAATAAAACTCGGCGACGAGATATTCAAACTCGAGCCCTACAAAAAAAGCAAAAAGATGGCGGTACTGCCCTGGGAGCAGATATCGCGGGTCATTGCTCAGACTTCGAAACAGGAGTTGAAAATCCACGACAAATTACGGGCTAAAATCGTCTACCGAGACTACGAAATTCACACCGGTGACCAGTTGGGGAGCATTCTAAAAATCGTTCCCTACCTCGACCCCGAGTCTGACCTGACAAAAACAAAAAACGGAAAAATAAAAACGGGCAGCTTCTCTACCCTTGGGGGAGACATAGCCGCCCTGTGCGACAAGCTCGATCATCTGCTCCGGCTGGTACCCGGCAAGAAAAATAGCAAAACCCTCGGCTTCTACACCCTACAGTCCGATGGTGCCGGAAATTACTGGTTCAAGGTGATTCGCAGCTTTCACACCGCCGTCGATGTGAGCCTATCGAGCCTCGAAACATTGGCCGACGAGCTGGGAACGGCGGTGGAGGCCTCTGAAATCGACAAGGTAAACAGAGCCTACCGTAGGTTGTTGGAGATTTATGAAAGTTATTGAGAATCCCGAACGATCGTTGTCTGCGCTGATTCCAATTCGACGGAACTCTTTCTCCTCGGAGTCTTGCGGTGGTGTTGAGAGAAGAACAGCGTTCCCCCAATCCCCAGCACCACGACAAACAGAACGCCCCCCAGCAGGTCACGGGATACCGTATACAGCAGGGCAACTCCCGCTCCCGCAACGGAGCTCAGTAGCGGCAGGGTAAGATAGAGATAGCTCTGCCAACGCTCTTTGATCAGAACACCCTGGATCGACGCAATCAAAGCGTACAAGCTTAGCAGACTGAGAAATGGCAGTAGAAACAGGCGGTAGCTGGTATAGTGAGAAAAGTTGAGCAGTGCCTGTGACAGTCCTACGGGAGCGAAGTACCCGAGCAGATAGGATGTCACTCCCGGCTTGGGACTTATTCGGCGTTCGTGGTAGGGCCAATTTTTTTTCCTCAATAGAAAAAAGGCCAGCACCGCCGGGACCCAGTACAGCAGGTAATCCAAGACCAAATTGCGCCAAAAAAGCGGTAGCGGCTCAAACTTCATGGGCCACCAACGGGACAGCGAAAACTGTAAGAAAGCTACCGGAATAAATAGTGCAAGTCCTCGGAAGTAAGACTTCCACAACTCGATACTGCGAAAGTGTTCATTGTAGTATAGCCGCAGGTATAGGATTCCCGCCAAAGGCATAGAAAAAATGAGAAACAGTGTCATGGTGTGCTAAGATTAGCACTTCGTCTCGATATATTCAACTGCAGGAAAAATAGACTTTCGGTATTTTCCTTTGGTTCGGGGGTTCGATTTTATCTTCTCGATTGATCAAGCATGCAAAAACTTGGCCCTCGTCTCCCCCACGGCTATATTTTTCACAAAGAAACAATATGAGGGTCTATAC
>OMKS01002155.1_pt1 | contig 16720 bp, 15 predicted proteins | sample 1674721 | NCBI WGS metagenome assembly OMKS01 (sample SAMN06264996, study PRJEB25208) | sediment metagenome | isolation source: hot spring sediment | place: USA: California | collected 2014-09-02
TTTTTCAAGCAGAAGACGGCATACGAGATCTAGTACGGTCTCGTGGGCTCGGAGATGTGTATAAGAGACAGAGCTTGGGCATTTATAAACTCCAACCCCCGCATTTCCGTATGTACGTTGGGATTCCAAGGAAAAGCCGGCCCAAATCAGGCGTGCAGACCTTGAAGCAAGCGCGCGCGCACGCCAAGAATGGTTAAACCCACAACTTCACCCTTGGGTTCATCGTACCGCAAAATGATACCTTCTCCTATGTCCACGCCCAATGCGGGTCTTGGCTCGCCAACAGACAAATAGAGCACATCCGCGTCCTCGTCATAGTCCCAAGTCATGGCTGCCTGCTTTTCAAAAAGTTTCAGCGCTTCCATAATATAGTCCTTCGCGTTGAGAGACGACTTGTGAGATAGGCTGTTACGATAAACCCGTCACGTTCGTCCAATTCCCGATACGCTGCCACGAGATATTTGCTGGTTAGAGGTGTCTGCCGGTAATGTCGCACGGCAAGCAACTCTCCGTAATCACCTTCAAGTATAACATCCGGGGACGCCACAGTCTCCATTACCTGTTCTTGCTGCGTTTCCATTTCAGGATGACGATCACAGATATGTTTCCAACGTTCTTCAGTAAGTCGGATAATTTTTTTGTTTTGACTGCAAACAGCAAGCACAGCAATCACCAGTTTTGGCAAACAACTACGCGCCGAACCGTTCGAGTGCGGCGCGGATGATTTTTTCGATTTCTTTCACGCGCTTTCTGGTGTCCGCTTCCACGCGCATGACCAGTTTCGGCGCAGTGTTGGATGCGCGGAGCAACCCCCAGCCGTCGGGGAACTCGATGCGCGCGCCGTCAATGGTGACCACGTCCAGTTTCAGTTCTTCCTTGAAATAGCGGGTGGCGGCGGCGACTACCTTGAACTTTTTGTTGTCCGGACAGTTGATATCCATTTCGGGCGTAGAGGGCCGTTCCTTGATTTCGGCGAGGTGCGCGCTCAAGGGGCGCTTCTCCGCCGCAAGCAATTCCATCAACCGCGCCCCGGCATAAATGGCGTCGTCAAACCCGTACCAACGGTGCTTGAAGAAGATATGGCCGCTCATTTCACCTGCGATTTCCGCATGATGTTTTTTCATGGCGGCCTTGATGTGGCTGTGGCCGGTGCGCCACATGATCGCCTTGCCGCCGTGGGCTTCGATGTCCTCATACAGGCTGCGGCTGCATTTCACCTCGCCCATAATGGTTGCGCCGGGTTTCTCTTTCAGGATAGCGCGCGCGAACAACGCCAGCAGCCGGTCGCCCGGCAGCATGTTGCCCCGCTCGTCGCAGCCGCCCAGCCGGTCCACGTCGCCGTCAAAGCCGATGCCCAAATCCGCCTTGTGTTTTTTCACGGCGCGTATCAGGTCTTTGAGGTTTTCCAATTTCGTGGGGTCGGGGTGGTGGTTCGGGAAATTCCCGTCCACTTCGCAATGCAGCGGAATGACCTCGCAGCCCAGCGCTTCATACAAGGGCGCGGCGACAATACCGCCCACGCCGTTGCCCGCGTCCACCACAACCTTCAAGTTGCGCTTCAGGCTGACGCCACGCTTTATCCGCGCCATGTATTTGTCGAAGATGTTCATGCGCGTGATGGTGACGGGCTTGCCTGAGAGGGGGAACTGGCCTTTTTCGGCGATGCGCATCAGCTTCTGTATCTCCGCGCCGTAAATGGTGGTTTTGCCCACGGCGACCTTCATGCCGTTGTAGTCTTTCGGGTTGTGGCTTGCCGTCAGCATCAGGCCGCCGTCCACCTTCATGGTATTCAGCGCGTAGTACAATACCGGCGTGGGCGCCATGCCGATGTCAATCACATTCACGCCGCACGCGGCGATCCCGTCAATGACCGCCGCCGACAGCGCTTTGCCGGAGAGGCGCCCGTCCCGTCCCACCACCACGGTGTTGTATTTCTTTTTGCCGCGCAAATAGGCGACGTACGCCATACCCAGCGTTTCCATGACGGATTCATCCAGGTCCGTTCCAACGATGCCGCGTATGTCGTATTCTCGAAAAATCTCGGGATTGATGGATGCCATGATGGGTTGTTCTCCTTCAAGGTTGAAATAAGGCACATGTTTAAGCAAATGGTATCCTGCGAATCTTATCATGATGGAACAGCGCATTCAATTTGCAATACGCCGGAACGCGAAACCTGAAAAAGCAATCCAACGCGCCCTTTGTCCATCACCCACATGAATATTTCCATCGCACAACATGCCGCACATCTTGTTTTTGATCGCGGTTAATGGCTGGTTTCGCCTGCTCACGAAAGGATTATAAAATCGTTTTTACCGCTCTCATCAGCGCGTCCAGCGTCTCTGCATGATTCAATCCGTCGCATTGGACGGTAATGTCGGCGTAACGTTGATACAGCGGGATTCTGGCGGCATAGAGATCGGCAAGGCCCTGTCCGGATGCGCGTACGATGCCCCGGTGGTCAATGTCCGTGGCGCGCGCTTCAAGCGCCGGATAAGGAAGTTGCAGATAAACACAGCAACCGTTCGTTTTCAAATGCTGCATGGCGGCGGCGCTGTAAACCACGCTTCCGCCTGTGGCAATGACATAACCGCGGCACTCCAACCCGAGCACATACCGCTCTTCAATGCGTTGAAGCGCGTCGGAACCTTCTCGGTCAATGATTGTTTGCAACATGCGTCCCTCGCCGGTCTGTATGGCGATATCAGTATCCAGAAAAGGTCGCGCCAGCATCTTTGCAAGCACCACGCCCACGCTGCTCTTGCCGCTCCACGGCATACCGATAAGGACAATGTTCGTTTCCGGACGCAAAGACAAATTCACGGTTGATTCTCCAGCGCATTCGTTCATCATAATGGTATGTGTCGCCGCCGCCGCATGGAAGCCAACCCTCAAGTTGGCGCATGAACCGGCAATGCTATATAGTAACCCCCGCAGCATGACAATTAAAAATATGCGACAGGAGAAAACAGATGATTGCGTCTTTACGGATGCCTTTTATGCTTGCGCTGTTGTGCCTCGCGGCGCACGGCCAGCCGTCGGCCTTTCTGCCCGAGGGCGACGCGACGGATTGGGAGCGCGCCGCGCCGGCGGACGAGTCGCTTCCGGAAAATCCCGTGGAACGGTTTATCATTTCACAGCCCATACCCGCAAAAGTCGCGCAATTGATGCTGGTCACTTTGGAAGGCGTCACAGGACCGTCGGTAAATGACGCCGCTCTTTTCAAAACGTGCCTGCCCGGCGGCGTGGCGCTGCCTCACGCGTTTAAGCCCGGAACCGTCGCCGCTTATGTCAACACACTGCGCGAGGTGGAACGGGCAAGCGGTGTGCCCATGCTCATCGGCGCCGACCTTTATCAGCTTACCCGCGCCACACGCACCACGCCCACGAGTTTTATCCAATTGCCCTCGCTGCTGTCCATCACCGCCGCGGGCGAAGACGCCACCACGCGGCGGCTGGGCCGGTTCATGGCGGAACACGCCCGCGGCATGGGTTTCAACCTTCACTTGGGACCGCCGCTTACACTCGCCTCCACACTGGATAATGCGGTTTCCTCCATCCAGACCTTCGGCAGCGATCCCCGCTTCGCCGCAGAAGCAGGCGTCCTGTTCCTGGAAGCCTTCAATGAAGCCGGCGTTGTAATGATGCCTCTGGGTTATCCCGGCGGTGACGCGAACCGGACGGGGCGCAGCGCCGCCGTATTGACCACGCCCCGCCCCGCGCTGGCCGCGTCGGATGCGTTGCCCTACAATGAACTCGTGAGATGTGGAGCGCGGATGATGCATGTGGGCAATACCCTCGTGCCCACGCTGGACATGGAGAACCGCCCCGCAAGTTTGTCGCCCGTGGTAATCAAGGAACTGCTGCGCGACCAAGCGGGGTTCGAGGGGATTATTGTGGCCGGACCGATGGACGATGACATAATCCAGAGCCGCTACGATACAAGCGAGGCGGCGGCTCGGGCCATTCTCGCGGGCGCGGACATGGCGTTCTGGAACAACAGCCTGCTGCCCGTGATGCGGTCGGTGGAAAGAATATCGCGTCTTGTTGAACAGGGCGCCATCACGGAGGCACGGATTAACGAATCGTTACGCCGCATCCTCACGCTCAAGCAGGAACTGGTCATCCCGGAGAAAGCCGTTGCCGAACGACAGGCCCAACAAATAAGCCGTCAAAAAGAATTGATCAAGGAATGTCTGCAAATCGAGCGGCGCGCCATCACCCTTATCAAAAACAACGGCAATGTGCTGCCGCTTCGCAAAAAGGACAGCGCCCCCCTCGTGGTCACCGGCGTGACCGGAGTCGAGGAACTTTATGAATTGCTTGGCAAACAGATGAAGCCGGTATCACGTCAAAGAATCACCACCGCCCGGCACATCGGTGAAATTCAGCGTTTCGAGATTGAACGGCTCACAAGGAATATCTCGGGCGCGCGCACATTGGTCTGCGTCCTTACCGACAGTGTGCGCGTGGAGACGCAAATCGAGCTGATGCGCGCACTGAAAGGCACGACGCAAAATCTTGTTGCCGTCTATCTTGGCAATCCCCGTAATGCGGCGCGTCTTGCCGACGCCGACGCCATACTGCTTGCGTATTGCGAGCCCGTCATGATTACGCAAACCATGAACGCAATGGCAGATGTCCTCATGGGCAAAGGGCCGGTGTCCATCCTGCCCCTGACCGGTGAGATACGTCTGCGCGTAGGAGAAACGCGCTCGTTCAACGCTTACGAAATAGTGCGCGCGCCTTCAGGCCGCCTTCCCATCACCCTGTCCAAAGAATTTCCCGCCGGTAGTTTCGCACGGTATAACCCCGAAGAAGCCATCAAGCGCATAGAATGGGACTTCGCCGGAAAAAGCATTCGCAAAGAAGCCGTAGATCACACTTTCGATACCCCGGGAACCTATCCCGTAACTCTGACAGTTACTGACACGCATAAGGATGTGCAGACACGGACGTTTAATGTTATTGTGAGTGACAATTAAAGCAGTGTCTAATCTTGAAATCTCAGATTGCGACATCAAGTTGTGGATGAGACCGAGCCGACCCGTTTCGCCTATCGCGCCCGCTACCTCGGCAAAACCCCTCAAGTTTGGCCCCTTTGGCAATCCTGTCACTAGCATTGTCAACGTGTGAGAAGATAAACAGCGGCGGCGAACCGGAATGGGGCTGTGTCAAAAAAGAGGGCGACTGGAACGTGTTGCGCACCGTGCGGATTTGTGCTACTATGCGGGGGATGCGACAAGGTAATGGTGGACATGGGACTCCAAAAGGCTGAGGGGTGAAGTGAAAAGGAATAGGTGATGCATATTGTTTGGACAGAATATCTGCAGTATCGTGCTGCGTTACGCGGATTCGATCTTGCTGTTGTCGATCACATTGTGCGATACTCAAGTGAGCGGTATTTGGACCATGTAACAGGCAGCCGCATAGCGGTTGGGCCCCATGGCAGCATATTGGTAATGATTCCATACGACGCTGAAAACGATATAGTGACACCGATAACGGTACATGCCACGACACGGGCACAAATAAATGCACGCCTTAAATCAGGAAGGTTTAGTCATGAATAATCCACAGTTGTCCTATTTTGAAGGGGAAGATATACTGCATCTTGTCATATCAGATGCGCCTGAAGCCGGTAGTGTTGAAGTAAGTCCCAATATCACGGCGGAGCTTGATGATCAGGGCGCAGTCATCGGCATCGAAATACTCCAGGCAAGCACGTTTCTGAGAGACTCCATTCTGGAAACGGTGCAGGGGCGCCTGCTTGAGTTGCCCCGTGCCAGTTCCGGTTAAGCCTGTCAAATGAAACGTAGTGGTAATGTGTTTCAACAAGTGTGCGATTTCGCCGCATTGGAACAGGCGGCCTATCGGGCGTTCCGCGCCAATCGCAACAATGGCGATGCGTTGCGGTTTATGTTTTATCTGGAACCGGAACTGTTTCGGCTGCAGAGGGAATTGCGGGGTGGCGTATACCAGCCGGGTGCGTATCATACATTTACCATCCGGGAACCCAAGGTAAGACATATCGCGGCAGCGCCTTTCCGGGACCGTGTGGTGCATCATGCAGTGTGTGCTGTTCTGGAACCTGTTTTTGAACAATGCTACATTCATGATTCCTACGCCTGCCGTAAGAATAAGGGTAGCCATCGTGCAATGCAACGTGCCACATTATTTGCCCGGCATAACAGGTGGTTTCTGAAGTGTGACGCGGCAAAGTATTTTGAATCGGTGGATCATGAAGCACTCAAGGCCATTGTACACAGGCTGTTCAAGGACAAGCATTTTCTGCGTCTTCTGGAACAAATCATTGAGCATAATGCACCCCATAATGCACCGGGTAAAGGCTTGCCCATTGGCAATCTCACAAGCCAATACTTTGCAAACCTGTACCTTGATGTACTGGACCACAATATCAAGGAACAACTGCGGGTGAAGCATTATGTGCGGTATATGGATGATTTCCTGTGCTTTTCAGATAGCAAAGAATCCCTACACATTATTCTTGGACAGGTTAAGATGTTTCTGGAAGAACATCTTCATCTTTCCCTGAAACCAAATAAATGTTACGTGGCTCCAGTGACGCAGGGGATTCCTTTTCTGGGGATGCGTATCTATCCCGGAACGGTTCGGCTGTCGCGTCAGTCGCTGGTACGTTGTCGGCGAAAAGTGAAACAACGAGAACAAGAATTTGTCGCAGGACGTATTGCAGAGGAAACACTGATACAAAGCACGGGGCGGTTTAATGACCGTCGAAACCGCCCGCGCCTCGAGCGTCGCCTCACGCGCCTTTACGCCAGGGCGAGAGCGCAATGGCAATACAAAACGCCCTATTACAGGGGTTTTCGCCACAATCTCGAACACAGTCCCCGCCGTCTGGCAACGCTTTACGCCGGTGCGCGGCGCGAAAAATAAAATCCACAGAGTGTTCCGTGCAGCGTGACATCAAACTGAATATATCACCTTCTCGATCCGCCACCATCGTCCATTGCGTCCCGGACGGCGGGCTGGCAACTGAAAGGACGCTGCGACCCCAGCGATCGGGCTCCGAAGAATAGTTGCCGCTCTTTTTTGTTGCCGCTTCTTTTTCTTGCGTTGCGCCACACTGCCTTTTGCCTGCTCGCGCGCCCAGCGCTCCTGCCCAAATAATCCCATCACGGTTAGTTCGGGCGAGGACGCGTCGTTCCATCTTTCTATACGCATGGCGAGACACGTATGGGCAAGAAATCCTTGACTGGTCTTAAGCGTTAACGGCCCCATGCCCGAGATTTTATCGCGTTGCGAAAAGGAACACTCCGTAGTATCCTCCAGCAATAGATATTCACCCGCAGCCGTACAGGCTCGGCGTGTTTTTTCCAAGTGCGGTTGAAGAATATCCAAATGTTTTACCTTCTTGTTCTTGAAAAAACGATAAGCGCCTTTTAGTTCAGGCTTATCTGTGATGGTTCTGGTAAGTGTACCACAGGGATTCTCTCGAATATGAGCTGCGGTCGAAACAAGTCGGCGATTCAAACGCGCATCCGACAAATTAACGCCACCAAATTCCCTGCTTGCCCATGCGTATGCTGTATTCATAAGTTTATCCTTTCCAGCAACTTCTAAAAAAGCACTACATATTGGGTCGCTGAAAATTATACATACAAGATGTGGGTAATGACAAGAATACAATTTCGTAACGAGCCGGAACCGACACCCACGGCGACGTTCAGACACGGAAGTTTAATGTTATAGTTGGCGAATGATAGAAAATTTCTTGATTGAAATTATCATCCCGCCGCCTCGCGCTCGCCAATAATGGGCGGCTCGGCCTTGAATGATTTTACGCAGCGTTCAATCAGGCTCCGTGGGTCGTCGTCAAAAAACATGCGGCTGCCGGTGGGTTTCTCTATGACCGGCAGGAAATCGTCAACATGATCAGCCACGCCGCCCGTGCCGGTGAGCACACCCACTATCCGGCCCTCATCGTAGGCGATGGCAAATTCGCCCAACGTACCGGAACGCCCCCCGACAATAATCACAATGTCGCAGCTGCGCACGCCTATAATCTCGCGACCCATCAACCCCATGCCGGTGAAAACCATGACGTCAATGTTGTCTGTCGGACTGTTGTAGCGGCTTACGTGCTCCTGAATGCTGAGCGCGGGCGACACGCCAATGGTGAGCCCGTCCTTTTCCTTGCAGCCAAGCACGGCATAATGCGGCAGTCCTGGGCATCCTCCCGTCAGAATCGCGCAGCCTTCATCCGCAATGGCGCGCCCCAATTCCTTGCATTTTTCGATGATGCCCGCGTCCATTTTGCCGCCTGCCGAACCCATGACGCCGATTTTTATAAGTCCGCAATACATCATTTCTTCCTACCTTTCCTTTTTGTCAATGTCTGAGACGCAAATTCCGCAAGCAATGCCCGCGCATGATCCAGGCTGACCGCCGAAACAGAACCGTCAAGCAATCGCGCAATCTCCTGTTCCCGTTGTTCGCCTGTCAAACGTTTCACCTGTGCGCCGGCGCGGCCGCTTTCCAAAGACTTGAGCGCCACATAATGCGCCTTCGCCGGTGCGGCAATTTGCGGCAAATGGGTGATGCATATCACCTGACGCTTTTGGGACAAGAGCAACATCTTTTCCGCAACGCGCCGCGCCGTGGCGCCGCCGACGCCCGCATCTATTTCGTCGAAGATAAGCGTGGGCACGGGGTCCTGCGCGGCGAACACGGCCTTGAGCGCCAGCATGATGCGCGACACTTCGCCGCCGGACGCAACCTGCCGGAGCGGCTTCAACGGTTCGCCCTTGTTGGCGGAGAGCATGAACGTCACCTTGTCCAAGCCGTTGCCGCACAAAGGCGTCGCTTCAAAGTGCGTGGCAAATTCCGCGCCGCGCATGTCCAGCGACTGCAACGCCTCGCGCACCCGGGCGTCCATGTCCGACGCGGCCTCTTTGCGCCTTTTCGAGAGCGCTTCGGCTTTCTTTTGAGTTTCGCGAAGCGTCGCATCAACTTCCGCCTTCAATGCGCACAGGCTTTCATCGCGGTTGTCATAAGAGGCCAGCGTCGCCGACGCCCGTTCGCGGTGGGCGAGTATTGCGGCAATGTCCGCGCCATATTTGCGCTTCAAATCGCCAATAAGCGCCAACCGCGCGTTCACCGCATCCAATTCGTCCGGGTCAAATTCCATGCGGCTGGTGTAGGCGCGCAACTCCTCGGCCGCATTTTCGACACGGGCGCGCGCTTCCGAAGCCTGAGCGCGCTGTTCCCCAAACCGCTCGTCAATGTCTTCAAGTTCCTCCAGCGCGGTGAGCGCCGCGTCCAGCGCGTCAATCGCCGCATTGGATTCCGACTCATACAGCGCGGCGTACGCCGTGTTCGCCAGCGTGTAGATTGTCTCCGCGTGATTTATCAGGCGCAGCCGCGCCCGCAATTCTTCTTCTTCGCCAAGGGTCAGGCTTGCGTTGTCAATTTCGTTTATCTCGAAACGTAAAAAATCCGATTGGCGCGCGCGATCGCGGTCGTCCGACTCCAACGCTTCAATCTCACGTTTCAGCTCGTTCAGACGCGCTGCGCCGTCAGCCACTTCCCGCGCCCCGGTCTCCGCCTCGGCATAAGCGTCCAGCAGCCCCAGTTGACATTCCGCGCGCAACAAAGACTGGTGCTCATGCTGGCCGTGCAAGTCCACCAGTTCGTCTCCAATGGCGGCCAGCACGGAAATGGTGACCATTTTGCCGTTTACCTGCGCGCGGCTGCGCCCGTCCGCGGCAACGCTGCGTGACAGGATCAACAGACTCTCATCCGGCGCAATATCCGACTCGTCAAGCAACATCGCCAGCCGGGGCGAAGGCGTGTCCACGCGGAACGCCGCCTCAACAGTCGCCCGGTCCGCGCCGGTCCGGACTGTGTCCGAGGACGCGCGCGCGCCCAGCGCCAACCCCAGCGCGCCCACCAAAACGGATTTGCCGGCGCCTGTCTCGCCGGTGATCACATTGAATCCCGGCTGAAACTCCAAATCCAGCGTATCTATCAGCGCATAATCGCGTATATGAACGACTTCAAGCATAAATTAACCGGAATCTACAACCTTAACCACAGGGCGCGACAGCCCGCTTCCAAAGACTGCTATTGTATCACAGCTGTCCGTCGCGTCCCATACAACCCCTGCCGGTGATTCCAACGATAAACAGGCGCGCGCGTTCCCGCTCCGATTCACTTCCTTATGCGTTTGCGCGCCTCTTCATGATCAGGCTGCAATTCCAAACAACGGGCAAAGTGCTTTTGCGCTTCGTCATGCAATTCCAATTCGGCGTATGCGTCTCCAAGGTTAAAATGCGCCAGAAAATGGTCCGGCGCGAGGTCAAGCGCTTTTTCAAACCACGGGACGGCCTGCCGCGATTCTCCTTTTTGCAAAAGGGCAAATCCCATGTTGTTGGCAATATCGGGATTGCCCGGATTTGCCTCGAAAGCGGCCTGATACTGCGCAACGGCCTCATCGTACGCTTCCTTCCGGAGGAATACATTGCCCATATTGTAACGGGCATGGGGGTCCTGCGGATTGATTTCGAGCGCATTTTCAAACGCTTCCAGCGCCTCGTCGGCGCGGCCCTGCTCGAGCAATGCATTGCCCAGATTGTTCCACGCAAGCGTATATTCCGGGTGGCGGGCCAACGCGCGTCGGTAGCATTCTTCCGCTTTGTCATAGTGCCCGCGCAGGAACAATTCGTAGCCCAGATTGTTTTGCGCGTAGACATTTCGCGGGTTGGCTTCCGTTGCCGCCCGGTAAAGGAACAGCGCGTCATCGCGCCTGCCCTGTCGCGCAAGCAGATAGCCAAGCTGCAACAACGCCTCATCGTTTGCGGGGTCTGCGGCAATCGCCTTTTCAAATTCAGCAACCGATTGGCTGTGGCCCTTTGCGGCGTATGCAATGCCGCGATGGGTGTGCCAAGTGGAAAGATTGGGCGTGTAGGGAACAACGGGCAGAGATACCGCCACATGGAAAATGACGCCCGCTGCCATCAGAGTGACAACCGCCCTGAACTTTTTCCGCCGCAGGCAATCCATCAGTTGCGCCAGCCCGTATCCCGAAAAGGGCAACAGAAGGGGAACGACGGGGAAACGGTATCTCCCAGCGATGAAAAAGGGGATAATAGAACAAAAATACCCCGCCATGTACACGAGCGTCAATGCAACCGCGGTATTGGCGCCCTGATTGCGCCGTAAAAGGAAGAGAATCATTCCCACCAACGCCGCCGCCAGCACAAGGGGAAATCCCGGAAGCCTAGAGAGCAACGGCGACGCGGCGCGCTCATAATGAATGACCTTGCTGTCGGAAATTTCATGGGGCCCCCAGAAAAACCATGCCTTGCGCAAGGTCAATTTGACGGCCTGCGCGGGCGCATCCCGCCAGAATTCCAACGCGCGCCCCCAGAAATAACGCGACGCATCGGCATAGCCGAATTCCCGCGCGCCGAGTTTTTTCCCCATCCCCCGCACCACACGGGGATAGGTGAAGCAATTCCATTTGTCCACACCGGAAATCTCGTACAAGTCGGGAACGGTCGGCGACACGCCATCAGCGTCCGGGTTGTTGCCAATGTAAGCGTTAATGCCGCCGTAGTAGGAAATAAGCACAAACTCGCCGGCGACAACGTAATTCCGCACCAACGCCGGCGTAATGGTCAACACGCAAACGGCCGGGAATAAGGCGAACCCGGCAAGCGCCCTCGAGTTCGCCGACCGATGTTTGAGCGCAACATAAAAAATCCATGCTGCGACAAACAATCCCACAAGCAGCACATTTGGCCGCAGCAGCGCCCCCGCGCCCAATGCCGCGCCGGCAAGACACAGCGCCCACCAACCGCCACGATCCGCCCAGCGCAACAAGAGGCAAATGGTGGACAAGGCAAGGAACACCTCCCACACCGGCGAATTGAGTTCGCCTTCAAAATAAATGGCCGCCCAATATGTTGCAAGAAGAAAGGACGCCAAAACGCCCGTTTTTGCGTTAAACAAACGACGCGCCAACAGATACACCAGAACAATATTCGCAAGACCCGCCCAAAGCTGCGCGATGCGCGGCGCAAGATAGCTGCCGTTGCACAGCCAATACACCGCGCCGAGCAAATAGGGATAACCCGGCGGCCTGCCGTAAGGGGCGCTGCGGATTTCCGGGTCGTCGGCGTGGGGCGGCGGCGTCCAGTCGCCCGTAACCAGCGCGCGCGCCCAGTAATCATTCAGCTGCGGATCAAGAACCGGAGAATCAAAATCCGGCCCGCCCGCATTCATCGCCAGATATGCCAGCCTGAGCGCAAGCCCGACGAGCAATGCGGCAAACAACGCAAGTTGCGCTCGCCGCCCGTTATGGTCCATCGAAGTCATGGTGTAAACCGGCGCTCCGGTGACTTGTTGTGATGATTATGTATCGCTCAACTCGACGAAGCGGCCTTCATACGCTTCCGAACCATAATCGAGAAACAGCGGTTCATGCGGCAGCGCCGCGCCGTAAATCAATTCATGCGTCCTGTAAACGCTTCCATTATGCGGGAACATCTGCAACAACTTCGGTTACCGACCATGCGTCATCCACCCATAGGCCGTAAATGGCAACCTCCGGATACCAGGAGCGCAGCAACTTGATGGACGCCTCCAATTGCTGCATCTGCTCCTCTTTCTCCACGGGGTTGCCCGCGCAATCATAATGACTGACAACGGCAAAGGCCACGGCGTGGTGTTTGCGCAGCGATATATCGCATCGCGTCTTAATGGTTTCCACTCGCGGATCAGTGTTCTCCGCAAGGAGTTTGATGGGCCCAGGCTCCGTTATGGCGTCTACATAGTCCACGCCAAGCGTCTCTTTTAAGTAGTTGATTACCGGCTCCTGCGTGCGCCCGTCCATACAGTTGACGGCGCCCGCAAATGTCCCTTCTGCCATGAGTGGTCTCCTTCAGTTCAAAGGCATAGGTATGTTGTTACGCTTTGCCTTGGTTGGCGACCGCTTCGGCGGCCTGGCGCACTGTTTCCGGGTCGCCAAGGTAGCGATGGCCGAGCGGCTTCAACGAATCGTCCAAATCATAAACCAACGGTATGCCCGTGGGTATGTTCAATCCGATAATGTCACCCTCAGAAATCTCATCAAGGTGCTTTACCAATGCGCGCAGACTATTGCCGTGCGCCACAATAAGCACTCGCTGCCCCGCCTGCACCTGCGGGGCAATAACGTTCTCCCAATACGGCACAAATCGCGCCACCGTATCTTTCAGGCTTTCGGTGAGCGGGATTTCGTCTTTGCTTAATGCCGCATAGCGACGGTCATGAGCGGCATTGCGCGAATCGCTCTCCTCCAAGGCCGGCGGAGAAATATCATAGGAACGGCGCCAGATTTTCACCTGATCCTCGCCGTGCTTCGCCGCCGTTTCAGATTTGTTCAAGCCCTGCAACGCGCCGTAATGCCGCTCGTTCAACCGCCAGTTGCGCACCACCGGCAACCACATCTGGTCCAATTCATCCAGCACGTGCCACACGGTGCGAATGGCCCGTTTCAATACGGAAGTGTATACACGATCGAAGTCGAAGCCCTCTTCGCGAAGCGTCTTGCCCGCCGCATGCGCCTCCTGATTGCCTTGCGCGCTCAAATCCACATCGGTCCAGCCTGTAAAACGATTCTCAAGGTTCCATGTGCTTTGGCCGTGCCGAATCAACACCAATTTATGCATCATGTTTCTCCTGTAATCAAAGACAATACAACCACTTTTTTTCAACAACACCCTGTTCGCGACGCCTTATACGGTTTTCTCCGAAAAACGCCGGCCATTCATGTGGCGGCGGACATGAAAACTCACGCCATGAACGCTGAATTGGAACACAACAAAACGTGACAAGCATCACGCTTCCACCCGTAAAAACATTTCCCGCGCGTTGCGGCAATCAACAAAAACCGGCCAGATGATTTGAGCCGAAAAAGAACCCCGCCAATTCGTCAAAGGAAGCGTCCTCATGCTCGATACTCAACACCCCGTCATAGCCGATGCGACGCAGGTGTCCGATATATTCTCCCCAATTGATGCATCCGTAGCCGGGGATAACATAACGCCACCAGCCGTCGGCATAGACGCCCGCATGAGCCCGTTTGGCGTGGTCAATCAACGTGTCCTTTGCGTGCGTATGGAAAATGCGATCCTTGAACATGCCGAGCGGCGCGATGTGATCGCAGCCTTGATGAACAAGATGGGACGGATCGTAGTTCAAGCCGAAATGTTCGTCTGGAATCGCTTCAAACAACGCCTCAAATGTGTCTATCCCCTGAAGACAGGTCTGGAACCAGTTCTCGACGGCGATTTTGACGCCCTTTTTGCGCGCATGCTCCAGAATCGGCTTGAACGCGCCCGGCAACACCTTCTTGATGGTTTCCTCTTTGCTCATGCCCGGCGCGGGAAAGCCCGTCAACATACACACCACCGGAACGGACAACATGTCCGCAGCGTCAATGATTTTTTTCGCGGTCGCCTGCACCGATTTCAACTTTTTGGGCACAGTGATGTCGCACGTGTAATAGCAAAGGGAACTGATGGACAGCATGGCGTCATCCAGCGCCATCAAAATTTGCGCGCGCCGTTTCTTCGTGAGCTTGGTCGCGTCAATGTGAGGGCTTCCCGGATGCGCGGGTATCTCCAGCGAATCTATGAAGGAATCCTCTATAAGTTCGCACACTTCTTCCAAGGAATAGTTGGAAAGCGGCGTCGTCAACATGCCTATGTCCATATCAGTTCTCCTTAATGGTTTGGATGCGCCTCAAATCAGTTTTCTCGAAACGGCGAAAGAGCAACCGGATGCCAATACTTCACAACCACGCTGTTTTTCAACCAACAGCCCTGTTTTCCTGAAACGACAGTATAACACACATAGTGATACCGACAATAATTGTCAACGCCCCGCCGACCCGTCACTAACCCGGATATTTCATCGGGTTTCGCCGTGAGCCTGCGAAGATTACGTCAGAGCAGATGCTTTGCGCGGGCCGACGGCTGACAGTGTGTCGGGACACGTCGAAGTCGCCGGGCAAGCAAAGCGCCTGATATGGCGTAAGATTCGCGGGCGCAACAGAAATCCGGTGGAATATTCGGGTTAAAACGCCTCCACCTCAAAAAACAATCCCGGCATGCGCAAGTATTCAAGAAGAACCGCGCTGTTCCGACCGATAATGCGCACAAGCCGAAGGTTGTTAAATTCGTCGCCCACCCGCGCCTCCAACTTTTCAACGGTCCCTCTTTGGCGGTCAACCAGCTCCAAAAACACATAGGCGTCGTCTTTCTCATGGTCGTCGAGAAATCCGCGAACTCGCACAACGGGACGCTCGAGAATGACGTCGGCGCGCTCACCGAGACGCTTCAACAAATGACTTTCCATGGAAAGCAGCTCGATGGCGTCTATGCAGGTTAACACAATTTTGTACCGTTCCTGCGACGCCGCGCTCTTGGCGATTTCCATGACCTCATAGCCCAATTCGCGAAGCGCTTCCCGGCCAAAATCCGTGTCGCCGTAATTGACAATGGCCGTTCGCAGCGAGGCCATTATCTGTTCGCGCTCAAAATCGCTCAATCCGCCCGTGTTCAGCGCCACTATGTTGCGCAACGGCCCGATAACGGGCCTGACGAGGCCAAGCACTTCTTCCTTGGTTTGCGGCCCAACCGGTTCGGGTTCCGGCGGCGGCGCGTCACGCAGCACATTTTCACATCCCGCAAATATCAACACACATAACAGAGCAAAGAAAACCACCACGCGCATAGTACAAATCCTTCATTTGGTCACCACACAACACATCACTCCCATATACTATAACAGAGCCTGCGTCAAAATTGCTCATTTGAGCCTTTTTTGAATCCGCCCAGCGTGAAAACATCCGAAAAACCTTGCAATTACAGGGGTTTTGCTGCTACAATGCGCCCGTTGCCGGGATGGCGAAACAGGCAGACGCACCGGACTCAAAATCCGGCGGTAGCGATACCGTGAGGGTTCGACTCCCTCTCCCGGCACCATAGATGATCGTATCGAAAACATTCATATTCTCGTTATTGTGTAGCTGTCCAGCAGGGATTTGCATGTCCTGCTGCAACCTCTCGTATATCATAAAATGACAGGCATTGAGTAGTGAGCCGTATCTATAGTGATCCCTGCCGGACAGTTACGTTATTTTTTTCTTTTGTCCCGATTTTTCTTTATTGGTGTGTGTACCGGCTATTACGAACAAGAAACCGGTATGGCACAATAGTTGATGTTACAAAGTTTCCGCAGAAAAGCAGGAAGGGATTTCTGCCTACCGCTGCGTGACAAGCAAACGACATGCCGGGAACAGAAAATTGTCGGCGTGTACTCATCGTATGCCTTGCAGGGGCATGGATGCGGAGGAATTGTCATGGCGCAAAAGAAAAAAGTAACGTTGAAAAAGTCCACCACAGAAAAGAAGGCCCCGTCCAAAAAGCCGGTTGCCGGCAAGGCCAAGGTGAAACGCGCCGGTAAGGCCACGGTGAAACCCAAAGCCAAAACAGCGCCCAAGCCCAAACCGACGGTGAGACCTAAAACCAAGACAGCGGCCAAGCCCAAACCGACAGTGAAACCCAAAACCAAGACAGCAGCCAAGCCCAAGGCCACGGTCAAGCCTAAAGCCAAGACAGCGGCCAAGCCCAAACCGACAGTGAAACCCAAAACCAAGACAGCAGCCAAGCCCAAGGCCACGGTCAAG
>OMKS01002156.1_pt1 | contig 16711 bp, 14 predicted proteins | sample 1674721 | NCBI WGS metagenome assembly OMKS01 (sample SAMN06264996, study PRJEB25208) | sediment metagenome | isolation source: hot spring sediment | place: USA: California | collected 2014-09-02
GGCCACCCGCCCGCCGATGCCCGACGAACTCAGGCGCCAGATCCAACCGCTGCACGAACTCATCGACGCCATGGGCTTGAAGCGCGTGGTCGTCGACGGCGTCGAGGCCGACGACGTCATCGGCACGCTGTCGCGCCAGGCGACGGAACAGGGCATCCCCGTGGTGGTCTCCACCGGCGACAAGGACATGGCGCAGCTCGTCAACGAGCACGTCACCCTGGTCAACACCATGACCGATACCACGATGGACGTGGACGGGGTGAAAGCGAAGTTCGGCGTGCCGCCCGAGCGCATCGTCGACTACCTCGCGCTGATCGGCGACAAGGTCGACAACGTCCCGGGCGTGCACAAATGCGGCCCCAAGACTGCGCTGAAGTGGCTGGAGGAGTACGGTTCGCTGGAGGGCGTGATCGAGCACGCCGACGAGATCGGGGGCAAGGTCGGCGAGTACCTGCGCGAGGCGGTGGACCAGCTGCCGCTGTCCAAGGACCTCGTCACTATCCGCCAGGACGTGGAACTGGAGGAGACGCCCGAGACGCTGACCCTGCGCGCGCCCGACGAGGAGCGGCTGCGCGAACTCTTCACCCGCTACGAGTTCAAGACCTGGCTGGCCGAGCTGGAGGCCGCCGACGAGGGCGAGGTGGTGGCCGAGGCACCGAAGACGCAGGATGCCCGGTACGTGGCCATCCAGGACCAGGCCGGGTTCGACGCCTGGCTCAAGCGGCTCGAGGCCGCCGAGCTCTTCGCCTTCGACACCGAGACCACGGCGCTCGAGTACATGCGCGCGCGCATCGTCGGACTGTCCTTCGCCATCGAGCCGGGCGAGGCGGCCTATGTCCCGCTGGCCCACGACGACCCGGACGCCCCGCCCCAGCTCGACCGCGAGGCCGTGCTGAAGGCGCTGAAACCCTTGCTGGAGAACCCGGACAGGGCCAAGGTCGGGCACCACCTCAAGTACGACCGCAACGTGCTGGCCAATCACGGCATTGAGCTGAACGGCATCCGCCACGACACCATGCTCGAGTCCTACGTGCTCAACTCCACCGCCAGCCGTCACGACCTCGACACGCTCTGCGAGAAGCACCTCGGCCACCGCAACATCGCCTACGAGGACGTGGCCGGCAAGGGCGCGAAGCAGGTGAGCTTCGACCGGGTGAGCATCGAGGCGGCCACGCCCTACGCGGCCGAGGACGCCGACATGACCCTGCAGCTGCACCACCGCTTCTGGCCCGAGCTCGAGAAGCTGGAGCGCCAGCGCGCGCTGTACGAGACCATCGAGATGCCGCTGGTGCCCGTGCTCTCGCGTATGGAGCGCACCGGGGTGATGGTGGACGCCGACCAGCTCTTTGCCCAGAGCCACGAGCTGGCCGAGCGCATGGCCGAGATCGAGCGCCAGGCCTTCGACGAGGCCGGTCAGGAATTCAACCTGGGTTCGCCCAAGCAGATCCAGGAGATCCTGTTCGACAAGCAGGGGCTGCCGGTCATCCGCAAGACGCCCAAGGGCGTCCCCTCCACCGCCGAGGACGTGCTCGAGCAGCTGGCGCTCGACTACCCGTTGCCGCGCATCATCCTCGAGCACCGCTCCATGGCCAAGCTCAAGTCCACCTACACCGACAAGCTGCCCGAACAGATCGACCCCGACACCGGGCGCGTGCACACCTCCTATCACCAGGCGGTGGCCTCCACCGGCCGGCTGTCGTCCTCCGACCCCAACCTGCAGAACATCCCGGTGCGCACCGAGGCGGGCCGGCGCATCCGTCAGGCCTTCGTCGCGCCCAGGGGTCGGCGCATCCTCGCCGCCGACTACTCGCAGATCGAGCTGCGCATCATGGCGCACCTGTCCGGCGACGAGGGCCTGCTCAAGGCCTTCGCGGCCGGCCAGGACATCCACCGCGCCACCGCCGGCGAGGTCTTCGGTGTGAAACCCGAGAACGTGTCCGCCGAGCAGCGGCGCGCGGCCAAGGCCATCAACTTCGGCCTGATCTACGGCATGTCCGCCTTCGGCCTCGCGCGCCAGCTCGGCGTGGAGCGCGGCGTGGCCCAGGAATACATCGACCTCTACTTCAGCCGTTACCCGGGCGTGCGTGACTACATGGATGCCACCCGCGAGCGTGCCCGTGAGCAGGGATATGTGGAGACCGTGTTCGGCCGGCGCCTGTACCTGCCCGAGATCAACGCCCGCAACGCCCAGCGGCGGCAGTACGCCGAGCGCACCGCCATCAATGCCCCCATGCAGGGCACGGCCGCCGACATCATCAAGCGTGCCATGATCGCGGTGGACGGCTGGATCGAGGCCAAGCGTCCCGCCGTCACCATGATCATGCAGGTGCACGACGAGCTGGTGTTCGAGGTGGACGAGGACGCCGTGGACGCCGCCCGCGAGCGAATCGTGGAACTGATGAACGAGGCCGCGGAACTTCACGTCCCGCTCGAGGTCGATACGGGTGTGGGTAGCAATTGGGATGAAGCGCACTGACTCTGCGCCCCTAGCCTAGACAGCGTCCCCGAAGTGTTCTGTGCCCCAACAGAACTTTTCCTCCAAGGCAGAGTCGGAGTAGTTAAGCGCTTAGCCCGGCGCTATCCACCCGCTTCCCTCCCTGAGCGGGTAAGGGCTCGGACTCCCCAAGCCGAGCCGGTGACTGGCCCCGATCTTCGCCCCCCAAAGAAGATCGGGCCTTTTTTTGCCTGCTGTTTCCGCCCTGTCGTTCCATTCCGTGGGTTTCGCCCGCATGGATCTGGGTACTTTTTCTGCGACAGGTGCTGCGGGCGAGTAACTTTTGTTCGGCGCGTCCATGCGCCTCCCCCTTCGGGCCTTTCCGTCTTCCGCTGCGATGCGCGGCGAGATAACGGGGTATGAACGTCAAAATCGGTTCGGATAGAACCTGGCTGCGTGTGCCTGTGGGCCTGATTACGCCCTGGATATGTATGTCTCTGTCGCTGGCCTACACCCCGTGATCGGCCGGCTGGTCGTCTGTGGGCCATTCCAGCCAGGCATCCAGCACCGCGTAGGCCTCTTCCGTGCCGGTCTTCTTGAGCGAGGAGAAGGGCTGGGCGGTGGCCGCAAGGCCGCGCTCGCGCAGGGTCTTCTGTACCTGGAGCACGGTGTTTCGAGCGGCGCCGAACTTGAGCTTGTCGGCCTTGGACAGGAGGATGTGCACCGGCAGGTCACGGTGGTGGCACCAGTCCAGCATCTGCCAGTCGTAATCGGTGAGCGGGTGGCGGATGTCCATCACCAGCACCAGGCCGCGCAGCGAGGCGCGGCCCGCCAGGTAGCCCCCGATCATCTGCCCCCAGTCCTTGCGGATCTTTTCCGGCACCTTGGCGTAGCCGTAACCCGGCAGGTCGATCAGGCGCCGGCCCTCGGGCAGGTCGAAGACGTTGATGAGCTGGGTGCGCCCCGGGGTCTTGCTGGTGCGCGCCAGCGCGCGCTGGCTGCACAGGGTGTTGATGGCACTCGACTTGCCCGAGTTCGAGCGACCGGCGAACGCCACCTCGAAGCCTTCGTCGGCCGGCAGGGCGCGGGCGTTGGGGGCGCTTTTGAGGAAGCGGGCCTGGTTATAGACGGGGTGCATGTATTCCTGAGTCTCTCGGTGTGAAAAGCATTATTTTTTGCGGGCTTGGGGCTTCTATGGTATATAGTTCGGCCATTTTTGCAGCACCCCGTTTGACGGGGGTCTACCAGACCAGCGCAAAAATCCCAATTTCGTTACTCGAGGAGCCTTTCCAAATGAAAAAGCTGCTGATGATCGCTCTCGCGAGCCTGAGTCTTTCCGTCGCCGGTAATGCGCTGGCCGCGGGCAACGCCGCTGCCGGCAAAGCCAAGTCCCAGGCCTGCGCCGCCTGCCACAGTGCGGATGGTAACAGCATGAGCCCGGATTTCCCGAAACTTGCCGGTCAGCACGAGGAATACCTCTACAAGCAGCTCTCCCAGTACAAGTCGGGTGACCGCGCCAACGCCATCATGGCGGGCCAGGTCGCCGGCCTGAGCGACCAGGACATGCAGGACCTGGCCGCCTACTTCGCCAGCCAGTCGATCAAGGGCGGTACTGCCGACGAGACCAAGGTCGAGCTGGGCAAGGCCATCTATCGCGGCGGCAACACCGCCTCCGGTGTCTCTGCCTGCATGGCCTGCCACGGCCCGAACGGCGCCGGCAATCCGGACGCCAAGTTCCCGGCCCTGGCTGGGCAGCACGCCAAGTACACCGCCGACCAGCTGCGCGCCTTCCGCGCGGGTGAGCGTGCCAACGACGCCGGCAAGATGATGCGCAACGTGGCCGCCAAGATGACCGACGCGGAGATCGATGCCGTCGCCGAGTACATCGCCGGCCTGCGCTGATCGGCCGCCGATCGGTAGCACGTTGAAAAGGGGTGGCCGAGGCCACCCCTTTTTTTGCCCGCAGAAAACATGGGGGTGTCTCGCCGCTATTCTGCGGTATGATGGCCCGCTACACGTCTCCACATCGCCATAACACGTTACTTCATGAGCAAGCCAGCCGTCGCCCGCCGCCCGCAGTCCATCGCCTCGATTCTGGTCGAGTTCCTGGGTTCGATGAACCTCGCCATCACGCTGCTGGTGGCCCTGGCCATCGCCTCGGTGATCGGGACGGTGCTGCAGCAGAACCAGCCCTACACCGACTACATCCTCAAGTTCGGGCCGTTCTGGCACGACATGTTCATGTCGCTGAGCCTCTACAACGTCTATTCGGCCACCTGGTTCGTGGTGATCCTCGGCTTCCTGGTGATGTCGACCAGCGTCTGCGTGTACCGCAATGCCCCCACGATGCTGCGCGACATGCGCCATTTCCGGCTCAATGCCAAGGCCAAGTCCCTGCGTGCGTTCCATCACGTGGAGGAGCGCGAGATTGCCGCCCGCCCCGATGAGGCAACGGAGCTGGCGGCCCGGTTCCTCGCCGTAGAGGGCTACCGCATGCGCGAGAAGGATCACGGCGACCACCGCGTGCTGGCGGGGATGCGCGGCGGCTGGAACCGCATGGGGTATCTCTTCACCCACGTGGCCATCGTCATCATCTGCATCGGCGGCCTGATGGATGGCCAGCTCCCCCTCAAGATCGCCGAGACCATGGGTACCCGCGAGATCGAGACCCGCGACGTGCCGGCCTCCCAGGTATCGGAAAAGAGCCGCATCGGACCCGGCAACATGTCGTTCCGCGGCAGCGTGGACATCCCCGAGGGGACCCGTGCCAACATCGTGTTCCTGCCCATGCGCGAAGGCTACTTCGTCCAGGAGCTGCCCTTCGCCGTGGAGGTGAAGGAGTTCCGCGTCGAGCACTACGACAATGGCCAGCCCAAGTCCTTCGAGAGCGATCTCGTCATCCACGACGACCAGCTCGACGAACCGCTGCACCAGACCATCTCCGTCAACCACCCGCTGGTCTACCGTGGCCACGCCATCTACCAGTCGAGCTTCGGCGACGGGGGGTCCAGGCTGGGCCTGCGGCTGTGGCCGCTGGACACCCAGACGAACGATCCGGTCGCGCTCAGGGGGCGCGTGTTCGAGAACTACCCGGTGGAGACGGCCGGGGGCACCTGGCGCCTGGAGCTGGCCGACTTCCGCCTGTTCAACATCAACCCGGTGGTGAACGAGGAGGGCAAGACCGAGCAGCGCAACATGGGCCCCGCCTTCACCTTCCGCATGCGTGACGAGACCGGCGTGGCGCGCGAGTACATGAACTACATGGTGCCGGTGGAGCAGGAGGGGCGACCCTTCTACATCAGCGGCGTGCGCCAGAGCCAGGCCGACGCCTTCCGCTACCTGCACATCCCGGCCGACGAGAACGGTACGCCCGAGCTGTTCATGGCCATGCTCACCTACCTGCAGAACCCTGCCGCGGTACGCGAGATCGCCGAGGCGACGGCCCTGGCGAGCCTGCAGCGTTCCACGGACCCGGCCACGCCGGAGCTGAGCGACCAGCTGGCGACGCTGATGGCCCGCATGCTGGAGCTGTTCGCGGAGGGCGGGTTCGACGCCATCGAACGCGATATCGTCACCAACGTGCCGGCCGAGGCCCAGCAGGAGGCCGCCAGCTCGCTGATGAGCCTGTGGCGCTCGGCCATGCAGGCGCTGTACCTGCGGGTGCTGACCGATCGCGGCGTGGCGCCGGCGGAGGCCGACTGGCAGTTCTTCGACGATGCCGTGGCCGCGCTCGCCAGCCTGCCGTTCTACGGAAACCCTTATTATATCCAGCTGTCAGAGTTCGAGCAGGTGGAGGCATCCGGCCTGCAGATCACCAAGTCGCCCGGCAAGGACCTCGTCTATTTCGGCAGCGTGATGCTCACCATCGGCATCTTCCTGCTGTTCTACCTGGCGCACCGCCGCCTGTGGGTGTGGGTGGAGCCGACCGAGCGCGGCAGCCGGGTGATCTTCGCTGGCACGTCCAATCGGAATGTGCTGGAATTCGATAAACAATTTGCCCGCCTGAAGGAGACGCTGTTCGGCCTGTTCAAGGCCTGATGCGCCTCCGGCACGGCGAGCCGGACCATGATGGGGGAGTGAGCATGTCTGTCCCGAACGAGGCCCTTTCCGGGCTGCAACACGAGTCCTGGATCAAGCGCCTGAGCGCCTTTGACTGGATCTGGGCGCTGCTGGTCGTGGTCGGCAGCATCTTCGCCTACGGCGAGTACCACGCCAACATGGACGCCTACGAGATTGGCATCCTGTTTGGCGCCGTGCCCGTGGTCGTGTGGCTGGGCTTGTACTGGAAGCCCGCGCGGCCCTACCTCATCGCCACGGCGTTGCTCAGCCTGTTCGCCCTGTGGCTCTATGGCGCCGAGTTCGGCGCGGGCCGCGACGCGGTTCACGCGCTTGCCGAACAGAACTTCTTCCTGAAGTTCCTGTTCTCCTCGCAGTCGGCCATCATGTGGATGAGCGCCCTGTTCGTGTTCTCCACCGTGACCTATTTCGTCGCCCTGTTCACGAACAACGAATTCACCGGCAAGGTCGCCACCGCCGTGACCTGGACCGCGCTCACCATGGGCCTGGTCGGCCTGATGGTGCGCTGGTACGAGTCCTACCTGATCAACCCGGAGTACGGCCACATCCCCGTCTCCAACCTGTACGAAGTCTTCATCCTGTTCTGCATCATCACCGGCCTGCTCTATCTCTACTACGAGGGCCGCTACCGCAGCCGCGCGTTGGGCGGCTTCGTCATGCTGGTGATCAGCGCCGCCGTGGCCTTCCTGCTCTGGTACCACTTCACCAAGGACGCCCACGTCATCGAGCCGCTGGTGCCGGCCCTCAAGAGCTACTGGATGAAGATCCACGTCCCGACCAACTTCATCGGCTACGGCGCCTTCGCCCTCGCCGCCATGGTCGGCTCGGCCTGGCTGCTCAAGTTCCATCGCGACCATCCGAGCCGGCTCGTCGCCGTGCTCGTGCCGCTGGGGATCTTCCTGATGCTCGGCGGCTGGTCGCTGGCCACGGGCTTCAAGGCCAGTGGAGAACTGAGCGGCGCCCTGCTGCTGAGCTCAGTCGCCAAGGGGCTGGCCTGGGCCGCGGGCCTCAGCCTGATCGGCTGGCTGACCATGAAGGATCGCGCCTATCGCGCCCTGCCCTCGCTGGAGCTGATGGACGACGTCATGTATCGCGCCATCGCGGTGGGCTTCGCCTTCTTCACCATCGCCACCATCCTGGGCGCCATGTGGGCGGCCGAGGCGTGGGGCGGCTACTGGTCCTGGGACCCGAAGGAGACCTGGGCCCTGATCGTCTGGCTGAACTACGCGGCCTGGCTGCACATGCGCTTCACCAAGGGCTGGCGCGGCCAGCCGATGGCCTGGTGGGCGATCGTCGGCCTGTTCGTGACCCTGTTCGCCTTCGTCGGCGTGAACATGTTCCTCTCGGGCCTGCACTCCTACGGCGAGCTCTGACCCCGGCCGTTCACGCCGGGTTCATCGCCCCGCTGCTTCACTGTCCATGGCGTACACGGGCCGGCGCGACCGGCCCGGACAACGACTCAAGAACAATCCGCAAACGACCGAGGATGCCGTGATGAAAAACTGGACCCTGGCCCTGCTGACCGCCTTGCTGATGGCCCTGGCCCTGCCGCTGGCTGCCGCCGAGGAGTACATCGAGGGCGCCCACTACGAGCGCATCACGCCGCCGATGCAGAGCCGCGCCCCCGCCGGCCAGGTGGAGGTGCTCGAGCTCTTCTGGTACGGCTGCCCGCACTGTTTCTCGCTGGAGCCCCACCTGGACGCCTGGCTGAAGGAGAAGCCGGATCACGTCACTTTCACCCGCGTGCCGGCCGTGCTCAACCCGAACTGGACCACCCACGCCCAGGCCTACTATGCGGCCGAGGCCATCGGTGAGGTCGAGACCATCCACGGCCCCATGTTCCAGGCCATCCACGTTCAGCGCCGTCGCCTGGGCAGCCCCGAGCAGATCACGCGCTTCGTCGGCAGCCTCGGCGTGGACACGCAGGCCTATACCCGGGCCCTGAACGACCCGGCCATCCGCGCCCGCCTGCAGGAGGCCTTCGAAATCGGCCGCGCCAGCCAGTCCACCGGCGTGCCGGCCCTCATCGTCGCCGGCAAGTACCGCGTCACGGCCTCGCTGGCCGGTGGGTATCCGGAGATGCTCGACGTGGTCGACTATCTGGTGAAGCAGGAAGCCGCGCCAGAGTGAAGGCCGCCGAGCTCTTCGTCCGCTGTCTGGAGAACGAGGGCGTCGAGTACGTCTTCGGCGTGCCGGGCGAGGAGAACCTGGACGTGATGGACGCGCTGCTCGACAGCCGCGTGCGCTTCATCACCACCCGCCACGAGCAGGGCGCGGCCTTCATGGCCGACGTCTACGGTCGGCTCACCGGCCGGGCCGGCGTCTGCCTGTCCACGCTGGGGCCAGGGGCCACCAACCTGGTCACCGGCGTGGCCGACGCCAACCTCGACCACGCCCCGCTGGTGGCCGTGGCCGGCCAGGCCTCCACCGACCGCCTGCACAAGGAATCGCACCAGGTGCTGGACCTGCAGCAGATGTTCCAGCCCATCACCAAGTATTCCTCGCGCATTCTCGAGCCCGGCATCGTGCCCGAGGTGGTGCGCAAGGCCTTCAAGCTCGCGCAGAGCGAGAAGACGGGCGCCTGCTTCATCGAATTCCCGGAGAACGTCGCCGAGATGGCCACCGACGAGGCGCCGCTGCCCGTCATCACCATGCACGCGCCGCACCCCTCCGATGCCCGCGTCGCCGAGGTGGCCGACGTCATCTCCAACGCCCGCGCGCCGATGATCCTCGCCGGTCATGGCGTCGTGCGCGCCGGCGCCAGCGAGGCCCTGGCCGCCTTCGCCGAGAAGCTGCGCATCCCGGTGGCCAATACCTTCATGGCCAAGGGGGTGATTCCCTTCCGCCATCCCATGGCGCTGGGCAGCGCGGGCCTGCAGGCCCGCGACCACGTCGCCCTGGGCTTCGACAAGGCCGACGTCATCATCTGCATCGGTTACGACCTGGTCGAGTACCACCCGCATCTCTGGCACCCCGGCCGGGATCGCTGCATCGTGCACATCGCCCAGACCCCGGCCGAGGTGGACAGCCACTACAGCGTGCGTACCGGGCTGGTCGGTGACATTGCCGAGAGCCTGCGCCGCATCGGCGACCTGGCCACGCCGCAGCAGGGCAACCCCCTGCGGCGTCTGCGCCAGGCGCTGATCGACGAGATGAACGAGCACAAGGACGATACGTGCGTGCCGGTGAAGCCGCAGAAGCTGATCTGGGACCTGCGCACCGCGCTGGACCTGGAGGACATCGTCATCTGCGACGTGGGCGCCCACAAGATGTGGATGGCGCGCATGTTCCGCTGCGAGTATCCCAACACCTGTCTGATCTCCAATGGCTTCGCCAGCATGGGCATCGCGGTGCCCGGCGCCATCGCCGCCAAGCTGGTCGCGCCCCAGCACCACGTCGTGGCGGTCACCGGCGATGCGGGTTTCATGATGAACTCGCAGGAGATCGAGACCGCCATGCGCCTCAAGCTGCCGCTGGTGATCCTGATCTGGAACGACAACGCCTACGGCCTGATCGAGTGGAAGCAGATGAACCGCTTCGGCCGCCCGGCACACGTGGACTTCACCAACCCCGACTTCGTGAGGTACGCCGAGGCCTTCGGCGCGAAGGGCTACCGGGTCGGCGAGCACGGCAGCCTGGCGGAGATCCTGCAAAAGGCCCTGGCCGAGGACACCGTGACCGTCATCGACTGCCCGGTAGACTACTCCGAGAACCTCAAGCTCACGCAGAAACTGGGCGAGCTGGTGCCGCTGGAGTAGGGCCTGTTCGCACGCACGGCAGGAGCGACGAGAGTCGCTCCTGCCGTGCGTCACCTGTGGCTCTGTGTCCCCTGTGGCAAAAACCGCCCTCTGTCTGCGCCATGTCATTGGGAATCCGGCCAGCCGACGTATAATCCGCCTGTGACTTCGAATACGCCCAGCGTGCCTCCCGAACAGCAGTTGCCCGGTCCCGGGCCGCGGCTGCGCGTGCTCAGCTACAACATCCAGGTCGGCATCCAGTCCAGCCGCTATCACCATTTCCTGACCAACAGCTGGAAGCACCTGCTGCCCTACAAGGGGCGGCAGGACAACCTGGACCGGATCGCGGCGTTCATCAGCGAGTTCGACATCGTGGGCCTGCAGGAGGTGGATGCGGGCAGCCTGCGCAGCACCTTCATCAATCAGACCGAATACCTGGCTGAGCGCGCGGGGTTTTCCAACTGGTACAGCCAGACCAACCGTAACTTCGGCCGCTTCGCCAAGCACAGCATGGGGCTACTGAGCCGCATGCCGCCGCACACGGTGATCGAGCACAAGCTGCCGGGTGCGGTGCCCGGGCGGGGGGCGCTGGAGGCGCACTTCGGCTCGCTGGAGAATCCGCTGGTGGTGGTGCAGGTGCACCTGGCGCTGGTGCAGAAGACGCGGGCCGCGCAGCTCGCCTACATCGCCGAGGTGTTGCAGGACCACGAGTACGCCATCGTGCTCGGCGACATGAACTGCATGCCGAGCAGCACCGAGGTGCGCCGGCTGGTGGCGGCCACGCACCTGGCCGACCCGCACCACGACACGCACACCTTCCCGAGCTGGCGGCCCACCCGCTGCTATGACCAGATCCTGGTCACGCCCCACCTGCAGGTCGAGGAGACCCAGGTCTATCCGGTCTACTATTCGGATCACCTGCCGGTCGGGATGGACCTCTCCCTGCCCGCCCAGCTGGCCTGCGCCCTCCCGGCCGAGGAGTCGACGGGTCGCGGCTGAGATGGTTCACCAAAGCGTCACCGGCTCGTCACCTGGCTGCAACGCCGGTCCCCTAGGCTTGAAGCGTCAACTGGACGGGGACCTCCTCCGATGCCACATCTGCTCAACGTTACAGGGGATGCCTGTCAGCACGAAGCCAGGGATGGCTATGCGTTCTTCGAGGGCGCCGGCGATGCCGTGCGTTACGTGCAGCGTCTGGCGCTGCTGCGAATGGCGCAGTATCACGGATGCCGTGCCGATCCTGCCCACACCCACTGCGACGTGAACGCAACCGGTCCGGCTGGCGAACGCTTGTAATCCTACTCCTGTTGCCGGGGGCCCAGGCCCCCGGCCCTCTTAGCCCTGAGTCCAGTGCTCGCGCCTCAGTCGTCCCGGTCACCCGGCGGCATCACCGGCGCGCCAAGGTGTGCGTAACGGCCCTTGCCTTCACGCTTGACGCGGTACATGGCCTGGTCCGCCTTGCGCAGCAGCTCGTCACAGCTGCGGGCGTCCGCCGGATAGAAAGCGACGCCGATGCTGGCGCCGAGGCTGATGTCGTGGGCGTCGCGTACGGGCAGGGGCTGTGCCAGCTCCCCGAGGACCTTGTCCGCGATCTGGAACGCAACCTCGGGCGAGCGGACCCCGGTGATGATGACCGCGAACTCGTCGCCGCCGATGCGGGCAACCGTGTCCATCTCGCGCACCGACTGCCGCAGGCGCCAGGCCACCTTGCACAGCACCGCGTCACCGGCCTGGTGCCCGTGGTCGTCGTTGATCGCCTTGAAGCCGTCGAGATCGACATACAGCAGGGCGAGTGGCAGCTCGTCGCGCTGCGCGCGCGCCATGGCCATGTTGAGGCGATCGAAGAACAGGGCGCGATTGGGCAGGTCGGTCAGCGGGTCGTGATGCGCCATGTGCGTGAGGCGCTGCTCGGCCTCGCGCTGCTCGGTGATGTCGCGCGTGATGCCGATGAAGCCCTGTACCTCGCCCTCGTCATCGCGCAGGGAGGTGACAGTCACGTCGGCCCATACGGTCGAGCCGTTCTTGCAGACGAGTTCGATCCGGAACTGGTTCGCCGGCAGCTCCCCGCGTCGATGGACGTGCGCGAGCACTTCCTCGGCCACCCGCAGCGAGTCCGGCGTGAGCATGGCGCTCAGTGGCTGGCCGATCAGCTCCTCGGGCCGGAAGCCGCACAGGCGTTCGACCGACGGACTGACATAGGTGGTCCGGCGTTCCAGGTCCAGCGTCCAGATCACGTCGACCACGTTCTCCGCGAGTAGCCGGAATTTTTGCTCGCTCGCCCGCAGGGCCTGCTCGGCGCGGTGCCGGTCGGTGACGTCCACCGCCAGCGAGGCGAACCCGATCACGAGTCCCTGTTCATCCCGCACCGGTGCGTGTTTCCATTCGCAGAGGATACGTTCACCCGCCCGATCGAGGTTCCAGTTCATGCACTCGATCACCTCGCCGGTGCGAATCAGCTGGCTCAGCATCGCCTGGCAGGCCTGCAGCTCCGAATCCGGCAGTAGCCGCCGCGTGAACTTGCTGTGCAGCATCTCATCGCGGGTCCAGCCGAAGATCCGCTCCGCATGCCGGTTCCAGCCGGTAACGTTGAGGTGATGGTCCCACAGCATGAATGCCATGGGCGCATTCTCGTAGATCACCCGGTACTGGCGTTCTCGTTCGCGCCGGTCGCGCTGGCGCAGCCGAACGTGGCGCACGCCCGCCACGGCAGCGACCGAGGCCACAGCGCCCACGGCAAGCAGGCCGACCGTCACCGCCGGCGAGTAGAACACGAACGCGGTCGTGCCCGCGGCGCCGGCGGTGGCTGGTGTCGTTGCCAGCATTGCGGCAAGCAGCGGCAGGCGCGTCCGCTTGGCACGCCCCCGTGGTGGCATAGCCGATCCCGGCTGCCTGAATCGCTTGTACAGGAGATTGTCCAAGGCCTTTTTACTCTTGTCCGGACGGCCATTTGGAATGTGGTTATGCGGCCGCTCGCCCGCCGACGCCGGGTGGCGGCGGCAGGGGTTTTCCCCGAAAATGCCCTATCCAGGCCCTGCCAACAAGTGAAAACCGCGAAATCATGCCATTTTCCCGACGAACCGCGCCGGAAGACGCCCAATGCCGCCCCGGTTGCGGTGCCTGCTGCATCGCGCCCTCGATCAGCACGCCCATACCCGGCATGCCCGAGGGCAAGCCGGCCGGCGTGCGTTGCGTGCAGCTCGACGAGGAGAATCACTGCCAACTGTTCGGCGACCCCGCCCGCCCGCGGGTATGCATCGCCCTGTCACCCGAAGCCACCATGTGCGGGGGGTCGCGCGAACAGGCCCTGCATTACCTGACCGAGCTGGAGCGGCTGACGGCGTGAAGGTCGTGCAAAATCTCCTTGCGGGCGGGCCGGCGATGGCTGCAAAATCCGCACATCCACCGCCGCATTCGCGATCGGCTTAGCAAGCTCCCCTCACTACTCGAGACCGTGGTCATGTCGTCCGGCGACACCGTGACTGCCATCAATCCCTGCGTGGAATGCGGCGCCTGCTGCGCCACCTTCCGCGTGTCCTTCTACTGGGCAGAGGCTGACGACGCCCCGGGCGGTACCGTGCCGGCCGCACTCACGGGCCGCCTGCACGCGCATCTGCGCGTCATGCAGGGCACCGATCGGCCGGAGCCGCGCTGCTGCGCCCTGCAGGGCGAGATCGGGGGAAACGTCAGCTGCGCGATCTATCCCCGGCGGTCCAGTACCTGCCGGGACTTCAAGGTCGCCTGGGAGGGCGGCGAGCCAAACGAGGCCTGCAACCGCGCCCGGGCCCGGCATGGCCTGCCCCCCGCTGGAACCTCCGACCGAGCGCACCCCGGGCTTCACTCGCGCGGCCTGAGGCGTCCCGCTGCGCGCGCGCCGGCGCCTTGATCTATAACATGTACACGAGATACCGCTTTGTTATAGGCTGAGGTCTTCGCCACAGCCACCGGGGCCGCCATGCTCAATATCGAACAGCCGGGTCACTACCGCATCGCCCTGTTGCACCTCGCCTTTCGTCCCTTCTTCCTGCTGGCGGGGGGTTGGGCCGTCGTGTCCATGGCGCTGTGGGCCTGGCTCTACCACGGCGACGCCGGGGTCTTTCCCATGGGGCTGCCGCCCTCTCTGTGGCATGCCCACGAGATGGTATTCGGCTATGCCCTGGCCGTGGTGGCCGGATTCCTGCTCACGGCCGTGCGCAACTGGACGGGCGTACAGACGGCGCATGGCGCCCCCCTGCTGCTACTGGCCCTGTTCTGGCTGGCGGCCCGCGTGCTCGCCTGGGTGCCGGGAGGCGTGACGCTCATGGTGGTGGTCGACCTCGCCTTCAACCTGGCGCTGCTCGTGGCCGTGCTGCATCCGGTGGCCTGCGCCCGGCAGTGGAAACAGCTCCCGATCCTGGCCATGCCCCTCGTCCTGACGCTGGCGCACGTCATCTTCTACGCCGGCCTGCTGGGCGGGCTCCCCGGCGGCGAGCGTCTCGGGCTCTACGCGGGGCTGTACCTCATCGTGCTGCTGATCCTGGTGATGGGGCGGCGCGTGATCCCCTTCTTCATCGAAAAGGGTGTGGACGGCGAGGCGAGCATTCGCAACCGTCGGTGGGTGGACGTGGCCACGGTGGTGCTGGCGCTGGTATTCGTCGCCGTCGAACTCGCGCAGCGCTGGGCCCTGGGCGCGGGGTTACTGGCCCTGGCCCTGGCGCTCCTGCAGGCCGTGCGCCTGTACGACTGGCATCATCCGGACATCTGGCGCAAACCCCTGTTGTGGAGCCTGTACCTGGCCCTGGCCTGGATCGCCGTGGGCTTCGGGTTACGCGGTCTTGCCGCGTTCGTCCCGCTCGATCCCTTCGCGGCCCTGCACGCCTTCGCCTACGGCGGGATCGGGCTCGTTACGCTCGGCATGATGTGCCGGGTCAGTCTCGGGCACACCGGGCGCAACGTGTTCGCGCCACCGCGCCCGGTACAGTGGATGCTGGCGCTGTTGATGGCAGGCGCGCTGGTACGGGTGGTGCTTCCCCTGCTGCTGCCTGCGGCGCAGGCGACCTGGATCGGTCTGTCCCAGGGTCTCTGGGTGGCGGGATTCGGGCTCTTCGTCGGCGTGTATGCATCGATGCTGCTGCGGCCCCGCATCGATGGGCGTTACGGCTGAGTCGTCACGCTGCAGGCATCCATGGCAAATAGCCGGGCCGCGTTGCCGCAGGCGAGCCTGGCGGCGACCTCTGGCGGCAACTGTGACAGCCAGCCGCGGATCTGCGCGGCGACCGCGCCGTACTCGCTCCAGCGCCCGGTGCTGAAGGTGTCCACGCCGACCAGGAAGCGGTCGGGGAATTCGACCAACAGCAGTTCCCAGTCCGGGTCGAGCCGGCCGGCCGGGGCGATCCGGTCGTCGCGCACCGAGAGGTCGATGTACAGGTTCGGATAGCGGTCGAGGTAGTCGCGCAGCAGTGGCGGGTAGGGATAGGCGCCGGCGTGGGCCCAGAGTACGGTGGCCTGTGGCGCGAAACCGAACACGGTGTCCAGGGTCGCGGGGTCGGTGTGCAGTTGCAGGGGCAGCCCGTGGGCGGTGGCTAGCTCCACGATACGGCGGAACACGGGACTCGCGCGCTCGGGCGCGAACAGGTGCAGTTCACCCACCCCCGCCCAGGGGCCGTCCTCGAGCGCCTGGGCTACCCGTGTCGGCAGGCCGGTGTCCTGGTGCCAGTCCTGCTTGTCCGCCGGTTGGCGATACACGCCGAGCAGCGGGACGATGCGCCCCGGTATTGCCCGGTGTAGCGCGAGCACGGCATCGGGCGGCCGGCTCGTGACCACGGCCGCGCGCACGTCATGGCGGGCCAGAATCTCGCCGATCTGCGCGGGCGTGTACTGCCGGGCGTCCTCGGCGTTGTAGTGCAGGTGGGCGTCGAACAGGGGCTGCGCCGAGGCGGCCAGCGACGGGCCGAGCAGCAGCAGGGAAGCGAACAGGCGCGGGAAACGGGACATGGTATGCGGGACGGATGGGAGTATGCTCCCATTGTCGGCCCTGCGGAGGGGATTTCAAGGGCGCTGACAGCCCGGCCCCCGCCGGGCCTGGCCGCGCCGGCGCCGGGATGGCGCCGCGGGCCCGCGCACCGGATCAGTTCTTGTAGCGGTAGCTGATCCGACCCTTGGTCAGGTCGTAGGGGGACATTTCCAGCTTCACCTTGTCGCCGGTGACCACGCGGATGCGGAACTTGCGCATCTTGCCGGCCGCATAGGCCTGCACTTCCATGCCGTTCTCCAGTTCGACGCGGAAACGCTGGTCCGGCATCACGTCGGTAACGACGCCTTCCATCTCGATAAGCTCTTCTTTCGCCATGTAATTAGGACCTCTTGTGCATCGCCGTGGCCAGACTCCTGCCACCAGCACGATGCCTGATTTCGTGACTGTCTCTTATACACATCTCCGAGCCCACGAGACCGTACTAGATCTCGTATGCCGTCTTCTGCTTGAAAA
>OMKS01002158.1_pt1 | contig 16670 bp, 16 predicted proteins | sample 1674721 | NCBI WGS metagenome assembly OMKS01 (sample SAMN06264996, study PRJEB25208) | sediment metagenome | isolation source: hot spring sediment | place: USA: California | collected 2014-09-02
GGCGCCCTTCGTCCCTTGAAAAGGGTGGCAAGCCTTTGAAACTTCGGCTGGCAACAGAAACGAAAAATAACGAACATAAATGTCTTTCTTTTTGGATCGGAATGCGGCATAATGCCCGTATTGGAACGCGAAGGGAGGAGCGCGTGACGACAGCGGCCACGGCAGAGCCTGTCGATCTGTTCGTCATCGGCGGGGGGATCAACGGCTGCGGGATCGCGCGCGACGCGGCGGGACGCGGCCTGTCCGTGCGGCTGGCCGAGATGAACGACCTGGCCTCGGCGACCTCCTCGGCCTCGACCAAGCTGTTCCACGGCGGCCTGCGCTATCTGGAATATTTCGAGTTCCGCCTCGTGCGCGAGGCGCTGATCGAGCGCGAGACGCTTCTGCGCGCGATGCCGCATATCAGCTGGCCGATGCGATTTGTTCTTCCCTACCATGAGGATATGCGGTTCGAATCCGCGACGCCGACCTCGCGCCTGCTGGCCCGCGTCATGCCCTGGATGAAGGGCCGGCGGCCCGCATGGCTGATCCGGCTGGCGCTGATGCTGTACGATGGGCTGGCGGCGCGCGAGATCCTGCCCGGAACGACGGTGCTGGATCTGGCTGGCACGCCCGAGGGCGCGCCCTTGCAAGAGCGGTTCCGCAAGGCGTTCGAATATTCCGATTGCTGGGTCGAGGACTCGCGCCTTGTCGTGCTGAACGCCCGCGATGCCGAGGCACGCGGCGCCGAGATCCTGCCGCGCACGCGGGTGGTGTCGGCCCGGCGCGAGGGCGCGCTCTGGCGCGTCGAAACGCAGGACAGCGAAACCGGCGCGCGGCGGACCCACCTTGCCCGCGCGCTGGTCAACGCCGCGGGGCCCTGGGCGGGGCAGGTGATCCAGGGCGTGCTGGGGCTGAACGCGCAGGACAACGTGCGGCTGGTGCGCGGCAGCCATATCGTGACAGAGCGGCTCTACGATCACGACAAGTGCTACTTCTTCCAGGGCAGCGACGGGCGCATCATCTTTGCGATCCCCTATGAGAGCGACTTTACCCTGATCGGCACGACCGACATGGATCACGACGATCCCGCCACGCCGCCCGAGTGCACCCAGGCCGAGCGCGACTATCTTATCGCCTTTGCCAACCGCTATTTCCGGCGGCCGATCGGGCCTGAGGACGTGGTCTGGACCTTTTCCGGCGTGCGCCCGCTTTATGACGACGGCGTGTCCAGCGCGACGGCGGCGACGCGGGACTATACGCTCAAGCTGGACGCGGCCGGGGGGGCGCCGGTCCTGAACGTCTTCGGCGGCAAGATCACCACCTACCGGCGGCTGGCCGAGGCGGCACTGGCGCGGCTGGCCCCGCATTTTCCGGGCCTGAAGGGCGACTGGACGGCGGGCGTGCCGCTGCCGGGGGGCGGCTTTCCGGTGGACGGGGCCGAGGCGCTGATCTCGCGGCTTGTGGCCGACTACCCGTTCCTGCCAGATGGGCAGGCACGGCGGCTGGTGCGCGCCTATGGCGCCGAGGCCTGGGCGATGCTGGGCGCGGCGCGCGGGCCGGACGATCTGGGGCGCGATTTCGGCGCGGGCCTGACCGAGCGCGAGATCGACTGGCTGAGGACGCGGGAATATGCGCGCACCGCCGAGGATGTCCTGTGGCGGCGCAGCAAGCTGGGGCTGCGGCTGGGGGCAGACCAGATTGCCGCGCTGGAGCGCTGGATGGCGGAGCCGCGGCGGCAGACCGCGCCCGCCGCGGCGGAATAAGGGGGCGAAGGGGGGAGAATGACACTGGAATTGCGGGGCGTGTCGAAGGTCGTCGGCACCCAGACCCATATCCATCCGACCGACCTGACGCTGGACAAGGGCACGATGAACGTGCTGCTGGGGCCGACGCTGTCGGGCAAGACCTCGCTGATGCGGCTGATGGCCGGGCTCGACGTGCCGAGCGCGGGCCGCGTCCACTGGAACGGGCAGGACGTGACGGGGATGCGGGTGCAGGACCGCAAGGTGGCGATGGTCTACCAGCAATTCATCAACTACCCCTCGATGAGCGTCTACGACAACATCGCCTCGCCGATGCGACTGATGGGGATGGGCCGGGCCGAGATCGACGCCCGCGTGCGCGAGACCGCCGCGCTGATGCGGCTGACGCCGATGCTGGAGCGCCGCCCGCTGGAATTGTCGGGTGGCCAGCAGCAGCGTTGCGCGCTGGCGCGGGCGCTGGTCAAGGGCGCGGGGCTCGTGCTGCTGGACGAGCCGCTGGCCAATCTCGACTACAAGCTGCGCGAGGAGTTGCGGGTGGAGATCCCCCGCATCTTCGAGGCGTCGGGCGCGATCTTCGTCTATGCCACGACCGAACCCGAAGAGGCGCTGCTGCTGGGCGGCCACACCGCGACGCTGTGGGAGGGCCGGGTGACCCAGTTCGGGCCCACCCCGCAGGTCTACCGACAGCCGGTGGACGCCACGACCGCGCGGGTGTTCAGCGATCCGCCGATGAATTTCCTGGCCGTCGCCAAGGCCGGCGCGAAGCTGATGTTCGGCAATGGCCAGTCGGTGCCCGCGACCGGCCGGCTGGCCGATCTGGCCGACGGGCGCTACACCGCCGGGTTCCGGCCGAACCACCTGGAAATCGCGCGGCACACGGCGGATGCGATGGAATTCACCGCGCGGCTGGTGGTGACGGAACTGACCGGGTCCGAGACCTTTGTCCATCTCGACCACCATGGTGAACGCTGGGTGGGGCTGATCCATGGCGTCCACGACCTTGCGCTGGGCGAGGACCTCCGGGTGCATCTGGATCCCGCCCATGTCTACATCTTCGGCGAGGACGGGCGGCTGGTCGCGCCCGCCGCCTATGCGCTGGCCGCCTGAGGGAGGGACGACATGGCCCGGATCACGCTCGACAAGCTGGCCCATTCCTACCTGCCCGCGCCGAAATCCGACGCCGACTGGGCGCTGAAGGAGATGACCCATGTCTGGGAGGACGGCGCGGCCTATGCGCTGCTGGGGCCCTCGGGTTGCGGTAAGTCCACGCTCTTGAACATCATTTCGGGGCTTCTGGCGCCCAGCCAGGGCCGTATCCTGTTCGACGATGCGGACATGACGCATGCCCCGACCACGGAACGCAACATCGCGCAGGTGTTTCAGTTTCCGGTCGTCTACGACACGATGAGCGTGCGCGACAACCTGGCCTTCCCGCTGAGGAACCGGGGCCGCGACCCCTTCTATATCGCCGAGCGGGTTCAGGCCATCGCCCGCATGATCGGGATGGAGGACCAGCTTGACCGCAAGGCGAGCGGGCTGACGGCGGATGCCAAGCAGAAGATCAGCCTCGGCCGCGGCATGGTGCGGCGCGATGTCAACGCGATCCTGTTCGACGAGCCGCTGACGGTGATCGACCCGCACATGAAGTGGCAGTTGCGGACCCAGCTGAAATCGCTGCACCGCGAGTTCGGCCACACGATGATCTATGTCACCCACGACCAGACCGAGGCGCTGACCTTCGCCGACCGGGTGGTGGTGATGCATGACGGCCGCGTGGTCCAGATCGGCACGCCGGAAGAGTTGTTCGAGACGCCCGACCACACTTTCGTCGGCTATTTCATCGGCTCGCCTGGGATGAACGTCCTGCCCGCCCGCGTCGAGGGCACCCGCGCCTATATCGAGGGCGCCGAGGTGGAGCTGGCCCATGGCTATCCCGCCCTGTCCGGCAAGGTCGAGATCGGCGTGCGGCCCGAATTCGCGCGGCTCTCGGCGACCGAGGGGCTGCCCGTCCGGATCCGCCGGGTCGAGGATGTGGGCCGGCACAAGATCGTGCGGGCCGAGTTCTTCAGCCACGAGATCAACATCATCGCCCGCGAGGAGGACAGGATCGGCGCCGACCAGACCCGCGTCCGCTTCGACCCCGACCGGGTGAACGTCTATGCCGACGACTGGCGCGTCAGCGGGGAGGCCGCGTGATGGACAAACCGACCAATCACAAGGCCTGGTTCCTGGTGCTTCCGGTGCTGGTGCTGGTGGCGTTCTCGGCGGTGATCCCGCTGATGACGGTGGTGAACTACTCGGTGCAGGACACGTTCGGCAACAACCGCTTCTTCTGGGCCGGGCTCGAGTGGTTCGAGCAGATGCTGCGCTCCGAGCGGATGTGGAACGCGCTGGGCCGACAGCTGATCTTCTCGGCGACGATCCTCGCAATCGAGGTGCCGCTGGGCATCTTCGTCGCGCTCAACATGCCCAAGCGGGGCGTCTGGGCCAGTGTCTGCCTTGTACTGATGTCACTGCCGCTACTGATCCCGTTCAACGTGGTCGGCACGATCTGGCAGATCTTCGGCCGCGTCGATATCGGGCTGCTGGGCTATACGCTCGACCGGCTGGGCATCAATTACAACTACACCCAGAACGCCGTCGATGCCTGGATCACGGTGATCGTGATGGATGTCTGGCACTGGACCTCGCTGGTGGCGCTCTTGTGCTATGCCGGGCTGCAATCCATTCCCGATGCCTATTACCAGGCCGCCAAGATCGACCAGGCAAGCCGCTGGAAGGTGTTCCGCTATATCGAACTGGCCAAGATGGCGGGCGTGCTGATGATCGCGGTGCTCCTGCGCTTCATGGACAGCTTCATGATCTATACCGAGCCTTTCGTGGTCACCGGCGGCGGCCCCGGCAACGCCACCACCTTCCTGTCGATCGACCTGGTGAAGATGGCGCTGGGGCAGTTCGACCTTGGCCCCGCGGCGGCCTTCTCGATCATGTATTTCCTCGTGATCCTGCTGATCAGTTGGGTGTTCTACACCGTGATGACCAATCTCGATCGGAAGGGGGGCTAGGCCATGGCCGACGCGACGATTGCCCAGCCCCGCCGGTCGCTGGCCCTGCCGCGGGTGAACACCAGCGCGGTGGTGATGACGCTGTACCTCCTGTTCCTGATGCTGCCGATCTACTGGCTGGTGAACATGAGCCTGAAGACCAATTCCGAGATCCTCGGCGGCTTCAGCCTCTGGCCGCAGGAGCCGACCTTGCGGAACTACCGCGTGATCCTGACGGATGCGAGCTGGTACATGGGGTACGTCAACTCGCTGATCTATGTCTGCATGAACACGGTGCTCTCGGTCGCCGTGGCACTGCCCGCGGCCTATGCGTTCTCGCGCTACCGCTTCATGGGCGACAAGCACCTGTTCTTCTGGCTGCTGACCAACCGCATGGCGCCGCCCGCGGTCTTTGCGCTGCCGTTCTTCCAGCTTTATTCGTCCGTGGGGCTTTTCGACACCCATATCGCGGTGGCGCTGGCGCATTGCCTGTTCAACGTGCCGCTGGCGGTCTGGATCCTCGAAGGCTTCATGCGCGGCGTGCCGAAGGAAATCGACGAGACCGCCTATATCGACGGCTATTCCTTCCCGCGCTTCTTCGTGAAGATCTTCATGCCGCTGATCGCGTCGGGGATCGGCGTGGCGGCCTTCTTCTGCTTCATGTTCTCCTGGGTGGAACTGCTCTTGTCGCGCACGCTGACATCGGTGGACGCCAAGCCCATCGCGGCCACCATGACCCGGACCGTCAGCGCCAGCGGTCTGGACTGGGGCGTGCTGGCGGCGGCGGGCGTGCTGACCATCGTGCCGGGCGCGCTCGTGATCTGGTTCGTGCGCAACTACATCGCCAAGGGCTTTGCCCTGGGGAGGGTGTGATGGGACCCTGCGCACCTCTGGTGGCTGGAACCGTCCGGGCCGCGGGCCCGGGCAGCGCGCGACCCGCCCCCACGGGCCAAGCGCCGGAGCAGCGTCGAAATTTTGAAGGAGCCTCGTGATGGACTGGATGGCCTGGACCTGGCCCACCGCGATCTTCTTCATGGTGATCGCCGGGCTTCTCATCACCTTCACCGTGCTCGCGATCCGGTTCCCCGAAACCCCGCGCACCGGGATCCTGCGGATCGAGACCACGCGGGGGGATCGGCTCTTCATCACGCTGCTGGGCTCGGCCTTCTTCAACCTCGCCTGGCTGGGGCTGGTGGGTGCGAACCAGCCCTATGCCCTTCTCGTCTGCCTGGCCTGGGCCGCGGCGGTGTTCCGCTGGGTCTAGGCCCGTCACCCGCGCCCGGGGCACGAGGAGCCTCGGATCGCGCCGACCCCCCGAAATCCTCGAAACAACGGTTCACCAACGGGAGGAGACCCAAAATGAACCCCAGACTGAAATCCACCACGGCGATCGTGGCGAGCCTCGCGCTTCTGTCCGGCCCGACCTGGGCGGGGATGGAGGAGGCAATCGCGTTTCTCGATAGCGAGATCGCGGGCCTCTCGGTCCTGAGCCGCGAGGCGCAGGAGGCCGAGATGCAGTGGTTCATCGACGCCGCCCGGCCCTTTGCCGGGATGGAGATCAACGTGGTCTCGGAAACGATCACCACCCATGAATACGAAGCGCGCGTGCTGGCGCCCGCCTTCAGCGCGATCACCGGCATCAAGGTCACCCACGACCTGATCGGCGAGGGCGACGTGATCGAGAAGCTGCAGACGCAGATGCAGTCGGGCCAGAACGTCTATGACGCCTATGTCAACGACTCCGACCTGATCGGCACCCACTGGCGCTATCAGCAGGCGCGCAACCTGACCGACTGGATGGCGGGCGAGGGCGCGGACGTGACCAGCCCGACGCTCGACCTCGACGACTTCATCGGGCTCAGCTTTACCACCGGGCCGGACGGCAAGCTGTATCAGCTGCCCGACCAGCAATTCGCCAATCTCTACTGGTTCCGCTACGACTGGTTCACGGACCCCAAGACGATGGAGGATTTCAAGGCCGTCTATGGCTATGACTTGGGTGTGCCGGTCAACTGGTCGGCCTACGAGGACATCGCCGAATTCTTCACCGGCCGCGACATGTCCTATCTGGGCGTCGAGGGCGCGGTCTATGGCAACATGGATTACGGCAAGAAGGACCCCAGCCTCGGCTGGCGCTATACCGACGCGTGGATGTCGATGGCGGGCATGGGTGACGTGGGCGAACCGAACGGCCTGCCCGTGGACGAATGGGGCATCCGGGTGAACGAGAACAGCCAGCCTGTGGGATCCTGCGTCGCGCGCGGCGGCGCCACCAACGGCCCGGCCGCGGTCTATGCGGTCACCAAGGCGATCGAGTGGCTGCAGAAATATTCGCCGCCCACCGCCGCCGGCATGACCTTCGGCGAGGCCGGGCCGGTGCCCGCCCAGGGCCAGATCGCCCAGCAGATGTTCTGGTACACCGCGTTTACCGCCGACATGGTAGGCGAGGGGGCGGGGGCCGTGCTGAACGAGGATGGCACGCCCAAATGGCGCATGGCCCCCAGCCCGCACGGCGTCTACTGGGAAGAGGGCATGAAGATCGGCTATCAGGACGCCGGATCCTGGACGCTGATGGAATCGACGCCGGTGGACCGGGCCAAGGCGGCCTGGCTTTACGCCCAGTTCGTGACCTCGAAGACCGTGGATCTGAAGAAATCTGATGTGGGGCTGACCTTCATCCGCGAGTCCACGATCAACTCGGACCATTTCAGCGAGCGCGCCGACAAGCTGGGCGGCCTGATCGAGTTCTACCGCTCGCCCGCCCGCGTGCAATGGTCGCCCACCGGCACCAACGTGCCGGACTACCCGAAACTGGCACAGCTCTGGTGGCAGAACATCGGCGACGCGATGTCGGGCGCGAAGACCCCGCAACAGGCCCTCGACGCGCTGTGCGCGGATCAGGAGCAGGTGCTGCAGCGGCTGGAACGCGCGGGCGTGCAGGGCGATCTGGGGCCCAGGCTGAACGAGGAGCGGGACCCCGAATATTGGCTGAGCCAGCCGGGCGCGCCCAAGGCCAGGCTCGACAACGAGGACGGGGAACCGATCACCGTCTCCTATGACGAGCTGATCAAGTCCTGGCAGAACTGAGGTCTCCGACCGAAAGGCGCGGGCCCGGCAACGGGCCCGCGTGCGCCCCGGGTGCGGCGGACCGGGATCGCCTGCAATCCCCGAGACGTCCGGCCGGGCCAGGTTGCCGTTCGACCAGGTCGTGACGGCAGTCCTGCCCATCGTGACCTTGATGCGCGGCTTCTGTTTCGGCACAGAATCCCCGCAACCGAACCAGTGAGCGGACGCCATGACCCATATCCTCGCCATCGACCAGGGCACCACGTCCACCCGGGCGATCCTGTTCGGTCCCGACCTGCGTGTCGTTGCCGTCGCGCAGGAGGAGTTCCCGCAGCACTATCCGGCCAGCGGCTGGGTCGAGCACGATCCCTCGGACCTGTGGTCGACCACGGCCGCGACGGCGCGCGCGGCGATCGAGAGGGCGGGGCTGGGGGCCGCCGACATCGCCGCGATCGGCATCACCAACCAGCGCGAGACGACGCTGGTTTGGGATCGCGCCACCGGCAAGCCCCTTCACAACGCCATCGTCTGGCAGGACCGCCGCACCGCCGAAACCTGTCAGGCGCTGAAGGCGGCCGGGCACGAGGCGGCGGTTACCGAGACGACCGGGCTGCTGCTCGATCCCTATTTCTCGGGCACCAAGCTGAAATGGATCCTCGACCATGTCGAGGGCGCGCGCGACCGCGCGATCCGGGGCGAGTTGGCCTTCGGCACGGTCGATACCTGGCTTGTCTGGAACCTGACCGGCGGGCGCGTGCATGCGACCGACGCCACCAACGCCGCGCGCACGATGCTCTACGACATCCGGCAGGGGCGCTGGTCCGAGGCGATGTGCGAAATGCTGGACATCCCCGCCGGGATCCTGCCCGAGGTGCGCGACTGCGCCGCCGATTTCGGGGTGACGCGGGCCGACCTTTTCGGCCGCGAGATCCCGATCCTCGGCATCGCGGGCGACCAGCAGGCCGCGACCATCGGCCAGGCCTGTTTCCGCCCCGGCATGATGAAATCGACCTATGGCACGGGCTGCTTCGCGCTGCTGAACACCGGGACCGATCCGGTCGCTTCGCAGAACCGGCTGCTGACCACCATCGCCTACCAGCTTGACGGCCAGCGGACCTATGCGCTGGAAGGCTCGATCTTCATCGCGGGCGCCGTGGTCCAGTGGCTGCGCGACGGACTGAGGCTGATCCGCTCCGCCTCCGAGACGCAAGCTCTGGCCGAGGCCGCCGACCCGGGCCAGGGCGTCGTTCTGGTGCCCGCCTTCACCGGCCTCGGCGCGCCCTACTGGCGGCCCGACTGCCGCGGCGCGGTGTTCGGGCTGACGCGCAACTCCGGCCCCGAGGAATTCGCCCGCGCCGCGCTGGAAAGCGTGGGCTACCAGACCCGCGACCTTCTGGAAGCCATGACCGCCGACTGGGCGGGGGGCGGCGATACCGCGCTTCGCGTCGATGGCGGCATGAGCGCGTCCGACTGGGCGATGCAGTTCCTGGCCGACATCCTGGGCGCGCAGGTCGACCGGCCGCGGGTGCTGGAAACGACCGCGATGGGGGCGGCGTGGCTGGCCGGCCATCGCGCGGGGCTCTACCCGGGCATGAACGAGTTCGCGCGCACCTGGGCGCTGGAGAAGAGCTTTGTTCCCGCCATGGCCCCCGACGCGCGCGAGGCGCTCTATGCCCGCTGGACGCGCGCCGTTGCGGCCACGCAGGCGTTCTGATCCCCATGACCTTCGCGTTCCTCACCCCCGGCCGCATCCTCTTTGGCCGCGGCGCCGCCGCCGAGGCGCCCGCGCGGATCGCCGCGATGGGCCGCCGCATCCTGCTGGTCCGCGGCGGATCGGTGCAATTCGCCGACGTGCTGGCCGAGGGGCTGCGCGCGGCGGGTGCGGCGGTGCTGGAACTGCGCGGGCAGGGCGAACCCGACCTGTCCGGGCTCGAGGCCGCACTTGCCGAGGCACGGCCCTTCGCTCCAGACGCTGTGGCGGCCATCGGCGGGGGATCGGTGCTCGACCTCGGCAAGGCACTGGCGGCGCTGGTGCCGTCCGACCGCCCGCCGCTCGACCATCTCGAAGTGGTCGGGCAGGGCCTGCCGCTCTGCGCGCCGCCCCTGCCGCTCGCGGCACTGCCCACCACCGCGGGGACCGGGTCCGAGGCCACGAAGAACGCGGTGATCGGCGTGCCCGCCCATGGCCGCAAGGTGTCGCTGCGCGATGACCGGCTGATCCCGGCGCTGGCGCTGGTCGATCCGGCGCTGACCGATGGCTGCCCCTGGCCCGTGACGCTGGCCTCGGGCCTCGACGCGGTGACCCAGGTGATCGAGCCCTACCTCTCCCTGCGCGCAAATCCGCTGACCGACGCGCTTTGCCGCGACGCGATTCCGCGCGGACTGGCCGCCCTTGTCCGGCTGAGGCAGGCCGAGGACCCCGCGGCCCGCGACGCCTTGGCCCTTGTCAGCCTGATCGGCGGCATCGCCCTTGCCAATGCCGGACTCGGCGCCGTGCATGGCCTTGCGGGGGTGATCGGCGGGCGGTATGCCGCGCCGCACGGGGCGATCTGCGGCAGGCTCCTTACGCCCACATTGCGCGAGAACCGCGCGGCCCTGGCCGCCGAGGGACAGCCGGTCGCCCGGTTCGACGAGGTGGCGGGCTGGATTGCCGGGGCCCTCGGCTGCGCCCCGGGCGATGCGTTCCGGCAATTGTCCGACTGGATCGACGCGGCTGGCCTGCCCCGTCTGGCCGACCTCTGCGAGGGGCCGCTCGATGCGGTCGCCCTTGCCCGCGCGGCGTCCGGCTCGTCGTCGATGAAGGCCAACCCGGCGGCGCTGTCGCCCGAGGCGCTGGCCCGGATCGTCATGGCCGGTTGAGACGCACCTTCCCCGACTTCGACAATCCGGAGGTGCATCGGCCGGGCGTTCGACGAAGCCGAAGCCCCGCACACGCCCTTGCCGGGATGCGGTGCTCTTGCGGGGAACGCGGCGGGGGGCTAAACGCGGGGGCGGATTTTCAGCAACGAGAGGCGGCCCCATGTCCATCGACATCGACACCGCGCGGCGGGTGGCACATCTGGCCCGGATCGCCGTGGCCGAGGACGACCTGCCCGCTCTGGCCGGGCAACTCTCGGGCATCCTGACCTTCATGGAACAGTTGAACGAGGTCGACGTTTCGGATGTCGAGCCGATGACCAGCGTCACGCCGATGCGGCTGAAACGGCGGGAGGATGTAGTGACGGATGGCGGCTATCCCAAGAAGATCCTCGCCAATGCGCCCGATGCGCGCGAGGGGTTCTTCGCGGTTCCGAAGGTGGTGGAGTAACGGCCGATGAGCGAGCTGAGCAAGCTGACCCTGGCCGAGGCGCGCGATGCGCTGCGCAAGGGTGAAACCAGTGCGGTGGCGCTGACCGAGGCCTGCCTGTCCGAGATCGAGGGCGCCGTGCGGCTGAATGCCTTTGTCCATGTGACGCCCGAGATCGCGCTGGATCAGGCGCGCGCCGCCGATGCCCGGATCGCGGCAGGCGAAGCGCCCGCGATGTGCGGCATGCCTCTGGGGATCAAGGATCTTTTCTGCACCAGGGGCGTGCCCTCGCAGGCCGCCTCGCATATCCTGAACGGGTTCCGGCCCGAATATGAATCGACCGTGACGCAGAAGCTGTGGGATGCCGGCGCGGTGATGCTGGGCAAGCTGAACATGGACGAGTTCGCCATGGGCAGCTCGAACGAGACCAGCACCTATGGCAATGCGGTCAACCCGTGGAAGGTCGATGATCGCGACCTGACGCCGGGGGGATCGTCGGGGGGCTCGGCCGCTGCCGTTGCGGCCGATCTGTGTCTGGCGGCGACCGGCACCGATACCGGCGGCTCGATCCGCCAGCCCGCGGCCTTTACCGGCATCGTCGGGATCAAGCCGACCTATGGGCGCGTATCCCGTTGGGGAATCGTGGCTTTTGCGTCCTCGCTGGATCAGGCGGGGCCGATGACAAGGACGGTGCGGGACGCGGCGATCATGCTGGGTGCGATGGCCGGGCATGACCCGAAGGATTCGACCTCTGCCGATATTCCCGTGCCGGATTTCGAGGCGGCGCTGACCGGCGACATCCGTGGAAAAACCATCGGAATTCCATCGGAATATCGTATGGCAGGCATGCCCGCCGAGATCGAGGCGCTGTGGAGCCGCGGCGCCGAGATGCTGAAGGATGCGGGTGCCAGGATCGTCGATATCAGCCTGCCGCACACCAAATACGCGCTGCCCGCCTATTACGTCATCGCGCCCGCCGAGGCGTCCAGCAACCTCGCGCGCTATGACGGGGTGCGCTATGGCCATCGCGCGAAGCTCGCCGAGGGCGACGGCATCGTGCAGATGTACGAAAAGACCCGCGCCGAGGGGTTCGGCAAGGAAGTGCAACGCCGGGTGATGATCGGGACCTATGTGCTGTCGGCGGGCTTCTACGACGCCTATTACAACCGCGCGCGCAAGGTGCGCACGCTCATCAAGCGCGATTTCGAGACGGTGTTCGCGCAAGGGGTCGACGCGATCCTGACGCCCGCGACGCCCTCCGCCGCCTTCGGGCTGGGCGAGATGCAGGATGCCGATCCGGTCGAGATGTATCTCAACGACGTGTTCACGGTGACGGTGAACCTGGCCGGGCTGCCGGGCATCTCGGTGCCCGCGGGGCTGGACGCGCAGGGGCTGCCGCTGGGGCTGCAACTGATCGGGCGGCCCTGGGAAGAGGGCGAGCTGTTGAACACCGCACAAGTGCTTGAGGATGCCGCGGGCTTTGTTTCCCGGCCCGCGAAATGGTGGTAGGAGCGCGTCCCTGAATGGATCGGGAGAGCAGGATGAACGGGATGCGTATTGGTCTTTCGGGGCTGGCGGTGCTGGCATTGGCCGCCTGCGCCCCGCAGGTGCCGGATTCCGCGGCCGGGGTGGGCTTTGACAGCTATGCCGCCTACAGCATCGATCGTGAACGCGCCCTGCGTGGCGGGGATGGCGTGGCCGCCGCGCCCGCATCCGAGGGGGGCGCGATCGCCGCGCAGGCGCTGGCGACCCTGCGCCCCGACGAGGCCGGGCCCGCGCCGGTCATCGCGCCCGCCCCCGGCGATCCTACGCCGCGTTCCAGCAATCCGGGCCTGTCCGACGAGCAGAATTTCGAAGCCGTCGCCGCGCGCGAGTCGATCGAGAGCGACCGCGAGCGGCTGGAGCGGCAGCGCCAGCAATATGTCGTGGTCGCGCCCGAGCCGGTGCCGGAGCGGCCGACCGGCGCGGGGCCGAATATCGCGCAATATGCGTTGAGCACCACCAACCAGGTGGGCCAGCCGGTCTATAGCCGCATCGGCCGCGTCAGCCAGGAACGCTATCTGAGCAATTGCGCAAGATACGGCTCGGCCGACCTGGCGCAGGAGGCGTTCCTGGCCGCAGGCGGACCCGAGCGTGACCGGCTGGGGCTGGACCCCGATGGCGACGGGTTCGCCTGTTTCTGGGATCCCGCACCGTTCCGGGCGGCCGTGCGGCGCTAGGGTGATGGCGCCGCTCTGGCGGCCCTCGCCGAATTTCGGGCCGCGGCGGAACGGCGCCCGGCCCGACCTGATCGTCCTGCATTATACCGCGATGCCGCTGGCGGGTGCGCTGGACCGGCTCTGCGATCCCGCGGCCGAGGTCTCGGCGCATTACCTGATCGCGCGCGACGGGCAGGTCTATCACCTGGTCGACGAGGACGCGCGGGCCTGGCATGCCGGGGCGGGATGCTGGGGGGCGGTCGGAGATGTCAATTCCCGCTCGATCGGGATCGAACTGGACAACCGGGGCGACGAGCCCTTTGCCGCGCCGCTGATGGCCGCGCTGGAGGCGTTGCTTGGCGGGGTGATGGCGCGCTGGGCCATGCCGCCCGAACGGGTGATCGGCCATTCCGACATGGCGCCGGGCCGCAAGGGCGATCCGGGGCGGCGCTTCGACTGGCGGCGACTGGCGCGGTCGGGTCTGTCGGTCTGGCCCGGTCCCGGCAGCGCCGCGCCGGATCCGGCGGCGTTCCGCGCGGCGGCCTTGCGCTTCGGCTATGGCGCGGAATGGGGTATGGACGCGGTGCTGGACGCCTTTCGCCAACGCTTCCGGCCCTGGGCCACGGGGCCGCTGTCAGCGGGCGACATGGGCGCGATGCTGGACCTGGCGCGGCGCTTTCCCGTTGACCTGGGGGGCGCGGCTTTCTAACTACACAGGGCGCGGATGGCTGGATGGCCGCGGGCGGCGACGTCCGAGGAAAGTCCGGACTCCACGAAGCGACGGTGCCGGGTAACGCCCGGCGGGGGCAACCCCAGGGAAAGCGCCACAGAGAACGAGACCGCCTCCGGGCTTGCCCGGCGGCAAGGGTGAAACGGTGGGGTAAGAGCCCACCGCGGGACTGGCAACAGGACCGGCACGGCAAGCCCCACCGGGAGCAATGCCAAATAGGGACCCCGCGCCGCATCTGCGGCAGGGCGGCTTCGGCCCAGGGGGCCGGGTTGGCAGCTCAAGCGGCGCGGTAACGCGGCGCGTAGAGGAATGGTCATCCAGCCCCGGACCCCGGTTCGGGGTGGACAGAATCCGGCTTACAGGCCGTCCGCGCATCCTCGATCTTCGCTGAATCGTTGTTAACGCATGCGAAAGCCTCTAGGCTTCGCGCGCGAATGCGCGCGGTCTTCGCCGAGGAGGATTGTCCAATGAGTTTCGTCAGGACCATGGCCACGCTGGCCGCGGGCTTTGCCGCGGCCAAGGGGGTGGAGCAATACAGGAAGATGGGCGGCATGGCCGGCCTGCAGGACAAGATGAAGTCGAACGAGCAATTGTCGCAGATGACCGGCCAGCTCGACTCGATGATGGAGAGGATGGGCCTGCCGGGCGGGACGGCGAAGCTGCAGGAGATGATGGCCGGCATGGGGCGCGGCATGGACCGCACCGGCGAGGCCGCGACGGCGGGCGTTGCCGGGCTGATGGCGGCGCTGGGCAGTGCCGCGGCGGCGGGCACGGCGCAGGCCAGCCAGATGATCGACGCGATGACCGGCAGTTCGGTGGCGAGCTTGTCGATGGAGGAAAACGCCAAGCTGATGATCCGGGCGATGATCCAGTCAGCCAAGGCCGATGGCCAGATCGACGACGCGGAACGCGCGAAGATCATGAAGGTGCTGGGCGACGCGACCGACGAGGAACGCGCCTTTGTCGAGGCGCAGATGGCCGCCCCGGTCGATCCCGTCGCGCTGGCCAATGACACGTCCGAGGCGATGCGTGCGCAGGTCTATGCCTCGGCCGCCAGCATGGGCCGCATCGACAGCCCCGCCGAAGAGGCCTATCTGGCCTCGCTTGCCTCGGCGCTGGGGCTCGATGACGCCAAGGTGGCGCAGATCCGCAAGATGATGGGGCTGTCGGCCTGACCCCACCTGCGGCCCCGATGCGCGACATCGGGGCCGTTGGGGCAGGGCGGTCGTGTCGCTAGTCTGGCACCCGGGGGGCTTCCCCGATGGCGCACCGGACAGCGGGATGGAGAGAGCATGAGTTTTGTCAGGACGATGGCGACCCTTGTCGTCGGTTATGCCGCGGCCAAGGGCATGGACAGGTTCCAGAAGACCGGCGGCGGCGCGGGGCTGGCGCGCACGCTGCAATCCACCGCCTCGCAAGCGGCGATCGCCAGCCAGGTCGGTGCGCTGCTGGAGCGGATGCAGGTCCAGGGCGGCGCGGCCGGGCTGGAGCGGAACCTGGGCTGGATGGGCGCGCGGGCGCGGGGGGCGGGCGACAGCGCGGTGCTGGGCGTGGCCGGGCTGATGTCGGCGCTCTGGGCGGCCACATGGGCGGGCTCGGGCGATGCGCGTGACCTCGGCGCCGCGATGGGCAGCGGCACGCCACCCGGTACCACGCTGGAACGCCAGGCCCGGCTGATGATCCGGGCGATGGTGCAGGCGGCGAAAGCCGATGGCCAGATCGACGCGGGCGAACGGGCACGCCTGTTCGACCTGCTGGGCGACCAGAGCGAGGAGGAGCGCGCCTTTGTCGAGGCCGAGCTGGCCCGGCCCGTCGATATCGACGCGCTGGCCGCCGAGACCGGCAGCTATCAGCGCACGGCGGTCTATGCGGCCTCGGTGCTGATGATCGACATCACCGACCCCGCCGGGATCGCCTATCTCGACCGGCTCGCCGCCGCGCTGCATCTGGGCATCGCCGCGCGCACCCGGATCCACCAGGCGATGCGGCTGCCGCAGGTGCTGGGCTGAACCTGCCGAAGCCGCTTGACTCGCGGGTGAGGATCGCTAAAAGGCGGACTTCATGGAATTTGGTGGGGCGGCGGCGATGCGCCCCGCGAGACGGAGATGAGACATGGCGAAGCCGACGACCATCAAGATCCGCCTGAACTCGACCGCGGACACCGGGCATTTCTACGTGACCAAGAAGAACGCCCGCACGATGACCGAGAAGATGGTGATCAAGAAATACGACCCCGTCGTGCGCAAGCACGTCGAGTACAAGGAAGGCAAGATCAAGTAACGCCTGCCTGACGGTGACCTTATACGGGGCTGCGTCCTTGGCGCGGCCCTTTTGCGTTGGGCGGTGCGCGCGCCGAGGCGCCGCGACCAGGATTTCGCCTCGCTTCGCGAGGCGACCGGGGGCCGGGGGCTGCGCCCCCGGCCCGTGATGGCCTTGCGCCGGATGGCCGGTGGCCGGGCTGGGGAGATCGGTCATACCAACGGCCCGTTCGGCTGACTCGAGGGGGATTCCCAAAGCTCACGAACTCTGGCTCAGTGCGGTCTCAAAGGATGGAGGCAGGCATGGCAGGGATAGCGATCACACGGACGGAGCTGACGGCGA
>OMKS01002161.1_pt1 | contig 16660 bp, 15 predicted proteins | sample 1674721 | NCBI WGS metagenome assembly OMKS01 (sample SAMN06264996, study PRJEB25208) | sediment metagenome | isolation source: hot spring sediment | place: USA: California | collected 2014-09-02
AGTGTCTGCAAACGCCGCGCGATCTTCGGATGGTTCTCGAAGAAGGTCAGCGCCTCCTGCACGTCCATATCCAGCACGTCGGCGATATTCTTGCCCTTGTAGCGGATCTGCAACGTCTCGCGGTTGAAGCGCGTGCCCTTGCATTCCTTGCAGGTCACCCACACGTCGGGCAGAAAGTGCATCTCGATGCGGCGCAGACCGTGCCCCTTGCACGCCTCGCAGCGCCCGCCCTTCACGTTGAAGCTGAAGCGCCCCGCCTTATAGCCACGTATCTTCGCCTCCGGTGTGGACGCGAACACCTGCCGGATTTCGTTGAACACGCCCACGTAGGTCGCCGGGTTCGAGCGCGGCGTGCGCCCGATGGGGTCTTGCGTGATGTCAATGACTTTGTCCAGGTGCTCCAACCCGTCGATGGCGGTGTAAGGCCCCGGTCGCGTTTCAGCGCGATTGAGATCGCGGGCCAGCGCGGGATACAGCGTCTCGGCGACGAGGCTGCTCTTGCCGCTGCCGCTCACCCCGGTGACGCAGGTGAACACACCGAGTGGAAAGCGCGCGTCCACATGTTTCAGATTATGCAGCGTCGCGCCACACAGCGTCAGGCTGCCGTTCTGTGGCGTACGCCGCCCACCGTTAGGCGAGACGACCGCCAACTCGCCGCTTAAATAGCGCCCGGTGAGCGATTTCGAATTCACGGCAATATCCTCCGGCGTCCCCTCTGCCACCACGCGCCCGCCGAGCACGCCCGCGCCCGGCCCGAGGTCGAGAATCCAATCGGCGTCGATCATCGTCTCGTGATCGTGTTCCACGACCAGCACCGTATTACCCATGTCGCGCAGTTGGAGCAACGTGTCAAGCAAAGCACGGTTATCGCGGGCGTGCAGGCCGATGGACGGCTCATCGAGGATGTAGAGCACGCCCACCAGGCCGCATCCAATCTGGCTCGCCAGCCGGATGCGTTGCGACTCTCCGCCGGAAAGCGACGGCGCGGGCCGGTCCAGCGTGAGGTAGTGCAGGCCCACGTTGAGCATAAACTGCAAGCGGTCGCGGATCTCCTTGAGCACCTCACCACCGATCTCCAACTGCTCGTCGTCAAATTGGGCATAAAGCGACTGCACCCAGGCGTACGCTTCGTCGATGGGCATCGCACTCACATCCATAATCGACCTACCACCTACCAGTACCCCGCGCGCTTCCGGGCGCAAACGCGCGCCACCGCACGCCCCACACGGTAGCTCGCTCATAAAGCTACCGTACCAGCGGCGGGTGTAATCGGACTTCGTCTGGTGAAATAATCGGTTGATGTGGAAGATAATGCCCTTCGAAGGCCGGTAGCTCTCACCCGTCCACGAACTGTCGCCGTTCTCGGCATGATACTCGAAGTGAATCTTTTCGTCACCCGATCCGTAGATCACCACGTCACGGAACGTCTGCGGCAAATCTTGCCACGGCGTCTCCAAATCTATGCCGTAGTGCCGGGCGATAGATCCCAACTGGTGGATCTGCCACTGGCTGTTCTTCTTGCGGACGTTGCCATACCACCGCACCGCGCCATCCATAATCGAGAGTGTAGGGTCGTGGATAATCAAGGCGGGATCGACTTCCAGCTTCGTCCCCAGGCCGTTACACTCCAGGCACATCCCAAGCGGCGAGTTGAAGCTGAACAGTTGCGGGCTGAGTTCCGGGAAGCTGATCCCGCAATGGGCGCAGGCGTGGTGCTCGCTGAGCAACAATTCCTCGCCGTCTACGATATCCACGACGATCATCCCCTCGCCCGCGTGCAGCGCTGTCTCCACCGAATCCATCAGCCGCGTGGTAAAGTCGCACCACGTCTCGTCGCCGGAGCCGTTCACGTGCGCCGGGATTGCCAGCCGGTCTACGAGCAACTCGATGGTGTGGTTCTTCGTCTTCGCCAGCTTGATCTCGCGGCTCAACTCCGTCGGCACGCCGTCGATGCGCGCGCGCTCGTAGCCTTCCTGCTTGGCCTGTGCCAGCACGTCCATGTGCGTCCCCTTGCGTTGGCGGACGACGGGTGCGAGCAGTTGGAAGCGCGTTCCGCTCGGCAACACCGCAAGCTGGTCGGCGATCTGCTGCGCGCTTTGTGAGGCCACTTTGCGCCCGCACTGCGGGCAGTGCGGTTCCCCCACGCGCGCGAAGAGCACGCGCAGGTAATCCATCACCTCGGTAACCGTGCCTACTGTCGAACGCGGGTTCTTGCTGACCGCCTTCTGCTGGATAGCAATGGCAGGGCTGAGGCCACCGATGTAATCCACCTTCGGCTTCTCCATCTGCCCCAGAAACTGCCGCGCGAACGAGGACAGGCTCTCGACGTAACGGCGCTGTCCCTCCGCATAGATCGTATCGAAGGCCAGTGATGACTTGCCACTACCGCTCACGCCGGTGAGTACCACCAGCTTGTTACGCGGAATCGTCACGTCGATGTGTTTGAGATTGTGCTGCTGTGCACCGCGAATGACAATGAAACCAGGCTCCATAGTTCCCCCCAGGAGAAATGAGAAATGAGAAAGTAGAAGTGGATGATGCGTGATGCATGACAAGAGGTTAGCTCGACCATCCAGTATCAAGTATCAAGCTTCCAGTAACAAGTAACGAGCGATTATACCACAAGTTCGGGATAGAACAAAGTTTCTACGGCTCTAGTGTAGCGGGGGAATATGACAAAGCGTGGCATATAGCTATGGGAAGTACAAACTTTGACATTTTGTAGTGGATAGGGTACTATTGAACTGGGAGACGATAAGATGATTGAGGAATCGACACTCCAACAAATCGTTACGCGTATAGTTACCACCGCGCGGCCGAGTCGCGTCATTCTCTTCGGCTCCTATGGTCGTGGCGATGCAAACGAAGATTCTGATGTAGACCTGATGATTATCAAACCGCAGGTCGATAATCCCTATGAAGAAGTGCTCCGTTTGCGGCAAGCAATCGGCCCCATCGGCACCGGTGTAGATGTATTGGTTTACACAGAGAAAAACGTCGAAGAGCGCAAAGACTGGTGTACCAGCCCCATTTATTGGGCATTACGAGAAGGGAGAACGCTCTATGCTGCCCAGTAGTCCACGACCGGCAACACTTGAAGCACAGGCGCTCATACGCGCTGCCGAACGCGACTGGAAGACAGTGGAATTGCTCTTGCAGCATCCCGATGCGCCGCTTTCCAGTGTGTGCTTTCACGCGCAACAATACCTGGAAAAGGTTTTGAAAGCCGTACTGGTTTCCAACGATGTCGTGTTTCGGCGCACCCACGATCTTGGCGTATTAGCAGAGCTATTCACTCGACATGGACTTACGCTGCCACTGCCCGCTGAGCTATTGACACGCCTGAATCCATGCGCAGTGCTGCTGCGGTATCTAGATATGGACCAGGATATTCCATTCGAGTTGATCAGTGCTGCCGAAGTGTGGTCAAGCCTCGACGTAGCACGCAGATGGCTAAAGGAACAAATTACTACAGAAGCGTGACTGTAATTACTCAGCAAACTCGCGGAACACGGCCAACGAGGGCAGCACGTGACCGTTGAAATCGAAGAGGGTTTGGTTCTCCCAGGCATTGCCGGATTGCGGGTCTGCCGGATTCCAGCCACAGCCTTTCAACCCCAGCCACGCCGGTTCCCAGTAGAACACGCCTGTAGCTCCCGGCGCGTCTTTCACCACCTGCATAATGTCTCGAAACCAGGCAGATTGGCCTTCGACCGTCGCTGAGTAGCCGTTGATGAGTTGATCGGCGCTACCGATGATGTTGCCATAGCCATCCTGATTGTCCAGCGTGTAGGCATACGCGGTCTCCACCACGATGAGTTCCTTGTCATAGCGCTGCGCCAGATCGGCCAGGTTAGCGGAGAGGTCGCGCAAATCGCCATGCCAGTAGCCGTAGAACGATAGCCCGATAACGTCGAACTCAACCCCTTCCGCAATGATGCTGTCGAACCACCAGCGGTAAAGCTCGTTATCCCCACCCTTATCCAGATGCAGCATGATCCTCGCATTACACCCGGCATCCTTCACCCCGGCAATACCGGCCTTGAGCAGTCCGGCCAGTCGCGCAAACTGGTCAACGGAACCGTCCAGTTTACCGTGATCCCAGAGCATGCCGTTGGTAATCTCGTTGCCGATCTGTACGATGTCAGGCGCCGTGCCCTGCTCGCGCAACGCAGTTATAGCTTCCTTCGTGTGATCGTACACCGCTGCCTCAATCTGCTCGTAGTCGAAATCCCACCACGCGAGGGGTTTGTACTGCTTCCCGGGATCGGCCCACGTATCGGAGTAATGAAAGTTCAGCAGGAAACCCATCCCTGCCTGCTCAATCCGCGCCGCCATTGCTTTGACCTTCTCAAGATCATTGTAGCCATTGGCGGGCGTGTGCCACAGCTTGAGCCGGACATAGTTGACGCCATGATCGGCCAAAATCTGAAAAATGTCCTGCGCCTGCCCGGCTTCATCGTAGAAAACACCGCCCTTGTCCTCCACCTGGGGCAGACTCGATATGTCCACGCCTCTGATCTCCAGGGCATGGGTGGGCAGCACGACTGTAGGTTGCGACGATACCATATCCGCCTCCTCCACTTTCTCTTGGACCGGGACAGGTGACGCGGCTGCACTTTCCACAGTTGCCGTAGCCGCCTGCGCCGATTTTTCTTGAACCGCGGTACGCGAGCAGGCGACGACGCCCAAAGCTATGACAAGCACGCCGGTTAAAAACAACGCTGTGATCTTCCTTGATATCCCCATCATTTTCACCGCCGCTACACCGACTTCCCAAACTACCAACTCTGACTATAAGACTGGCGACTATGCGACTATTCAACATCCCGCAAAATTATAGCATCGAATTGACATTTCCCTATCCACTTCTACAATGCGCCCTATGATCACCATCCGTCCTGCAACCCTGGCTGACGCCGCCGCGATCAGCATTGTCCACTGTAGCACCGTGGACGCGTGGCGCGATCCATACACGCGCCAACCGGCAGACGAAGCGACGTTGGGGCTCTTCGGTCGCTGGTACAACGGTGGCGATTGGATGAGCGTGGAGACGTGCGCGATCCACCTCAACGGAATGCTGCTACGCGGCCATCTGCCGCTCGTCGCCGAGAGTAAAGGAGACATCGTTGGCGAGGCGGAGTACTACGTCAACCGCGAACCTGCGCCCTTCGGACCGCATCTGCACCTGTCGGTGCTCTACATCCACAAGGAGTGGCAAGGGCAGGGCGTGGGGCGGGCGTTGATCGAGGCCGGAGAAGAACACGCGCGCGCGCTGGACTGTCACGCGCTGACCACGCAGCCGGAGCCAGAGATGACCGGCTTCTACCGGCGACTGGATTTTCAACCGTGGATGCGCGCAAAAGAGATGCAAACTACGATTGGAGGAACGTCTCCGCCCCTCACGCAACTATCCCAAAACAGCGGGCCTCCGGAGCATCTCGCATTGCGCATCGGGCGGTATCAATGCGGCGTTCAGGGGTGGGAAACACTCTGGCCTTCGCTGGCGATCCCTGAACTGACGGCGCTGCGCCGCACCGTGTGGCGCGGAAAACTCGACGGCACGCCGGTGGTACTGGGATTGCGCGAGCAGTTCCGCACCCCCACCCAAGCCGACGGCTATGCCTGGCTGCCGCCCACCGCCTCCCTGATGCCTGTGGTCGCTGCGCTACGCGTGTTAGCCGCACAGGAAAGCTATAGCGCCGTTGATCTCCTGCTGCCCGAAGACGCCCTGCCCGAACTGCGGACGACGTTCAAACTAGACTACCAAACCACCGTCGATCTGTGGATAAAACAAACCTGACAGGTCTTGGGCGAACATCGTTCGCACGACCTGTCAGGCTTGTTTATAATCCGTTCGTTCCGTTCAATCCGTCGAGATTACTTCGCGTACTCCACCGCCCGCGTCTCGCGGATGACGGTAACTTTGATTTGCCCCGGGTACTCCATCGTATCCTCAATCTTGCCTGCCACATCACGGGAAAGGCGCAAGGCTGCCAGATCATCCACATCGCCAGGTCGGACGACGATACGCACCTCACGCCCGGCCTGAATCGCGTAGGCCTCTTCAACACCGTTGAAGGAGCGCGCGATATCCTCCAACGCGCGGATGCGCTTGATGTAGTGCTCAAGGCTCTCACGTCGCGCGCCAGGCCGCGCACCGGAAATCGCGTCGGCGGTCTCCACAATGATGGCCTCAAGGCTCTGCTGCTCGGCCTCGTGGTGGTGCGCCTCAATCGTGTTGACGACGGCTGCCGGAACCCCATAGCGGGTTGCCAGGTCCGCACCGATAGCTGCGTGTGTGCCTTCTATTTCGAAATCCACGGCTTTGCCGATGTCGTGCAACAGGCCACCCAAACGTGCCACATCGGTGTTCGCACCCAACTCCGCCGCCAGTAAGCTGGCGAGTTTCGCGGTCTCAACCGCATGCGCCAACTGATTCTGCCCGTAACTGGTGCGGAAATACAAGCGCCCTAAAAGCTTCATCAGCTCAGGGTGCAGGGTAGGCACTTCGGCCTCATAGACCGCTTTTTCGGCCTGCTCCTTCATAATCTGGTTGACCTCTTCGTGGGCCTTTTCCAGCAGTTTCTCGATGCGTGCCGGGTGGATGCGGCCATCGGCGACCAACCGGTGCATCGCACGTGCCGCTACTTCGCGCAAGATGGGGTTAAAGGATGATATAGTGATTATCTCGGGGCTGTCATCGACGATAATATCGACGCCCGCTTTCTGCTCAAAAACGCGGATGTTACGTCCGCCGCGGCCGATGATGCGGCCTTTGAGCTCGTCGCTGGGAATCTCCATTGTTTTGGTCGTCAGCTCAGCGACCTGCTCCGTGGCAATACGCTGCACCACTACAGTCACGATTTCGCGCGCGCGCCGCTCAGCCTCTTCGTGCGCGCGCAACTCCTCTTCACGAATCACGCGGGCCATATCCTGGCGAGTCTCTTCGGCCACGCGCTCCAAAAGCACCTCACGCGCTTCCTCTGTCGAGAGATTCGCGACGCGCTCCAGCACCTCGCGCTGCTCCTGCTCCAACTTCTCCAGCTCATTCCAACGCCTGTCCAACGTGCTCTGGCGCTTGTTGAGCATTTGCTCGCGCTTATCGATACGATCCTGCCGGTCATCCAACTGATCGCGGCGCGACTGTAACCGTTCTTCTTCACGGCGCAGCTTCTCGCCGCGACGGTCCATCTCCGCTTCAAGTTCGACGCGCAGTTTGAGCGCCTCGTCCTTGGCATTGAGTACCGTATCCCGCGCTTGCTTTTCAGCTTCTTCCAAAAGCCGTGTACGTATGGCCTCCAGGTTTCCCAGTTCTTTCTGGTAACTCGCCTGGTGCACTCTGTAGCCGATAAAGCCGCCTACAGCCAATCCAAGGAGCAACAAAACTATTCCAATTACCCAGTCCATGTCAAGTGTTCCTCGCTTTCTTCGGTATCAAGGTGAAAGAAGGGCTGTGTAGCGAGAAATTCCCGAATGATGTCCGGTGAGAATCCGCGCCGCATCAGGCGATCCCAGAAACGGCGACGAAAAACCTCGGGGGGTAAATGCGCCAGACGACGGGCTTGCTCCTCCGCGATGTGCTGCGCAGCAGCAACCTCGTCGTATTCCGCCAGCGCTGTTTCGATCACGTTCGACGCGATGCCTTTCTGACGCAGTTCCTGCATCAACATCCGCTTGCCTCTGGGACGAAATCGGGCACGATTGTCTACCCAATAGAGCGCAAAAGCCTCATCATCCACCAGGCCAACCTCTCGCAGACGGCACAACACTTCGTCGACCGTCGTCTCGGCGAAGTCGTTTTTCAGCAAGTGACCTTGCAGTTCGGCCTCACTGCGTGGACGATAGGAGAGATAGTTCAACGCTTTTTCACGCGCGCGTTCCACTTCGTCAGCCAGCCGCAGCGCAGCGATCTCGTCATCCGTGAGGGTCATCCCCACGCGCAAGTTCGCCGCAGCCAGCACAGCTAATCCAAAGGCAAAAACATCATTCAGATAAACGTTAACCCGGTCTCTGGAACGTTTTTGCGGTTCCAGCGCCGTAATACGTCCAGCCATGTGCCCTTCCATAAAACAAAAAACGGCTATGGCAGAACACGCCATAGCCGCCTGATAAGCTAAGCGAATATGAGATAGGTAAGCTTCCAAGCAGCGACAATCGTCAAGGGTGACTCACAAGATCATCCGTGCTCTTCAGCCTACCGACTCCAACAATATTCCCCAAAAACAAACTTTGGGAAGTCAAACACTCCCCATTTGGGATCCTAGCCACGGCGAAACCATAACGCATCTACCGTCGGGACGCACGATCCGCCCCCATCAACTTCTGGCGGAGAAAACCCTCCGCCGACCCGGATTCACTCCCGGGGCACAACAATCAATACTTTCGACGCATCCTAGAGATGCGATGAGACAAACTTATTTACTCATTTTACCAGAATTCTGAGAATAGGGAAATGGTTATCATCTATAAAGAGCGTTTAGCTATCAGCCTTCAGCTTTAACGTAAAAAGAGCGACTCGCCAGAGCTATCTGACATCGACGCAAAGCGCGGCGACGAACAGCAGCGATGAGAGGCGGTTGAGATAGGCGAGGCTGACCGTCTCGACGCCCGGTTCGGCCTCGGCGAGCGCGACAACGCAGCGTTCCGCGCGGCGGATCGCGGTGCGTGCCACGTGCAGCGCTGCGCCGGGCAGCGAATCACCGGGCAACACGAACGCACGTAACGGCGGCAATTCTGCTTCGAGACCGGCAATGCGCGCTTCCAACCACGCCAGGGCATCTGCGCCAGGACCGGGATACCGCTCGCGGGTATCCGGCGTCGCCGAGAGGTGCGCCATCAACTGGACGAAGTGCTCCTGCACAGTGCGCAACGTCGCTTTGAGTGCTGCGTCCTCTACCAACGCGCGCGCCATGCCAATCGCGGACGTAGCCTCATCTACCGTGCCAACGGCCTCCAACAGCAGACTGCTCTTGGAAATCCGCGCATCCCCGCCCAACCGAGCCGTATCGCCATGATCGCCTTTAGCTGTGTAGAATCTGGAATGTGTCATCGTGGTCTTCCCCCCAGACTTTGGCGCTAGCGCAGGAACTTTTCTCTGCTGTGGCCTGGTTAAATCCTGGAACTACCTAAGACCTGCGCTCGACCATGACTGTAGTATACTTTCCGTAAAATGCCATTCGATGTGGAGTTACGATTCTATGAGCTTTCATTTCCGTGATGGTTATCTGTACTGTGAAGGAATCAAAGTCAAAGATATCCAAGATACAGTCCAAGACAGCCCGTTTTACCTCTACAGCGCGGCGCAACTCCGGGCGAACGTCGCCGCCTACGCCGAGGCCCTCGCCGGACTACCGGCGCGCATCTCCTACGCGGTCAAGGCCAACGGCAACCTCACCCTCCTCAAAATCCTGCGCGACCTTGGCTGCGGTGCGACGTTGGTGAGCGGCAACGAGCTGCGGCTGGCGCTGCTCGCCGGCTTTTCTCCGGCAGAGATGATCCTCAACGGCAACGGTAAACAACGCGCCGAACTGACACTGGCGGTGCAGCGTGGCGTGATGGTCAACATCGACAGCGAATTCGACCTGGAACACATCGCGCAGGCCGCGCGCGACGCAGACAGACCTGCAGACGTGTTGCTGCGCGTTAATCCGGACATTCGACTCGACGTTCATCCTTACATCGCCACAGGAATGCGCGATTCCAAGTTCGGCATTCGCGCCGAACGCCTGCCGTGGTTTCTCCAGCAGTTGAAACGCGCGCCGCTCCTGCGCCTGGTCGGCCTGCACTGCCATCTTGGTTCGACGATCAAGGATGTACAGGTTTTCCACGATGCAGCAGTCCTGATGAGCGATCTGAGTGCCACCATACGCCAGCAAGGCTTCGACCTGCGCTACCTGAACCTGGGCGGCGGTCTGGGCATCGACTACGAGCGCGCGGGCGGGATCCCCACGCCACGTGATTTGCTCAGCGCGCTACGCGGACTGCTGCCCGACGGCCTCACGCTGATCGTCGAACCAGGGCGCAGCATTGTTGGCACTGCGGGCGTGCTGATTTGCCGCGTCATCGGCGTAAAACGCAATGGAGACAAACACTTCATCGTCACCGATGGTAGCATGGCGACGCTCATCCGTCCCAGTCTCTACGGCGCATACCACCACATCGACTTCATCGAGCCAGTTGGCGACGAAGCGCGCGTTTTCGACGTCGTCGGCCCGGTGTGCGAATCCGCCGACTTCCTCGGCAAAGCGCGCATCCTGCCCACGCCCCACGAAAATACCGGGCTGGTCGTATACGATGCGGGTGCCTACGGCTATGCGATGAGTTCGAGCTACAATCTGCACTTGCGCCCCGCGGAGTATCTGGTGGATGGCGAGCGGGTCACACAAATCCGCCGCGCCGAGACCTTCGAGGATATGGCGTTGGCGCAGTCGCCCCTTTCCGTTATAATGCCGTAGACGCGGTTTCTATACCGCGCACCCAACGCGCTATGGAAAGTGCGGCTACAGATTTCTTATGCAAAGAGGTGTACTATGCGCCAGGATTATCCCATTTTGGAATTCGACCCCACCCGCGAGGCGGTTATCGAGCCAAGTCGACTCATCCCCCGCATCGATGTGCCCGAACACTGCGTTATCTGTTTCTTCCAGGACGTGCTCAACGGGCTGGTGGAATCTGGGCGCGCCATACACATCGTCGATAGCCATTCGGAGATGGGGCGTCACCCGCTCTACGAGATTGACGTGGAGGGACGCCGCGTGGCGTTCTTACATCCCGGCATCGGCGCGCCGATGGCCGCCGCGATGCTGGAAGAAACTATCGCGCGCGGCTGCCGGACGTTCATCGCCTGTGGAGGCGCCGGCGTGCTGAACAGCGACATCGCCGTCGGGCACATCGTCGTCCCCAACGCGGCGGTGCGTGACGAGGGCGTCTCGTACCATTACGCGCCGCCCTCCCGCGAAGCCTATCCCGCCCCACAAGCCATCGCCGCCATCGAGCGCGTACTCGAACGCCACAAGCTGCCCCACATCGTGGGCAAGACGTGGACGACCGACGCCTTCTACCGAGAAACGCCCGGCAAGGTGAGCCTTCGTCGCGACGAAGGCTGCCTGACGGTGGAGATGGAGGCCGCCGCGTTTTTCGCCGTGGCTCACTTCCGTGACGTCACCTTCGGGCAGCTTCTCTACGGCGGTGACGATCTCGGCGGCGAGGCGTGGGATCACCGCGATTGGGTCAGTCACCGTTCGGTGCGGGAGAAGCTGTTCTGGTTGGCAGTGGAAGCCTGCCTGGAGGTTGAGGGATGAAAAATGAGTAATGACACAAAAATATCCCCCGACTTGCTCAAGTCGGGGGATATATCGACAGATGATACCCCCATCTGGATTCGAACCAGAAACCTAGAGATTAGAAGTCTCTCGCACTATCCATTTGTGCTATGGGGGCGTAGATACATAGCAAGCTTTTAGCTACTCAATCACCGGACGCAATCCCTTGCGCACGGTTCTGCCCGCAAGCACCCGCAGCACCTGCTCCGAAGTATGCCCCACCAGAGGCGCTAACGCACGCGGCGTAAGTGGACGGTTGCCATTGCTCAGGAACACGCGAAAGATCGCCTCGATCAGAGTCGGCGCTCGCATAACATAGTTCGGATCCTTACTGCACCGCGTGGCGATCAGGTATTGCAGGCCCTCGACCCGCCGCACCTCGCCGGTTTCCCAGTCGATCAGATCAATCTTGTCCCCGAGACGCTGCCCGGTATAGACCTCGCGCAATTCCGGCGAGAGATGCTGCAACAACTGCACATTCAAGTCAAGGCCCTGCTCCGCCCACCAATCGTAGTCGATGTGAAACGGTGTATCCAGTGTCGGCTTGATAAAGCGCGCCAAAGCAGGAACAGGGGGTAAGGTCGGCATTAACTCTCTCCTCGATAAGCCCAATAGTTATCCCCCAACGACGCATAACGCGACGAGGTCGCCAACACGGCGAGCATCGGCGCGGGGGGAACGCGCCGCAATAGGTTCAGAACGCTGTACAGCGTCATCGCGTGGACGGCGCGCTGCAAACTCAATCCGGCCAGACCATTAAAAATTTGATCCAACAGAGCCTCAAGCGAAACCCGCTGAAGCTGCTCTGCCAGTGCATCTATTGCTTCAGGGTCCGGCACGGCAACGGCTGCCAATTCGTCAAACTCACACGATACGGGGATACGCGTCACCTCAAACAACACTTGCCCGCTTTCCGTCGTCACGGTGCGCAGCCACTCGCGACGCCTTGCGCGGGTCCCGCGCAGATTCACCGCGATGACGCCCGGCTCGTCACTCCGCACGAGATCAACGTAGGCGCCTACGCTCGCTCCGTGCTTTGCGTACCACTCGGTTAACCCGTAAACGTAACGACCGCTACGTACCACCCAACCAGGGAAAGTCTGCTTGGTCGACCCGTCCATAAACGTGAAGCGGATGCGATCGGTCACCCGCGCGGTGGGGAAAAGCTGCGCCACACGTGGTGACAACGGCAGCGTGCCGCTGCGCCAGTGTGGGTAATTCAATACTACCGTCACCTTATCGGCGGGCGAAACATCGTACTGGATATCGGACCACTCGTCGTCAATCTGGCGTTCCAACGCCAGCATCGTCTCATCCAGCAAACTGCGATTGTAGGGAATTGGCATATAGCGCAGTGGATGGGGCACTTCGAGCACGCCCTGTGGCTCCATCTGCTGCAGATACCACAGCGCGTATCCCGCCGGCCCCACCTCATCAAAACGCCGGTCGTGCGACAAGGCGTATTCGAGCGAGAAAAGCTGCAAAGGCTGCGAAATCTCCGCCGGGACCTCCATTTCGGCCAGCAATTCCTGCGTGCGCAATGGGCCACCGTCCGCCATATCCAACAATGCTTCAGCGATGTTCAACTGCCCGGCTGGCATATCCATCACCAGATCGCGCAGGAACCACTGATTCCCCACGCTAAGGAATTGCACGTTTTTCTCCAACGCAGAACGCAGTGTCGTCTTGATCTTTTCCCCATGATGGTCAAAGATCTCATCCGGAGCGACGTTCTTGGATGGCAGGTAGGTTGCCTGGTTCAGTGGATGATCGTGCGTCAACTCAGCCGCAAACTCACGCACAGCGTCACTTTCCATGCGCACCTTGATAACGGAGAACGCTTCGTACTCGGGATTATTCCCAGGTCGCACCTCAACCACTTCACCCAAAACATTGTTCAAGTGGGGGAAAATGATCTTTTCGCCTACAGCGTAGCTGTCTCCGGGACGATAGATACTGCCTTGCGCCAGGGTTTCCTCAATCAACGCCACCATCTGTTGGTGACGCGCGCGGATGACCTCTCGCGCTAACCGGTCGATGGTTTGGGGACGCTCCGACTCGACAAGGAAATTGGTGATATGCTCCAGATCATTAGGCAAGACGGAGAACTGCTCCCAGTATTGGTCATTCTGCACGGTACGACTCATACACCTCTCGATTCCTCTATGTGACTGTAAAAACGCTTAGATTATACCAGGAATGCAAGGGATTGACAAATATGCATTTTTAGCGAAACTATCTTTGGATTTCACTCTTGCGAAGGTTACGAATGCACGTGGATGGTGCGGTTATTTGGCAGCACACGACATTCTTCATTAACAACATCCGGGCAGAACCCTCGCAAGGATTATAACGGAAGGGGAGGACTATGGCGCAAAAGGAAAAACACACTGGATTAGTCACAGTCTATGTCGCACAGGGAATGCTGCGCGCCATGGTGGTGCGCGGTGCACTGGAAGCCGCCGGGATTCCCGTCATTCTCACTTACGAGTCGGTGGGACCGGTGATCGGGCTAACCGTAGACGGCATCGGGCGAGCCGAAGTGCGCGTACCGTTGGAGTGGGAAGCCGAGGCACGCGACCTGCTCAACGCACAACCACGCACCGGTGAGGTATTTAGCGTTCCAAAGAGCAGCGAAGCGGATGACTGATTCTATCACCGTTGTTGGCGGTGGGGTGGCCGGGAGCGAAGCGGCCTGGCAAGTGGCCTGCCGTGACATCCCCGTGCGACTGTACGAGATGCGGCCGCACACCTCCACGCCCGCACATACCGGCGATGATCTCGCCGAACTGGTGTGCTCCAATTCGTTAGGTTCTGATCTGCCAGACCGCGCACCAGGACTGCTCAAGGCAGAACTCCGCCAGCTTGGGTCGTTGCTCATTGAGGTCGCCGATGCGCGACGCGTCCCGGCAGGCAGCGCGCTCGCCGTGGATCGGGCGGGCTTCGCAGCGGAGGTCACGCGCCGTATCACAACCCACCCGCGCATCACGCTCATCCGCGAGGAGGTGACGGCACTGCCGGAAGGTCTGGCGATCATCGCCAGTGGCCCCCTTACCGCAGACCGGCTTGCCTCCGCGATCCGCGCATACACGGGCAGCGCCGCGTTCGCCTTTTACGACGCCATCGCCCCCATCGTCGAGGTTGATTCCATCGACTTCGACGTTGCCTTCCGCGCCTCGCGCTACGGCCGGGGCGAGTCCGACGACGGTGCAGAGCTAGGCGACTACATCAACTGCCCGATGAACGAGGCGGAATATAACCGTTTTATCGCTGCCCTACTCAGCGCAGAGCGCATTCCCCTACGCGATTTCGAGCGCGATGATCCGCATTTCTTCGAGGCGTGCCTGCCGGTCGAAGTGCTGGCTGCGCGGGGGCCGCAGGCATTGGCCTTCGGGCCGCTGCGCCCCATCGGATTGCGCGATCCGCGTACGGGGCGACGGCCCTACGCCGTCGTACAACTGCGCCAAGACAACGCCGCCGCCACGCTCTACAACCTGGTTGGCTTCCAGACCAACCTCAAGTACGGCGAGCAAGAGCGCGTCCTCCACCTCATTCCCGGCCTGGAAAACGCGCGCTTCGTGCGCCATGGCTCGATGCATCGCAATACGTATCTCAACGCGCCGGCACTTTTACAGCCCACACTCCAAATGCAGACGCCGTGGCGACGTGATCTGTTCTTCGCCGGGCAAATTGGCGGGTTAGAGGGTTACGCGGGAAACATTGCCGGGGGATGGCTCGCCGGGGTGAACGCGGCACGGCTGGCGCGCGGGTTGCCTATGCTCACACTCCCGCCAGAAACGATGATCGGCGCGCTGATGTACTACATCACGCACGCCGATCCAGCCACGTTCCAACCGATGAAGGCCAACTTCGGCCTGATGCCGCCGCTTGATACGCGCCTACGTGGGAAACGCGCGCGGGCGGCGGCCTACGCTGAACGCGCGTTGGCCAGCCTGGACCGATGGATCGAGGAACAGCAGCCGCTCTAACCGCCGGCGGGCAACGGGCAGAAGACCGGCCCGAGCGGGAAGTGCTTACACACCCTGAGGGTTTAAGGTTCCGGGCGCTCGGTCAACGTCAGGGGCAGCGTCACTTCCTCGTTGTCGCGCAACACCGTGATTTGGATCGTCTCGCCAGGACGGGTATTGGTCTCCAGGTAGGCGATCAAGCCGCTGGGGCTGATGACGGGTACGCCATCAATCGCCACGATGGCATCGCCACCGACCGTGATGGTCCCATAGGGCGTGTTGACACTGCGGTCTCCGCCTCGTAACCCGGCTTCAGCCGCCGGTGTGCCAGGCTCCACACCCAGGATGAGGATTCCACGCTCCGGAACTTCAGCCCCAAGTTCGGCAAAAGAAGCCGCCACTTGTGCGCTCAGGCCTACCGGGAAGAAACGCACGCCCATCCACGGGTGCCGGTAGCGTCCCTTGCTGATCAGTTCGGGCACAACGCGATTCACGGTATTAGCCGGAATCGCAAACCCGATACCTGCATTCGCCTGACTCGGGCTGACAATTTGCGCATTCACGCCGATCACCCGTCCCTGCAGATCAAGCAGTGGGCCGCCGGAGTTACCGGGGTTGATGGCAGCGTCCGTTTGGATAGCCTCACCGATGTAGCGGCCGTCTGGACTTTCGATGATGCGCCCCAGGCTGCTGATCACGCCAAACGTCACCGTCTGATCCAGCCCAAAGGGGTTACCAATCGCCACGACAAACTGCCCCACGCGGATCGCTTCGGAGTCGGCCAGGGGTATGGGACGTAGTGGATAGTCGCTGGCATCAATTTCGATAACGGCCAGGTCGTACGTGGGATCCGAACCGATGACGGTTCCGGTGAAGGCGACCCCATCGGCAAACGTGACCTGAATCTCGTCGGCGTTCTCGATCACGTGATAGTTGGTGACGATGTGTCCCTGCGCGTCGTAGACGAAGCCGGAGCCGCTACCCTCGCTGGGAATGGCGTTGAAGAAGTAGTCATAGCCAACGGAGGTGACAGAGATATTGACGACCGCATTGCCGACCGCGACGTAGACCGCCTCAACCTGCGTTTCCAACTGCCGGATGGAATCATTCGGCGGCTCGACGACCCACGGCGTCGGCGTTGGCGGGATAGAAGCTGTCGCCTCCGCAAGCGGCATCGGGGTTACTGGGGCCGGCGTCAACGTCTGCAAGGCGAGGCAGCCGAACGACGTCGCTAACAGCAATAGCACACTGATCAACACATACACTTTTCGTTTCATAGTCCCTCCTATAAGGGGATTAGTGCCTAACCGCCCAAATTCTTGCTCAACGGGCAAGAAAACGGGCTGCGAAAAACCTTTTTGGTTCCGG
>OMKS01002163.1_pt1 | contig 16644 bp, 12 predicted proteins | sample 1674721 | NCBI WGS metagenome assembly OMKS01 (sample SAMN06264996, study PRJEB25208) | sediment metagenome | isolation source: hot spring sediment | place: USA: California | collected 2014-09-02
CTCGAAGACATAGCCGGGCGGGTCGGAGTAGCCGACCGCGGCGTTCCAGGCGCCGCGCAGCCCGTTCGCGGTCTGGCGGTGATAGGAGACCGAGGCTTCCTTCCACATGCCGTCGGCCATGAAGTCCTGGGCCAGCAGGTCGCGCAGCATGCCCGCCGCCAGGTGCACGTAGCTCGGCTCGCCGGTCACCCGGCCGACGGTGATCAGCCCGCGGCACCACGAGGGCGTCATGTTGGTCAGCCAGCGCCGGTCCTGCTGCAGCGAGAAGTCGGCCATCGCCCGGATCAGGTCGCGGGAGTAGATTTCGGTGCCGGTGGGATGAGCGATGGCGGCCCGGCTGGCGTCGATCCCGATGAGCATAGGTCACGTCCTGTTGGCTGGTGGGTCTTGGAAGCGGACACTGTTCACGGCATGGTACAGCTCTCGCAAACGATGGTAGAGGCCCTGGTAGGTCTGGTAGAGGATGTCGTACATATTCGTGATAGAAAATCAGTCTCTTGGCCACGAATATCGGGCAGTAAAGGAATTAACCAAATTGAAAAAAACATCCCCTTACCTTTGGCATAGACTAGGTTTGGGGATGATGATTAGGCGGAAGGGGTGGGATTCGAACCCACGGTAGCCTAAAAGACTACAACGGTTTTCGAGACCGCCCCGATCGTCCACTCCGGCACCCTTCCGAGATGTTTAGTACCATCAATTGTTCTTATTTTACCACTATTTCCCATTTTGACCACCCTGTAATCTTGAACTGTTCCAAGTCAAAAAATGTCACCGTCTCCCTAACCTGGCTCGTCCAGGTTAGGCGTTACGCAGTTGGCTCATCATGGCCAGGGTCACGATACCACACGATACCAAAAGAGGGTCACCGCACACACGGCGTCGACCCGTGCGTGGAACACGCTATATACGGAGATATTGCTCAAGAGAGTGTTTATCCGGTTGAAGACTTACCACTTGACCGGATCGGCGCCGCTGAGGAGCACCTCACCCTCGGCCGTGAGGATGATCTCGGCCGGGGGGAGCGCCTGGAGATCAGTCTCGGTGTAGCGCTCGGTGAGCCGGTGCAGGGTCTGGTTGGCCGAACTGCGCAGGGGTTCCCGGACCGGTTGCGATCTGTCGTAACGCCCAGCGACGAGCACGTCCACGCAAGCCAGCATGTCTCGGGCGGTGGGCCGGCGTTGGATCTCGGCCCAGCTGTAGCCGGTGAAGAGCACGACCGAGAGAGCGCACTCGGAAGAGCACGCCGTCTCTGCCTTGATCCGGCGCAGCAGGGCCAGCAGCGGGCGCGCCTGCCCCAACGGCTCGCCACCGCTGATGGTGATTCCCTCAATGCTCGATTTCATCGGCGAATTGTCGTGCCGATGACGTGCCTCGGGCGAGACGCGCTCGCCACCGCTGATGGTGATTCCCTCAATCGTCGGTGCCTTCAAAGCGACAATGCGCCGATAGAGCGCGTCGATCGAGACAAGCTCGCCACCGGTGGGCGAGTGGGTCTCGGGGTTGAAACAGCCCGGGCAATCCAGCGAACACCCCTGGACCCAGATGACGGCCCGCAGCCCGGGGCCGTTGGCCCGGCTGGCGGGGAGAAAATCGTGAACGCGTAACGTTTGCTCGCTCATCTCGGCTGCGCTGCGCTATTTACCCCCGTGAATCCGCCGCCGTTCTTCAACTTCTTCTTGTACGGTCTCGTAGGCCTCGGGTTTTATCTGGCGCTCTTCGACCTCGCCGCCCAGCGCGGCTTCCAGGTCCTCCGTCAACGCCAGGCACTTTTTTCCCTTGACGCCGTGCACCTCGATCTGCACTTGTCCATTCTGATCGATGAAGACCTCAATTTCCTGTAATTCCATTTGTTCCTCCAATGTAACTGCTCAGCCTACCGTCCGTTTGCAGCGGATGGGTGGGGGCCCTCACTCTTCATCGCAGCAAGGGACTGGCCTGAGCAGCAGTTACCCTCCAATTATCCTGCTAGGCCATTCGCCGGAGCGTCAGGTGGATGCGCCCGTCCTCACGCACCTCTTCGCTGGCGAGCGAGAAGCCCTGCGCCTCCAACTTCGCGCGGGCGGCCTGGTAAGCGTAGCGCTGGGTCAGCGCTTGCAATAAGTCGCGATTTTTGGCGCTGAGCCCGCCCACCATCACGATATCGTAGGCCGAAGCGGCCTTGTTGAAACCGACGTTCATCCCCCGGATTTTGATGTCCACCCGCCGGCCAAACAGGCCGAGCCGGGCGTTCTCCTGCCATTGGTAGCCCAGGTCCTCCAACGCGCCGGTAAGGTATTCCCGCTCGACCATGTGGGTCTTTCTGATACGGACGATTTGTGACATGTCGTTTACCTCCGATTTTTTATCACGAATAGCACGAATGGGTCGAATAGCACGAATTCTTTCCATTACCCAACTTCCAAAATCCAGCAAAATTCGTGCCGTTCGTCCATTCGCGCCATTCGTTTCATTCGTCCATTCGTGTCATTCGTGATCCAGATAACCATCGTTGCACCAAACGTCCAACGTTCAGGTCAACTTGACCACCGGATAATCCCGGTAGATCGTGCGGCCGGTCTGGAGATCGCGGGCGGTGAGCAGCAGCCGCTTGTTGCCGTCGATGGAGAAGGCGACCTCGAAGCGGGGTTCCCCTTGCTGGGCCGGCGGGTCGGCGTCCAGGAAGGTGGGCTGGCCCTCGTTCATCCAGAAGTAGGTGCGGCGGTTCTCGTCGTCGGGCGAGACCGGCGAGATGCGGGCGGCCCCCGAGGGATCGAACACCAGTTCCATAGCCTGGTTGGCGTCTCCTCGCCGGGATGCGCCGATCTCGTAGATGGCGAGCCCCAGCCGGGTCTGCCCGTCGTAGGCCGCCTTGACCGTCAGCCGGACCATCGGCTCCTCGGTCGGGTAGGGAGTGCCCCGTTCGACGACCAGGCGATAGTCGTAGCCCCCTTTCTGACGGTCGACGTAGCGGATGCCGTAGTCGTGCTGGATGTGGTCGTAGAAATCGACGCCGGCCACGAAGGCCGCCGCGCCGCGGGCCACCGCGTCCAGTGGACGGTTCAGCATCACCCGCTCCTGCCCGAAGATACGCCGCAGCGTGCGCTGCACCGCCGGAATCTGACTGCTGCCTCCCACCATCAGCGCTGCCTGGATGTGCTCCTCGGCGTATCCCCGCTCGCGGGCGTCGTTGAGCGCCCGGCGGATGGTCCGGTCGATGACGGTGAAGGCCTCGTGACGGTCGAGCAAGGCCTCGAAGCGATCGCGTGTGAACTCGGCCCCCAGTACCGCGCCGGTGTGGGGGTGCATGACGCTGACGTCGGCGCGCTCGTGGAACGATAGTCGCTCCTTGGCCCGCTCGCACTCGGTCAGCAGCGCCCGGCTGAGGGGACGCACATCCTCGTCGTCGTCGGTGCGCTTATTTTGCCGCAGCACCGCCTGGAAGAGCCATTGGTCGAGCGTCATTCCGCCGACGTCGGCCCCCGCCTTACCCAGCACGCGGCAGCGCCTCCCGGCGCGCGCGTTCGCCTGTTCCTCAATGAGCACCACCGCCGCGTGCAGCGTCCCACCGCCGAAGTCGAAGATGAGATAGACGTCGCCCGGCTGGATGTGGGCGCCGTATCCCAGCGCCGCCGCCGAGGGTTCGTCGATCAGTCGGAAACGGGGCATCCCGGCCGCCTCGGTGACCTCGGCCAGCCAATCCTCGTAGTGCTCGAATGCCTCCACAGGCACGGTCAGCGCGATCTCCTCGTCCGCGGCGTTCATCTCGGCGGCGGCGAACAGGAGCACGCTGGAAAGAAAGTCGCGCCCGGCGTCGAAGTGGGAAATGCCCTCTCCTTCGTAGCCATCCAGCCGCACGCGGATCGGGCTCCGGTTGAAAATATAGCGCTTCATCCAGCGAAACGTGCGGGGGGAGTGATACAGGTTTTGCTGGATTACCTGGTCGCCGATCCAACGCCGCTGGTCAGGCGCGTAGTGAATCACCGAGGGGACGACCGATATCTGCTCGTCGCCCTGTTGGTAAAGGCGCCCGTAATCAGGCACGTACAGGGGCACCCCCTCCTGGCGCGCCTCGTCCCACGCTGTCACCACCGTGTTCGACGTCCCAAAATCGACCGCTAACCGTCCCGGCATTGCCAGTTCTCCATTCTCACCTCTCTACTCTCCCCTCTCCACGTTGTTCCACGCCTGCTTTACGTAATACCTTACCCTGATACGCCACGCCGACAAAACGCACAGTCACCGTCTGTCCCACTTCGAGAGAGACGTCAGCGCTCAACGGCTCGTGGTGGTCGGGGTCGAAGGGCACGCGCTCGCCCACGCGGCCCTCCAGCGTCAGACCGTTGTCCTCCAGCGTGCGCACCAACCGCTTGGCGACGGTGAGTACGTCTTTGGCATGAACGGGTTTTCCCTCCTCCTCTAACAAATGCGCCTGGGTCAAAAGTTGTGCGACGGGCGTGGAGAGATCGGACAACAACCGCTCGATCTGTGCTTGCACTGCCTCGGTGACGCGGGCGTCGGCCCCGCCGCGCTGGCGTGCCAACTCTTGCCGGAGACGGGCGCTCGTCTGTTCCCGCTCCGCCAGGTCCAGGCGCAAGCGTTGCGCCTCCTGTTCCAATGCCAACACCCGCTCGTCCCTCGGCCCACGCCTCAATAGATCCGTCAAGCACTTGAACATTGGTTACGTCTCCTTATTCCTCCCCCGCAAGTGTGTGGGGGGGAAGACCGCCCGCAGGTCATACACCGCCTGTCGCAGCCAACGCCCCCATCAGCGGCACCCGGTTGTAAAGCAACCACCGAATATCATCAGTGCATTCACGTTCATCGTGACATCATGCTCGTTCTCGTTGTCTCGCTGCACCCTTCGGTTGCCATCCGCTGACTCGCTGATTCGCTGACTCGCTGATTCGCTGACTCGCTGATTCGCTGACTCGCTGACTCGCTGACTCGCTGATTCGCTGACTCGCTGACTCGCTGATTTGCTGACTCGCTGATTCGCTGATCTCAATGTCGAACTCGCCCAGCATGATGCTTGGCGCCTCACCGATCTCAACGTCGAAGCGGGCGCGATGGCGCAGGATGTGCTGGGCGAAGCACAGGATCAGCCGGGCGGTGGGGGATAGGTCCTCGTTGTCGACTAGGACGCTTAGGCTCGCCAGCGCCTGGGGGTCCGCCTGGGCGAAGGGGCGTTCGAGCAGTTGGCGAATCTGGAGGATTCGCAGATCCCACAGCGACAGCGCGGCTGCGGCGTGACCGATCGCCATGAACGCACCGTCCGGCGAGACGTGCAGCGAGGTGATCTGGCCCAGGGGAATTTCGATGTCTGCGATGATCTCGCGGCTGGGCCAGGCGATGAAGTGGATGACGCCCTCGGAACCGGCGGTGACGACGGCGGATTCGCGGCGCAGGAAAGCGACCCCCTCCACGCGACCCGCGTGCTGCGTCAGGGTATCGGTGCTCCGTTGGAACCAGCGGGGCCCCTGGCGTTGAAAAATGCGCACGTCGCCGCCGTATTCGCCCGCGAGCACTGTCTCTTCGTCGGCGAAGGCGGCGCTGCGGACGATTTTGCTGCCACCGCTTATGCCGGCGTACGTCAACTGGGGCAGCGTGAGCGCGTGCACGCCCTGATACAGCAAAGCGACCTGATGCCCGCCGGGGGAGACCCGGGCGGAACGGGGCCAGAAATAGGACATGTTCGAGGTCGTGACCGCCTCCCCCGTAGGTACGTCCCACAGGATGACCTGGCGGTCGCGGCCCGTGGATAGCAGGCGCGTTTCGTCCACCGGCGCCAGGGCGGTCACCGAGCCGACGTGTTCGCCCAACAGGGTGGGATGTTCCGCCCATCCCCGGTCGGGCGACAGGGGCCAGTAGTAGATGGCGCAGGGAGTATCGACGGCGTTGGTGCGCTCGCCCGCCGCCAGTGTGTCGGCGCCGGTGAAGGTCACGTTCCCGATGGAATGGGCCAGCTCGTCCGACACGTATTCCCGCCGGGCCTGTTGGTAGTTCCAGACCACGATCCTGCGCACGCCGGTCCCCACGGCGATGACGGGCTGGATGGGGGAGAAAGCCACATCGTTGACACGCCCCGGCACCCGGGCCTGGGCCTGGCGCAGGGCGGGCGGGATGAGGGCGCGGAGTGCACCCTGGTTCTGGGGCAGACTTTCGGACGCACCAGGCGCGCCGGACACGCCAGATGTGGGCGGCGCCGATTGGAGCAGCGCGGCCAGTTTCTGGAAAAGCGCCTCGTCCTCTCCGTTCTCCGGCGTCCAGTTGGCACGCGCCAGCGCCTGGATGGCTCGCATGCTCCAGACCAATGGTGCCTCGAAGAGCAATTTCCACAGCACGGGCCACTTGTGATTGGCCGTCAGCGTCTGGAACAGCAGATCCAGCTCGGCCGGCGTCATCTCGGCAACGCGGTCGAGGTAACTCTCGCCGGCGATGGCGGTCAGGAAATCGGCCCGGCCGGTCGAGCGGAGTTTTTCCCGGATGCGGCGGCGCAGCGGGTCGTCGGCCGCCGCGTAGATTGAGCGCAGCAGATGTTGATCGTAATCCAATCCCTCGTAGCGCTGCCATTGCCCGGTGAGGAAGAAGTAGACGGCTCGTTCTCCTTCGTCGGTGGGCGTGTACCCGGCGGAGAGGACAATCTCTTGCAAAGATACGTCGAGGTCGTCGTTCTCGATCAGGAAACGGCATGCGGCGTCCCGGGCCTCCTGCGTGTGAAGTTCTCCGAGAACCTGCCGGGCGCGTTGGGCGATGGCGGGTTCCCGGTCGCCGCACGCATCGATCAGCGGTTCGACGATCCGTCCGTCGCCCTCGCGCACCGCGTCCAACCCGTCCACCAGCAGCGCACTGAAGACCTTGGCCCTGGGCGGCGTGGAGGCGATCCAACCCCGCTCGAGGATCAGGGCTTCCAAGTCGGGGTGGCGCGTCTTGGCCCAGACGTTGCAGACCAGGCTGATACGCCGCCAGTCCTCGACCCGTCGCAGCGCGTCCAGCGCGATGGCGCGCACTTGTTGATCTTTGCTGTGGATGATCGCCCTGGTCAGGGCCTCGACGGCGGCGTACTCGTCGATTTCGGCCAGCGCCCGGGCGGCTCTTCTACGCTGCCAAGCGCCGATCAGGGGCGTCCGCGCGTAGAGCGCTCGTCGCAGGCGATATAATTGCCATGTTCCCTTGGACATTGACCCCTTCTTGAAACTTGCCACTTGCCACTTGCCACTTGCCACTTGCCACTTGCCACTTGCTACTTGCCACTTACCACTTGCCACTTGCAAACTTGTTCCTTCAATCACAACTGCAGCGGCACGAACTGCTCCTCAGCCTCCCGCGTCTCCTGGAACGAGGCGGAGCGGGCGCGACCTTCGCGCAGCCAATCGCGCAGGGCCTGGACCGTCTCTCGCTGAGAGATAGAGATCGGCACCTGGCGCTGCAGCGCGGTGGAGACGTCGGCGGTGCTGAACTCACGGTCCTCGTTGAAACCGATGTACATCCCGTCGATGACGGCCTGCTCGATCTCGGCCCCCACGTAGCCCGTCGATTCCCGCGCTAATCGCTCGACGTCAAAATCCTGGGGCACCCGGTTTCGCTTGCGCAGGTGGACGGTGAAAATCTCCTTGCGCTCCTCCAGGGTCGGCAGATCGAGGAAGAAGACCTCGTCGAAGCGCCCCTTGCGCAGGAGTTCCGGGGGCAGGCTGGAGATATCGTTGGCCGTAGCGACGACGAAACAGGGGGCGGTTTTTTCCTGCATCCAGGTGAGGATGGTGCCGAAGACGCGCGTGCTGGTGCCGCTGTCCCCTCCCAGGCTCCCCCCGTGGGCCAGTCCTTTCTCGATCTCGTCGATCCAGATGACGGCCGGCGCCACCGTCTCCGCCAGTCGCAGCGCTTGGCGGGTCCGCTCCTCCGATTCGCCGACCAGGCTACCGAACAGCGCGCCCATATCGAGCCGCAGCAGGGGCAGCCGCCACAGGCCGCCGACCATTTTGGCGGTCAGGCTCTTGCCGGTGCCGGGGATGCCGATGAGGGCCATGCCTTTGGGAGCGGGCAGTCCGTAATCGCGTGCCTCCTGGGAGAAGGCCCGTTCTCGCAGCCGCAGCCATTTCTTCAGTACACCCAGGCCGCCCACGTGATCGGGCGTCTCGGTAGCGGCGTAGAATTCCAGGGCCTGACTCTCGCGGATGATCTGTTTCTTCTCCTCGGTGACCAGGTCGATGTCCCGGTCGTCCAGTACGCCGTCGCACACAATGGCCTTGGCAAAGACCCGCTGGGCCTGGGCGGCCGTCAAGCCCACGGCGGCCTGGACCAGCTTCTGGCGCCCCAACGGGGTCAGGTTGATCTTGACGCCGGGCGTCTGTGATAATTTGTCGAGGACGTTTTCCAGTTGCGAGGCCTGCGGGGAGGGGAAATCGACGATCACCGCTTGATCCTTCAACTCGACCGGCAGCTTGGTCGTGGGGGTGGTGATGATGATCGAGCGTTTGGTGAATTTGAGTTGCTGGGCCACGTTGCGCAGCTTGCGTTTGACGCGCGGGTCGTTCCAGAACTCGTGGAAGTCCTTCAGCACGAACAAAGCGTCGCTTTCCGCCTTCTCCACCTGTTCCAGGGCGGTCAGCGGATCGCGGGCCGACGGTGGGGATGCGGGGCCGATCAGCGTCTGGAAGCCATCGGCCACGTCCCAGGCCAGGCAGGGCCGCCGGGCCTGTTGGCACACAGTCTTGATCGTCTCCAGCGCGCGCTCTTCCTCCGGCGTCACCAGGACGAGCAGGGTGAAGCGGGCCCGTAGATAGATGTCCAGTTGTTCCTCGAAGTCCATCTTTTTTTCTCCTGGGATGAGGTGGCCGTACCTGGATCTCCATTTGGCTAACTTTTCGCGCCAGTGCCGCTCACCTGTTTCGGCGTTTTGTCAGTCAACCCCCCGTCCATCCGCTGCAAACGGGCAGCAGGCTGAGTAGTTACTATAAATCGGGAACCGGATAGCGTAGAAAGATGCGATCTTCGCCGTCGGCCATCGTGATGGTCTGGGTGACCTTGGCGGCGCGCGGGGGCCCTTCGTCGGCGTGCAATCGATCGCGTATGAAGGTCGGGAGCGCCAGCAGCGCGGCTTCGATCCGCAGCAGTTCTGATTTGCCGGGGCGAACGGGCGTTCCTGGCGGTACAATCCGGAAGACGAGTGGATAGGCTTGTTTGTTCGCCACTGGCCAACCATATTTTTCTATATCATCCAGATCATCGAAGGGCATTTCGATGGCCTCGCCAAAGAGCACGCTCATCCAATGAGCCTGCTCGATGAGCGCCTCGGGGGGTATCCCGGCGTAGGTTTTTCGCAACACGTCCAATGAGTCGTAGATGGCCAGGCCATAAGCCTCTTTTCCATGTCCCATGATGGCTGCGTAATGCGCTTTACTATCGACGGGGTAACGTATTTCAATGGGCCTGGCGTCATCTATCCAGCGCCATGGCGCTTCGCGGTAAAAGTAGTCGGCCGCTTCGAAAAATCCTTTTGCCATCGGGTGTGTGATGCCGGGTGTCTTCAATAGGCCAGGGATGGGCGATTCGTCTGGAATCATGAAGGTTTCCATTTCTTGCAAGGCGTGTCGTAATTGAGGGATAGCGTGACGATACTCGCAATGGATGCCTACTTCCTTCAATGCCGGCGCTATCTCTTCGACCAGGCTTTTATCTTCCAGATAAATGTTGGACGGGCGGCGCTTTTTTCCGCTGCCAAGGGTAGGGTAGCGCATCATCTTGGCTAATTTTCCGAGTATGTCTGAGACTTCTGGAACGTCTTTGTCCATAAGTTCGATGCCAACGATGAAGTTATCTTGAGATACCGTCAATATGAGATATGGGCGGTATGGCTCCTGATTCCGCGGTGTGATCCAGGTCCGCGCGAGCTGGACGGTGCTTACCCAGCTTTCGTCCGTCTGAGGTAGATCGCGTACTTTTTCCAACGACGCGCTATCCGGTTGGCCTAATGTCAGTAATTTCCCTACTGTGCCAGATAGCAAGTTTATTAGATGTCTCTTCATTTTGGTTTGTCCTTATTTGTCCTCAATCCATGCTTCGATAGGGTGAATTATTTGGCCATAATCTCCGCCAGTTCCCACAGGTCCTGACTGTATGCTTTGTGGAAAGAAATGGCCTCTTCCAGTGTGATCAATTGCGTTTTGCTTTGTACCCACCCGACTATGTGCCCGGCCTTGCCATCGAGCAGATGCTGGACGGCGGCGGCGCCGAGTCGGGTGGCCAGGATACGGTCGAACGCGCTGGGCGAGCCGCCGCGCTGGACGTGGCCTAAGTGTGTGACCCGCACCGAGAAGCCCAGGGTGTCTTTCCTTTCACGCAGGTGGTCGATCAACGCCTGTGCGCCCGGTTTCCATCCTTCAGCGACGACGATGATGCAGTGGGATTTGCCGAGCACGTAGGCTTTATCGATCATATCGGTGACGGCTTCAAATTGGGTATCGACCTCGGGACAGAGCACCATCTCGGCCCCGCCAGCGATGCCGCTTGCCAGCGCCAGGTAACCCGAATTTCGCCCCATCGTCTCGATGAGAAAGGCGCGATTGTGCGAGGAAGCGGTGTCCTTGATCTTGTCGATGGCGTCCAGGATAGTGTTCAGGGCGGTGTCGACCCCAACGGAGATGTCGGTGCCGTTGACGTCGTTGTCGATGGTGCTGGGAACGCCGATGGTGGGGAAGTCCATCTCCCACAGCGCCTGGGCCCCGGCCAGGGAACCATTGCCGCCAATGACGACCAATCCATCGATGCCGAAGCGGTTCAGGGTGCGCAGCGCCTCTCGCCGCCCCTTCACCTCGCGGAACTCCGGACAGCGGGCGGTGCCCAGGATTGTTCCCCCGTGCCCGATGATGCCGCCTACCGAACGGGCGTCCATCGTGTCCATCTCGCCGTCGACGAGGCCAGCGTAACCCCGCCGGATGCCCATCACTTCCAACCCGAGGTGCAAGCCCATCCGCACCACGGCCCGGATACAGGGGTTCAGGCCGGGATTGTCTCCGCCGCTCGTTAACACGCCAATGCGTTTCATATTTCCTCCTGATGGGATTACTCTGATGGGATCACTCTATGACGACAGCCTGTGGCCCGACGATTTGCGCCAATGCCTGGGTCAACTCTGGGCTGTAGTGGGTGGTGTCGTTGGGGAAGGCCAATTCGACCGGCCGGCTTGTGCCCCCCGTGAGCTGGATGATGAAATGATCTCGCCCGGCGCGTTCTGCCAGGAGCCGGTGCACGCTGCGCAACAGTTGGGTGTCCTGGCTGTGCTCGCCGCTGCGGGTCAGGGTCACCCGGATGGTGTGCGGGCGGGTGGGGGGAGATGAGGATGGCGCACGGTAGGTGGGCTTCGGCGCCGCTGCCGCTGGTGGCGGCGTATACCGAGATGGCGGATCCGGCGCCGCCGCCGGCGCCGAAGGCAGTATCATGTCCTCCGGCGTCTTGACCCAGTTGCAGATCAGGCTGGGTGTGTCCCGGCGTCCGGCGTCGATCTTGCCATGCACGACGAGGATGCGATCCACCTGCCAGAGCGGCCTGGTCTTTTCCCAGACGCTGGGGAAGACGACGACGTCACACGTCCCTTGCACGTCCTCCAGGGTGATGAAGGCCATCTCCTTGCCCTTCTTGGTCACGTGGCGGCGCACCCGTCGGACCATCGCGGCGATGGTGACTTGCTGTTCGTCTGTCTCTGCCAGCGAGCAGCCATAGGGGCTGATCGATTCGCGCAATTGAAGGAGCGTCTCGTTCAATGGGTGGTCGGAGATGTAGACGCCGACCAGTTCCTTCTCCCACTCCAGGCTTTCTTTCTGGGGAACTTCGGGGATGTCAGCCAGCGCGGGCAGCAGCGTGTTTCGAGCATCGAGGTGGACGCCGGTGGTCTCGCCGAACAGGCTCATCTGGCCGACGTCTTGGGCCTGATGATGGTTGGCGCTCAGGCTGATGATGTTCGGGGCGATTGAGAGCAGTTGAGAACGGGAGCCGAAGGCGCGCAGCGCGCCGACCTTGATCAGGCTTTCGAGGACGCGCCGGTTGACCTGGCGCATATCGACGCGCTGGCAGAAATCGTCGAGGTCGGCGAAGGGCCCGCCGGCCTCGCGAGCGTTCAGGATCACCCGGATGGGGCCTTCGCCGACGTTCTTGACGGCGCCCAGGCCGAAGCGGATGGCGGGCTGTTCTGCGTCGACGCCATTTTCGCTGTTCCTTCCAGGCTCCTCAATGGTGAAGTCGATGTCCGATTTGTTGATGTCTGGCGGGCGGACGTCGATGCCCATACGCCGACATTCGGAGATCAGGAAACCGATCTTTTCGGTGTTGTGCCGCTCGGTGGTCATCAGCGCGGTCATAAACTCGATCGGATAGTGGGCCTTGAGGTAGGCGGTCTGGGCGGTGATGACGGCGTAGTCGGTGGCGTGGGCACGGTTGAAGCCGTAGCGGGCGAAAAATTCGATGTCGCTCCAGACGGCGTCGGCGATCTCTTTGGCGATGCCTTTCTTGATCGCGCCCTGGCGGAATATCTTTTTGTGCTTCGCCATCAGCTTCTTTTTCTTCTTGGCGACCGCCTTGCGGATCATGTCTGCCTCACCAGGCTCGTAACCGGCCATTTGCACGGCGATCTGCATGATCTGCTCCTGGTAGACGATGATGGCGTAGGTATCGTCAAGGATGTCTTCCAGGATCGGGTGGTGATAGCGCACTTCCTCCTCGCCGTGCATGCGGCGGATGTAGGTGGGGATGTTTTCCAGCGGGCCGGGGCGATAGAGGGCCAGGACGGCCACGATGTGCTGGAATTGGCTGGGCCGCAACTCGCGCAGCGTGCGCCGCATGCCGGCTCCTTCCACCTGGAAGACGCCGGTGGTATCGCCGCTGGTCAGCAGGTCGTAGAGCGCGCGCACGTCGGCGTCCCGCGCTGGATCGTCGGGCGCCCGCTCGTAGGGGATCGTCTCCAGCGTCAGTTTGCGCCCGTGGCGCGCCTCGATCAACTGGCAGGCCTTGCGCATGTGGGTCAGGGTGCGCAGGCCCAGGAAATCGACCTTGAGCATGCCCATCTCGTCCACGATCTCCATCGGCCATTGCGAGACGCTGTTGAGGGTCATATCCTCCGACGACGCCTTGGTGGGCCGGGCCAGGGGCAGATAATGGGTCAGGGGCTTGTCGGAGATGATGACGCCGGCGGCGTGGGTGCTGGCGTGGCGCGCGACCCCCTCCACCTGCTCGGCGGTATCGAGCAATTTCCGGATGTAGGGCGTGGTCTCGTAGATCTGCTTGAGTTCCGGTTCCATCTCCAGGGCCTGGGCGATGGAGACCGGCTTGCCGGGTTGGTTGGGGATCAGGCGGGCCACCCGGTCGACCTCGGCGAGTGGTACGTCGAGCGCGCGCCCCACGTCGCGGACGGCGGCCCGGGCGCCCAACGTCCCAAAGGTGATGATCTGGGTGACGTGATCCGTCCCGTAGCGTTCGACCGTGTATTGGATCAACTCGTCCCGCCGGTCGTCGGGGTAATCCAGGTCGATGTCCGGCATGTTGACCCGGCTGGGATTGAGGAAACGCTCGAACATCAGCCGGTTCTTGAATGGGTCCACGTTGGTGATGCCCAGGGTGTAGGCGACGACGCTGCCGGCGCCAGAACCCCGCACGTTCCACCAGATGTCCCGCTCTTTGGACGCTTCGCACAGGTCCCACACGATGAGGAAGTAGTCGTCGAAACCCATGTTGTGGATGACGCCCATCTCGTGTTCCAGCCGTTCGACGACCGCCGGCGCTCGCGCTCTTTCCTCTCCATAGCGCCACACCAGGCCCTCGTAACACAAATGGCGCAGGTATTCCTCCGACGAGCCGCAACCTTCCGGCACGGGAAACGTGGGCAGGTGGTAGGGTGGGGCGAATTGGAGTTCGACCTCGCACTGTTCAGCGATCTTGACGGTGTTCTCCAACGCCTCCGGTATGTGACCGTACAGTTGCCACATCTCCTCCGGCGAGCGCATGTAGTAGGAGGGGTCGCTCATCCGCAACCGGTCGGGCTCGTTGACCGTCTTGCTGGTCCCGATGCAGAGCAGGACGTCGTGGGCCTCGGCCTGGTCGCGCTGGGCGTAGTGGACGTCGTTGGTGGCGACCAGGGGGACGTCCATCTCATGGGCTAGATCCACCAGCTGGCGGTAGACCGGGTCGAATTCGGGAATCTCGTGGGTCTGGAGCTCGATGTAGAAGCGGTCCGGGAAGTGTCTCTGATACCAGCGCACCGCCTCCCGGGCCTGCTCGTCCTGCCCATTGAGCAGCAGCTGGGGGATCTCCCCGCCGCCGCAGGCGGTGAGCACGATCACGCCCTCGCTGTGTTGGGTCAGGATCTCCCGGTCGACCCGAGGCTTGTAGTAGAAGCCCTCCAGTTGGGCGATGCTGGCCATCTCGATCAGGTTCTGGTAGCCGGTCTGGTTCTGAGCCAGGAGGACGATGTGATAGGGCTTGCTTTCCGATTTATCCCGCCGGTGGCGCGATTCCCGGGCTACGTAAGCCTCGACGCCGATGATGGGCTTGATGCCGGCCGACTGGCAAGCGGAGTAGAAATCGACCACGCCATACATCACGCCGTGGTCGGTGATCGCCAGCGCCGGCATGCCCATGTCGGCCGCTTGCTGGGCCAGTTCGCGGCAATTGCTGAGCCCGTCGAGGAGCGAATATTCGGTGTGCACGTGGAGGTGTACGAATGCCTTCATCGGCTAAAATTATACCTGAGCAACGGGTATTGAGCAAGCGAGCAAGCGAGCGAGGGTCTGGCGGCTGTCCTGGCGCTCTCTGGGCCATAAGGGGCCGGTCGAGGGAAACTTTTTACTCTCGTGATTGGGCCGTGGAGATGATGGGGGTGAGCGCTTCCTTGTCACCTTCTGGATTATAGGGTACAATTCGCACCTGAGTAGCCAGAGATGAGGAGAGGTCAACCATGCCTGAAGTGATACGAATTCAAGACATCGCTCGACACGCAGGGGAGCAGGTCGCCATTCAAGGATGGCTTTACAATCGCACCGATAAGGGCAAGCTGCAATTTCTGCTGGTGCGCGATGGAACCGGTTTCGCCCAGTGCGTCGTTTTCGAGAAGGACGTCAGCCCCGAGGTGTTCGAGGCGGCAAACGAATTGACCCAAGAATCATCCCTCGTCATCAGCGGCGTGGTGCGGCAAGACGACCGCGCTCCCGGCGTCCCCGGCGGGTACGAGATCGGCGTCACCGACCTGGACGTGCTGCAGATCGCCGAGGAATACCCGATCCAACTCAAGGAGCACGGCGTCGATTTCCTGATGGACAACCGCCATCTGTGGGTGCGATCCCAGAGCCAATGGGCGGTGCTGCGGGTGCGGGCGACGGTCGTTCGGGCGATCCGCGACTGGCTCGACGAGCATGACTTCGTCAACATGGATACGCCCATCATCACGCCGGCGGCCTGCGAGGGGACGTCGACCCTGTTCGAGACCGATTATTTCGGCGAACCGGCCTATCTGGCCCAGTCGGGGCAGCTCTACAACGAGGCCAACATCTACGCCTTCGGGCGCGTCTATTGCTTCGGGCCCACCTTCCGGGCCGAGAAGTCGAAGACCCGCCGCCACCTGACCGAGTTCTGGATGGTGGAACCGGAGATGACCTTCTGCGATCTGGACCAGTACATGGAGATCGGCGAGCAGTTCGTTTCCTACATCGTCCAGACCTGCCTGAAGGAGCGGGCGCAGGAACTCGAGTTGCTGGGGCGGGACGTCAGCCACCTGGAGAAGGTCGCGCCGCCGTTCCCCCGCGTCTCTTACGACGATGCCCTGGAGATGCTGGCCGAAATTCGCGAGGAGACAGAGGACGAGGCATTGCGGCAGTCGTTGGCGATCGAGTGGGGGGACGATTTTGGATCGCCCCACGAGACGGAGTTGACCAAGCGTTTCGAGAAGCCGGTCTTCGTCTACGGCTATCCCACCATGGCCAAGGCGTTCTACATGGAACCCTGGCCTGGCCGTCCCGAGGTCTCCAAGAGCGCGGACCTGCTAGCACCAGAGGGGTATGGAGAGATCATCGGCGGGTCGGAGCGTATCTCGAACCCGGACCTGTTGCTCCAGCGGCTCAGGGAGTGGAACTTGCCTCGTGAGGCGTTCGAGTGGTACATCGATCTGCGAAAGTATGGCTCGGTCCCCCATTCCGGCTTTGGCCTGGGGGTCGAGCGGACCGTGACCTGGATTTGTGGTTTGGATCATTTGCGAGAAACCATCTCGTTCCCCAGGATGTTGAAGCGCGTATATCCATAATTTTTTGAGGAGGCATACATGCGGACCAGTAGAGATCGGAAGCGGATTCGGAAGCAGACGCGCAGGCAAAAACTGCAACGTTTGCGCCAGCGCTTGGCGGATGCAAGCGGCCCTGCCGAACGGCAGCGCCTGATCGAGAAGATCCGGCGCGTCAGTCCGACCGCGCCCGTGCCGGAGCGATAGGGCCTAACCAATAGGGCCTAACCAATAGGATCCTTGCACGATGAGCAAGAATTTGGCGGTCGACGATTCCTTATTGGATCTGGCTCGTCCAGGTTAGGGCACACGTTTTTTCGAACGTTTATTATAATTCATTTTCAGCATAGCAAAACCAGTATGTCGCGATAAGCACCTTAAAAATCCAAAATTGGAGTGCGGAGCCATCC